>CESO01025874.1_pt1 | contig 16256 bp, 10 predicted proteins | sample 356341 | NCBI WGS metagenome assembly CESO01 (sample SAMEA2621812, study PRJEB7988) | marine metagenome | biome: marine biome (ENVO:00000447); feature: deep chlorophyll maximum layer (ENVO:xxxxxxxx); material: "saline water (ENVO:00002010), including plankton (ENVO:xxxxxxxx)" | depth 35 m
CACGTCTCCTAGCTGTCCAGTTAGTGTAATTTTACCTTTTCCTTTAGTTAGAGATGTTTCAACAAATAAAATATCGCCACCGACACTTGTCCATGCTAAACCTGTGACTACTCCTGCTACTTCATTGGTCTCATAAAGATCTTTTTCTATTTTGTCTTTGCCAAGTATAAGTTCAGTATCTGTTAAGCTGATGGTAGGTTTTGGCTTATTGCCATATACTAGTTCTTTTGCTTGCCATCTACATATTTTGGCTAATCTTTTATCTAGCGTTCGAACACCACTTTCTCGGGTAAATTCATCAACTATTTTTTCGATAATTTTATCAGACATACGAATATCTTTAGACTTCAATCCGTGTTCTTTTCTCTGCTTTGGTAATAGGTGTTTTTTTGCAATACCTATTTTTTCTTCAACAGTATATCCTGTAATATCAATGATTTCCATTCGATCCCTAAGTGCTGGCTGAATGGTGTCTAATCGATTTGCAGTAGCCACAAATAAAACATTGCTCAAATCGTAGTCTAAGTCAACGTAGTTGTCATGAAAAGCATTATTCTGTTCAGGATCTAATATTTCAAGTAATGCCGAGGATGGATCACCTCTATAATCATTTCCAATTTTATCGATCTCATCCAAAACAAAAATAGGATTACTTTTCCCCGCTTTTTTAAGAGACTGGATGATACGTCCAGGCATGGCACCAATATAGGTTTTTCTGTGGCCTCTCAATTCAGATTCATCATGTAAACCACCCAGACTCATTCTTACATATTCTCTTCCCATTGATTTGGCAATGGATTTTCCAAGTGAAGTTTTTCCAACTCCTGGAGGTCCGTATAGACAAAGAATAGGGGATTTCATATCGCCTTTGAGTTTTAGCACTGCCAAGTATTCTAGAATTCGCTCTTTTACTTTTTCGAGACCAAAATGATCAGCATCCAGAACTTTTTTTGCTTGTTTTAGGTCGAAATTATCTTTCGAAAATTCTGACCACGGTAACTCTAGTAACAATTCTACATAATTTAAGCTCACCGAGTAGTCTGGTGTAGCTGGATTCATTCTCATCAAACGATCTAGTTCTTTATTGAATGCTTTAGCTACAGTTTTATCCCATTGTTTTTTGCTTCCTTTTGTTCGGAGAACTTCGATTTCTTTATCTGGTGAATCTTGTCCAAGTTCTTCTTGTATAGCACGTATTTGCTGTTGTAAGAAATATTCTTTTTGCTGCTGATCGAGGTCTACTTTTACTTTAGTATGAATCTTATTCTTAAGTTCAAGCATTTGAAGTTCTTTATCCAAGAAAAATAATACACGATTGGCTTTTTTCTTAAAATCTGATAGCTCCAATACTTCTTGTTTTTCATCAACTGAAACATTAAGATTTGATGAAATAAAATTAACTAAAAAGTTAGGAGAGTTTATATTTTTTAGAGCAAAGTTAGCTTCAGTAGGTATGTTTGGTGAAATATCTACAATTTTAGAGGCTAACTCTCGAATACTATCTATCGTAGCATTTGTCTCTTTTCCCTTGGCGGCTTTACCATCAGTAAATGCCTTGATATCCCCTCTAAAATATGGATCTCCATGTGTGATATTTTTGAGAGTAAATTTTCGTTTTCCTTGAATAATAACGGTAATATTACCATCAGGCATCTTGAGCATTTTTAATATATGTGCTAATGTACCAGTTTGATAAAAGTCATCTGCATTCGGATCTTCAATACTCTGATCCTTTTGAGCAATTACCCCTATTATTTTATTACCCTTGTACGCGTCTTGAATGAGTTTTATGGATTTGTCTCTCCCAACTGTTACCGGAAAAACAACTCCTGGAAAAAGTACTGTATTACGAAGTGGTAATAATGGCAGATTTTCTGGGTAATCTCCAGAGTTGTCATCTTCAAAATCACTATCAGCAATTACAGATATAATTTCTGATCCGTCTTCTTCACCTAAAAAATCGCCGTCTAACTTAAATCTATTGTCAAATGTCATGTTGTCATTTTATACATCTCTATTGCTAAGCATAAGAGCAAAGAGTTTAAACGCAAAGGGTGTGCCACGACTTATTTCAAATAACTTTAATTAAATAAATGTATAATTTTTGTTTAATAAATTCAATTAATCGAGCAGTTTTCCTTTGGATGCAGATTTGTAAAATAAAAGAATACCCAATATCATACTGACTAAAAATAAACCAGATTCTTCCCACTCTTGGAAGATAACTTTACCGATCATGAATAAAAAGGAGTAAACAGTAATTATTCCTCCTAACCATGCAAGAAAAAGATGTGGTATGGTCTTTTTGAAGTTCTCAAATCCTTGCGGGTAGATTTTATTTTTGAAGTTTTTAACGTGTTTTTGACTGTCTGACTTAGTAATAAGGCTGATTATAATCCAACAAAAAGTAGTTGTTCCGACAGTGATAAAAAATGAGGTAGGATTTGAAGACAAAGATTCGCCCAAAATTGGATAATCGTAAATGAATACAAATTTAAGTAAGCCGTAGACAATAAATGGGGTTACTGTAGCAACAATTTCTGCCCAGGCGTTGATTCGAAACCAAAACCATCGAGCCATTAATAATAAACCCAATCCAGCGCCACATTCCATGATGAATTCCCAAACTCCACTGATGGATCTTATTTGGGTTGTTACTCCCAATGCAAGAATCATTATGCCAAAGGTCACCCAACGACTAGTTGTTATTATGCTATGATTAGAGTTCTTTTTTGGATTCCAAACATCGTTAATTACATAACTTGCCCCCCAATTTAGATGTGTAGAAACTGTACTCATATAGGCACCTAAAAAAGCAACCAGTAATAAACCTCGCATACCGGATGGTAGAAATTCTTTCATTGCCATTACAAACCCTAATTTTTTATCATCAACTCCCAAGTCTGGATAAAGGACTACCGAACACAAGGCTACTATAATCCAAGGCCAAGGTCGAATACCGTAGTGAGCAAATTGAAAGAAAAACGTAGCCATAAATGAGTGTTTTTCATTTTTGGAACTAAACATTCGTTGAGCGATATATCCTCCTCCGCCAGGCTCAGCTCCTGGATACCAACTCGACCACCAGACCATTCCGGCAATTGCAATAAAAGAAGCAAGCCCCATCGATAGTCCATTTGTTTCACTGGATTTACCAACACTTGGAATAATGGAAAGACTATATTTTGGAAGTGCACTTTTAAGACCTGATATTCCACCAATTTCATCAGAATTAACTACTAAAAATGCTAAAATAATACAACCAATTAATGCTACAAAGAATTGAAATGCATCAGTAAGTGCTACCCCCAACAAACCGCTGAGTGCAGAATAAGCAGCAACCATAAGCATTGCTAATGCAGTAAAACCAAAAAGCTCAATTCCCTGAAGGTCAAAAAATACTTCTAGTATTGCCATTAGGGCAAGATTAACCCATGCAAGAATAATGGCGTTCATTCCAACACCCAAATAAATTGCTTTAAACTTTTTGAGCCATTCAGCTTGTTTTCCGGTATACCTTAAAGTTATAAATTCGGCATCGGTTACAACTCCACTTCTTCGCCATAATTGAGCATAGAAAATCGCCGTAAACATACCCCCTAAGAGCATATTCCACCATAGCCAATTTCCAGATATACCGTTTTTCGCTACTAATTCAGTAACCGCTAGTGGAGTATCAGCGGCAAAGGTAGTAGCTACCATACTCAAACCAGCAATATACCATGGGAGATTTTTACCTCCTAAAAAAAATCCTTCAATGCTACTGTTTATTTTACTTTTAGCATACCATCCCAATGCAATTGTGATCACTGTAAATAAAATAATTATGAAAAAATCAAATCCCGTAAGTGTCATTAACTTTATTATCACAATTTTGTGATATTTATTCAACAATTAAAAATTAGTTTAAATATTTAATTAACATTATATCTTTGTATCATCAAAATAATAAAAAATGAAAAACATTAAATTTATATCAATGATTGGATTATTAGCCTTCGGATCATTAATTTTTACAAGCTGCGGTACAGATGATGAACCATCTCCGAGCCCAGTGCTTAATTTTCTTGGTGGGGACTACATCAGTTCGAACACTAGTATAGCTGCAAATACTAATTTTACGATTGCTGTCACTGCAAACCATACCAAAAACATTAAATCATTGAAGGTAGTTCAATCTTTAGACGGACAAACGGATGTTGAATTAGTAGATTCAGCTTACAATGATAAAACAATTGTAGAATTTGTATTTAATGGAACTACAGCGGCAACTGCTGGAACTGAAATTTACACATTTGTAGTTGCTGATAAAGATGGCATCTCAACCAGTAAAGCAATTACAATAACTAACATTGGTGATCCTGGTAATAATTTAGATATTTTTGAGACCGATAATGATAACAATACTTTTAAAGTTTACAATTTTCAAGGTCCATCTGCTGGGGCATATGAGGTAGCTGCAGGTCCACTGACTTCAAGTGATGCTAATTCAAGAAAAGATATTCAGGACTCTACTCAAAATGTTGAGGCAAATGACTGGCCAGGTCGTTGGACTTCAAGAAACGGTTCAACTTTTAAGAAAGTTGGCTCAAGTGCGTGGAGTACAATTTCTAATGATGCAGAAATAAATGCGTCATGGAATGACGCAGGTGCTGAACAATCAGTGATTAATCCTGTAAATGGAGATTTGTATCTCATTCATGCTAAAAGTTCAAATAAATATGGTTTAATTGAAATTACAGATGTAGTATCAACACCAGATGATAATTTGGATTATGTAGAGTTTAGATATAAATTCCAATTATAGTAGTAAGTTGTTTACTATTTTATTGAAGAAAAGGTCGATGTTTTACATCGACCTTTTTTATTTGTAGTTGTATTCAAAATCAAAATGAAAAAAATAGGCGTATATACATCTGGCGGTGATGCTCCAGGTATGAATGCATGTGTAAGGGCTGTTGTGAGAACAGCAATCTTTAATGGACTTGAAGTTAAAGGAATTAAGCGTGGCTATGAGGGCATGATTTCTAATGATATCATTAATCTTGATCGACAGTCTGTTGCAAATATTATTCAGCGTGGTGGTACTTTTTTAAAGACCGCAAGAAGTCAAGCATTCATGACCAAGGAAGGTAGAAAAACAGCGTATGATAATATTAACAAACATGGTATTGACGCACTAATTTGTATTGGAGGTAATGGCTCATATACAGGAGCTAAAAAATTTTATGAAGAGCACGGTGTTCCATGTATTGGTTTACCTGGAACAATTGACAATGATTTATATGGTACAGATTTTACAATAGGATATGATACCGCAATTAATACAGCTCTTGATGCAATTGATAAAATCAGAGATACTGCTCATTCACATGAACGAGTTTTTATTGTAGAAGTAATGGGTAGAAATAGTGGTTTTATTGCTTTAGACGTTGCTATTGCTGGTGGTGCAGAAGGAGTACTGATTCCTGAGGACCATGGTGATTGGAATAAGGTTTTGAATCATTTTAATAACCAGAAACGAAGAAAAAAATCCTTCAGTATTATTGTTGTCGCAGAAGGAGATGAACAAGGTGGTGCCTTAATTTTAGAAAAAAAATTAACGTCAATGTATCCCGATTTAAAAATACGAAGTACTATATTAGGTCATGTACAACGGGGTGGAAGTCCAAGTGCACGAGATCGTATTTTAGCGTCTCGTTTGGGCTCCGAGGCAATTAACGCACTTCTTGAAGGCCAAAAATTAGTTACTGTGGGTATTGTTTGTGACAAAGTAGTTTACACTTCTTTTGAACATGCTATTGAAGGAAAAAAATCAGTATCGGAGAGTTTGATTAAATTAGCTGAGATCCTTTCGATTTAAAAATCATTAATACTTCACTGAAAAAAAGGTGTTGCACAATTTCGATCTCATTTTTTTGTGAAGTATTACCTACTTATACATCAATGTTAGCGTATTTAGCATTTGCTTCAATAAATTCTCTTCTAGGAGGTACTTCATCACCCATTAACATTGAGAATACACGATCAGCTTCAGCTGCATTATCGAGTGTGACTTGTTTCAATGTTCGTCTTTCTGGATCCATGGTTGTTTCCCAAAGTTGTTCTGCATTCATCTCACCTAAACCTTTATAACGCTGTACCTTAACACTGTCAGGATTATCCTTACCAAGTTCAACTACAAGTTGGTTTCTTTCCTCGTCACTCCAACAATATTCTGCTTTATTTCCTTTTTTTATCTGGTATAGAGGAGGAGTGGCAATGTAAAGATAGCCTTGTTCAATGAGTGCCTTCATATATCTGAAGCACAATGTTAAAATTAGCGTTCGAATGTGACTACCGTCAACATCGGCATCAGTCATAATTACAATTTTGTGATATCTAAGTTTAGTAGTGTTTAACTCCCGTGCATCTTCCTCCGTTCCAATAGTTACACCAAGAGCAGTAAACATATTTTTAATCTCTTCATTATCGTATATTTTGTGCTCTAAAGCTTTTTCTACGTTTAGTATCTTACCTCTTAAAGGTAGTATGGCTTGGTAATTTCTATCACGACCTTGTTTGGCAGTTCCTCCTGCAGAATCTCCCTCTACAAGATATAGTTCGCAAATAGCAGGATCTTTTTCGGAGCAATCTGATAGCTTACCCGGTAGTCCAGCTCCACCCATAGGTGTTTTTCGTTGAACCATCTCACGAGCTTTTGCTGCAGCATGTCTTGCCTGAGCAGCTAGCATCACTTTTTGAACAATGATTTTGGCCTCATTAGGATTTTCTTCTAAAAAGTTGGTGAGCATTTCGTTTACAGCTTGACTAACTGCAGATGAAACCTCTCTGTTACCGAGTTTTGTCTTAGTTTGTCCCTCAAACTGTGGTTCAGCTACTTTTACAGAGACAATAGCAGTAAGACCCTCTCTAAAATCATCTCCTGTGATTTCAAATTTCATCTTAGATAGTAAGCCAGATTCGTCAGCATATTTCTTAAGGGTATGAGTTAGCCCTCTTCTGAATCCACTGAGGTGTGTTCCTCCTTCATGCGTATTAATATTATTTACATAGGAATGAAGATTTTCAGCATATGAGTTGTTGTATATCATAGCAACCTCCACTGGAATTCCGTTTTTTTCTCCTTCCATAGCAATAACATCAGTCATGATTGGAGTACGAGTTGCATCGAGGTATTTAACAAATTCTACTAGCCCCTCAGTACTTTTGAAGTGTTCTTGTATAAAATCTCCCTTTTCATTTTTGTTACGTTTATCAGTAATACTAATTTCTATTCCTTTATTTAAAAAGGATAATTCCCGCATTCTAAGAGAGAGCGTTTCATAATTGTAATCAGTAGTCTGAGCAAAAATTTCTGGATCAGGTGAGAATGTAACTAAGGTTCCTTGATCTGAAGTTGAACCAACCTCACGCACTTCGTATTTAATTTTTCCTTTTGAGTATTCTTGCTCATATTCATTACCGTCTCTGTAAACAGTGGCTTTTAGATGAATAGAAAGGGCATTAACACATGAAACACCCACACCATGAAGTCCACCTGACACTTTGTAAGAATCTTTATCAAATTTCCCTCCAGCTCCAATCTTTGTCATGACTACTTGTAGAGCAGACACTCCTTCTTTTTTGTGCATAGCCACAGGAATACCACGGCCATTATCTTTTACTGATATGGAACCATCCTCATTTATCCAAACATCAATTTTGTTACAATGACCTGCCATTGCTTCGTCAATTGAATTGTCGACTACTTCATATACCAAGTGATGTAATCCTCTTAAACCCACGTCTCCAATGTACATAGAAGGTCTCTTCCTAACATGTTCCATTCCTTCAAGAGCTTGAATGCTATCAGCTCCGTATCCTTTATTTTGTTCGCTCATTTATTTGATATAATTACTTGGTGAAGATACAATTTAAGCTAGGCTGGTTAATGATTTTATTTAATGTACATATCCACAAAAAATAAACACTTTTAAATATATAAACAACTGATAGTCAGCAATTTGAATTAAGTCATTTCTCCGCGAATACTTTGACTTAAGATATGCCTTCTTTCTTGATGTGGATAGTTACCAATTACCCACATAAGTTTTGTTAGAGCTGCTTCAGAAGTAATATCTTTTCCTGATATAACATATTCATGTTTTAGAACTTTACTACTGGCATATTGACCAATTTCAATTTTTCCATTTGGACACTGAGTGGTTGCAAAAATGATAGTTCCATTATCATCACAAGCTCTAATTAATTCATCCCATCGAGGAGTTTCAGGAAGGTTGCCTGATCCAAATGTTTTGAGAACTATACCGTCAATTTTCTTATTTTTAATTAAGTCTATTAAAGCACTTGGATTATAACCCGGGAAAACAGTAACATTAACTACATTTTCACTGAAATGGGGAATTAGTGTTAATTTACCATTATTCTTGTGTCGAATCAGATTATTATTCAACGTTATATTTTGTTCTAGATAAGCAAGATTCTCAAAGTTTGGTGAACTAAATCCCTCAAAGTCATTTGTACTAGTTTTGATACTTCTGTTCCCCCTTAATACATCGTCGTTAAAGCATATACAAACTTCTGGAATGCAATCAATACCAAAACTTAGGTAACCTGCTATATAAATAGCATTACTCAAATTTGTGATTCCATCTGTTCTTGGATGAAAAATAGGTAGCTGTGACCCTGTCATAACTACAGGTTTATTTAAGTTCTCTAACATAAAACTTAATGCCGAAGCAGTGTAAGCCAGCGTATCTGTTCCATGAATAATGACAAAGCCATCATAGTGATCATAGTTTTCTTTAATTTTCTTAGCAATTTTTTTCCATGATCCTGGATTCATACTACTAGAATCTAAAACAGGTTCTAGCACATCATAGTAAAAGCTAATTTCATTAAAAAAATCAAAATAACTTTGGTTTTTAATTGCTGGTAGATAGTTGATTATCTCCTCCCAAGGTGACGGTTTCAAACCGTTGGTTGTTTCTTTCATTCCGAAAGTTCCTCCAGTATATAAAATAAAGACGTTACTCTGCATTAAAATTTAATTGGAACTAAGTAAATAGAGTATGGCCATTCTTATAGCTACTCCATTTTCAACCTGATTTAAAATGACACTATTATTGGAATCTGCAACTTGACTCGTGATTTCAACTCCTCTATTTATTGGTCCAGGGTGCATTATTATAATGTCTTTATCAACCTGATTTAAAATTTCTTGATTTATACCATATTGTAGAGAATATTCTCTAAGTGAGGGAAAATATTTATCGTCTTGTCTTTCTAATTGAATTCTTAATAGGTTTGCGGCGTCACACCAACTCAGGCTTTCTTTTAAATCATAACTTACCTCTATGCCAAGGCTTTCAATATGGTTGGGGATTAGATTTGGTGGCCCACAAACACGAACATTTGCACCAAGTTTTTGAAGACAATAAATATTACTTAGAGCAACTCTTGAGTGAATAATATCTCCAACTATTAGTATATTTTTATTACTTAAATTACTCAATTTTTCAGTCAATGTATAAGCATCTAATAGAGCTTGTGTTGGATGTTCATGGGTGCCATCCCCTGCATTGACGATATTAGCATCAATATGATTAGATAAAAATTTAGCTGCACCAGGAGCAGGATGTCTCATTACAACCATATCCACTTTCATTGCTAAAATATTGTTCACAGTATCTATAAGTGTTTCACCTTTATTTATGGACGAAGTTCCACTATTAAAATTAACAATGTCAGCTGATAATCTTTTTTCAGCGAGTTCAAATGATATTTTAGTTCGAGTACTATTTTCAAAAAAGATATTAGCAACGGTAATATCTCTAAGTGATGGTACTTTTTTGATTGGTCTATTAAGTACTTCTTTAAAGTTTTTAGCAGTTTTGAAAATGAGTTGAATGTCTTTTTTGGAGACGTCTTTAATACCCAAAAGATGTTTACTCGATAGTGCTGACATTATTTTTCTTTATCCGTTATTATCCATATTCTACATTGATCATCTTTCCAATCTACTTTTACATAATCATTTGCTCTGGTGTCAATGTCTTCACCAGTATAATCTGGTTGAATAGGTACTTCTCTGTTATATTTCCTGTTAATTAGTGTTACTAATTCAACAGATTTAGGTCTTCCATAAGCATTTATTGCATCCAAAGCTGCTCTTATACTTCGGCCTGTATAAAGTACATCGTCTACAAGTACAATATTTTTATCCTCAATGTTAAAGTCAATATTGACTTCATTTGGAATAAGCAGCTTGTTATTTCTTCTGAAATCGTCTCTGTAAAATGTGGTATCTAATTCACCATAGTGAATATCAATTTTAAAAAGTGATTTGATTTTTTCAACAAGTATTTTTCCAAAGAAAGTCCCTCTTGGTTGAAGAGCTAGAATAGCCGTATTTTCAAATGAACCGTGATTTTCAAATAGTTGATGAGCAATCCTAGTGATAATTAGTTCAACACGTTTATATTCCAGTATTACCTTTTTCATTTAGAAAGTTGTCTTTGATAATTTAATAATTTCTTCAAATTCAAATTCTTGTACTGGTCCAACTGATAATCTGCCCTGCCTTACTAATGCCATGTTAGATAGGGTATCATTCGATTTAATTTGAGCTAGTGTTACACTATTATTGAGTGGTTTAACAACTTCTACATCAACGGCTACCCATTTTTCATCATCGGTTGTAGGATCTTGATATGCTTCTTTTATTACACGTGTGATTCCGACAATTTCTTTTCCTTCATTACTGTGGTAAAATAGACAGATATCACCATTTTTCATTGCTCTTAAATGAACACGAGCTGGATAACTTCTTACACCGTCCCAGTATGTTGAACCATCTGCTAGCATTTGGTCCCAGCTGTACTTATATGGTTCGGATTTAATGAGCCAATAATTCATATTTTCAAATATCTATTTTTTTTGTTTCTTTCAATCAAGTTGACTCTTTTTTGTAGAGCAAAAAAAATCCCGAACTAGTCGGGATTTTTTAAAATTATTTAGCTAATTCTTTAGCTTCCTTAACCCATCCATCTCGTTCTACACGACCTGGTGATTTAAGTAAGGTTTCAAGAATTTCTATGCTTTTCTTATCAAGTTTACTTACCTGTTGGAAAGTGAATATACCGATGCCGTTAAGCTTTTTCTCATAAGCTGGACCTACACCCGTTAATTGTTTTAAATTATCTGCATTTTTTGCATCCGCTGAACCAATAGTTTTAGTTAAAGCAGAAGAATCATCAGATGAAGTATTTTCTTTAACTTTTTTTACATCCTTTTTAGTTGCTTCTTTTTTTGGAGTTTCCTTTTTATTGGTCTCTTTTTTAGTTGCTTCTTTTTTTGATGATGGTGATGATTCCATTTGAGCTTTTAATTGAGCAAGTACGTCTAAATCACCCATGGTAGAAATCTCAGCTTTTTTATTGATTTTTTCTACATATTTAGTTGATTTAGCTGCACGTTTTTTATTGGTAGTCTCGTTACCAGAATTTTGTGATCGTTCAGCATCTTTCCAAATGTCCGTGTGAGATACTAGAATTCGCTTTGAATCTTTATTGAATTCGATAACACGTAAATTAAGTGTCTCATCAACCGATACATCAGTGCCATCTTGTTTTTTGATATGCTTTTTTGGAGCAAAACCTTGCACGCCGTAAGGAAGTGTCAGTATAACTCCTCTATCATTAACTTCAGATACAATGCCATCATGCTCAGAACCGAGCGTGAATATACCTTCAAAGGTATCCCATGGATTCTCATCGATTTGTTTGTGACCGAGGCTTAATCTTCTATTGTCTTTATCAATTTCTAGGACAACAACTTCGAGTTCTGCACCTTTTTTTGTAAATTCAGATGGATGTTTTATCTTTTTAGACCAAGATAAATCTGAAACATGAACTAGACCATCAACACCTTCTTGAAGTTCAACAAATAAGCCGTAGTTGGTTAAGTTTCTTACAGTTCCTGTATGTTTAGAATCTACTTGATACTTATCCTCGATTTTTTTCCACGGATCAGATGTGAGTTGTTTAAGTCCTAGAGAAAGTTTATGTTCTTCTTTATCAATGTCCAAAACTACAGCTTCTGCCTCATCTCCGACTTTCATGAAATCAGATGGATTTCTTAAATGTTGTGACCAAGACATTTCAGATACATGAATTAGTCCTTCAACTCCTGTCTCAATTTCTAAAAAAGCTCCGTAATCGGCAATAGTTACAACTTTACCTTTTACTTTTTCTCCTTCTTTGAGTTCTTTCATACTATCCCACGGATGAGCTGTAAGCTGTTTCATTCCTAAAGAAATTCGCTTTTTGTCATTATCAAATTCTAAAACAGCTACTTGAATTTTTTGATCTAGTTCAAGAACATCAGATGGATGGTTAATTCGTCCCCAAGAAATATCAGTAATGTGAAGTAGACCATCTAATCCTCCAAGATCAACGAATACACCAAATGAAGTCATATTCTTAACAGTACCCTCAAGTACTTGTCCAAGCTCCATATTAGAAATCATTTCAGCTTTTTGAGCTTCTATGTCGTCCTCAATAATGGCTTTATGCGATATAACTACATTCTTATACACCTCGTTAATTTTGACAACCTTAAATTCCATAGTTTTACCTACGTATTGGTCGTAATCACGAACGGGTTTTACATCAATTTGCGATCCAGGTAGGAATGCATCCATACCCATTATATCAACAACAAGTCCACCTTTAGTACGAGTTTGTATGTAGCCTTTAACAATCTCCCCATTTTCCATAATTGATTGAATTTTCTCCCAGGCACCTTCAGCGATAGCTTTTTTGCGTGAAAGAACTAATTGTCCAAGTTCATTTTCAGTTTCATCAACATAAACCTCAACTTCGTCACCAACTTTTATGTCTGGGGTATCCCTAAATTCTGTGATTGAAATAAGACCATCTGATTTAAATCCAATATCTAAAACAACATTATCATTAGACATGCTAACAATACGACCTGTAATGAGCGTTTTCTCATCTACTTGTTTAATGGTATTTGCGTACATTAATTTTAAATCATCATTTTGAGATTCATTATACGTACCAAATCCTGCTTTATCCATAGACCAATCAAATTCGTCAGGATTGTGGACAGGTGCTTCTGATGTGTTTGTGTTTGATTCTTTAGTTTCAGATGGCTCTAAAGTAGCTTCTTCTTTTGTTGCTTCAACTGTGGCATCCTTGGCCACAGTAGCTTCATTCAAGATTTTTTCTTGATTTTCTTTTTTTGTATTTGTCAATGTATCATTTCCTCCTTTGCGAAAAATGAGTGCAAAAATATTCTTTTTATTCAATTTACGAAAGTTGTGAGGATACCAAAAAAAAATAAACAACTTTGCTCTATGCTAAATAAATTATTTATCTTAGGTATAATAACATCAATTTCAATGACCTTAAAAGCTATTAATTACTCTGTAAGATTCCCTAACGTAAAATCTCATTATGTCTCAGTTGATATTGTTTTCAATGCAAACGGAAGAGATTACGTAGATTTTAAAGTTCCTGTGTGGACTCCAGGATCTTATAAGATAAGAGAATTTAGTAATGCGTTTGAGAATGTATCAGCTGAGAATTTAAAGGTTAGTAGATTAAACAAAAATACTTGGAGAATATTTACCAATGGTAAAAGTCAGGTTAACCTGTCCTATGATGTGTATTGCTTTACTGTAAGTGTTCGCCAAAGTTATGTGGATGAGTATTATGCCTTTTTGCACGGAGTTTCTGTTTTTGGTTATTTGGAAGGATATGAAGATGAAAAAATAGTATTAACTATTTATCCTAAAGATAATTGGAAAAACTTAGAAGTGTCACTGCCAAAATTAGATAATTCCAATATTACATTTATTTGTACAGATTATGATTTGCTTGCTGATTCTCCCATAGCACTTGGTAACTTTGATACAATCGGCTATGAAAGTGGAAATGTTCCTCACAAAGTTGTTATGATTGGAGAAGGGAACTATGATTTGAGCCAAATTAAGGAGGATTTCAAAAAGATTAGTGATTCACAAATTAAGATGATGGGTGGTCATCCTTCTGAACAGTATATTCATTTTATATATAACGTTGCACAAGGGGGTGGTGGACTTGAACATGCAAATTCACAAACGAGCATGATGTCTAGATGGAATTACACCAATGCAAACAAGTATCGTAGTTTTCTTGGATTAATTGCTCATGAATATTTTCACCTATGGAACATCAAAAGAATTCGACCCATGGAACTAGGTCCATTTGATTATGATAAAGAAGTATACTCTGAAATGTTATGGATTGCCGAGGGAATTACGTCTTATTATGACGACAGAACATTGCTTCTTACGGGTAAATATTCTAAAGATGAATACTTAAAAATAATTTCTTCTCAGATAAATAGATTGGAAAACACACCGGGTAAGAAGGTAATGAGCCTGGCACACAGTAGTTTGTTAGCATGGGTAAAAGCATATTTACCAAATGAGGAAAGTGCTAACAAAACAATAAGTTATTACAATAAAGGGTTATTAGCTGCTGTATTGCTTGACCTTGAAATTAGAAAATCAAGTAATCATTCTTTGGATGATGTAATGCGGATGCTTTATTCTGATATCTATTTGAGAGAAGATCGAGGTTTTACTCAACAAGAGTTTGTGACTATTTGTAGTGAGCTAGCAGATAAGGATATGAATGATTTTTTTAATGATGTAATTTATAGCACAAAACATTTAAACTACAATATATTTAACGACTTTGGTATTGACTTATTAATAAAAAATAAAAATTTAAATCAGTCCTGGAGTGGTGTTTCATCCAAATTACAAGAAGGTAAAGTAATAATAACAAAGATTATTTCTAACAGTCCGGGAGTGGAATCAGGTTTGAGTGTAAATGATGAAATTATTGCGATTAATGGCTGGCGATTGAGTTCTAAATTTGAAGATTATCTATCCAAATTTGAGATCGGTGAACGTATAGTTATAAGTTATTCTCGAGATGAGAAAATGCAAACAACTAAATTAAGGTTTTTAGCGAATCCTGAAATTAAGTACGAACTGATCGTTAAAGATAAAGCTAACAAGCTTTTAGCTGATTGGTTGGAATAATCTTTTGGGCTTTAATAGGGGCTGATTTCACAATTTTCCCACACTTCTTTTATAATAAGATCCTAAAGCTAAATTTGTCCAAATTTAAAATAATAGTGTCAGTATTTGATAAACAAAAAGCATATTTAGTTTTACAAGATGGAACTTTCTTCGAGGGTAATGCAATTGGTAAAATAGGGACTACTACCGGTGAGATTGCTTTTAATACTGGAATGACAGGGTACCAAGAGGTGTTTACAGATCCATCATATTTTGGGCAAATCGTTATTATGACAATGGATCACATTGGAAACTACGGTACAAGGGAGTTGGATTCAGAATCTAATTCTATCAAAATCTCTGGTTTAGTTTGCAAAAACTATTCTCCAATGCATTCTAGGAATATGGCAGATAGAAGTCTAAATGATTACTTCATTGAAAATCATTTTACTGGAATAAGCAATATTGATACTCGTGAAGTAGTTCGACATATTCGAGATGCTGGTGCAATGAACGCAATAATAAGTTCTGAGATACTTGATGTAGAGAAATTAAAATCAATGGTACTAGATGTTCCAAGTATGTCAGGTTTAGAATTGAGTAGTAAAGTTTGGTCAAAAGAATCATATGAGGTAAACGAAGGAGGTAAATACAAAGTGGCTCTTCTTGATTTAGGAAGTAAAGATAATATTATTAAATGTTTAACAGAAAGAGATTGCCATGTTAAGGTATATCCTGGTGATACAACATACTCTAAAATGAAAAATTGGGGTCCAGATGGATTTATGATTAGTAATGGTCCTGGTGATCCATCTGCAATGCCCTCTGCAGTTGAAACAATCCAAGAAATTGTAAATGCTGATGAAAAGATCTTTGGGATATGCCTTGGTAGTCAGATTTTAGCTCAAGCTCAAGGAATGAAAACTTTTAAATTGCATCGTGGACACCGCGGGCAGAACCATCCAGTAAAAAACTTAATTACTGGAAAAAGTGAAATAACTTCTCAAAACCATGGTTTTGCAATCGATCCGGAGAGTAATAATGGATCAGTTGAAATAACTCACATTAACTTAAATGATGACACAATAGAGGGTATACGTATAAAGAATAAGTCTGCTTTTGCAGTTCAATATCATCCTGAAGCAAGTCCTGG
>CESO01133751.1_pt1 | contig 16241 bp, 15 predicted proteins | sample 356341 | NCBI WGS metagenome assembly CESO01 (sample SAMEA2621812, study PRJEB7988) | marine metagenome | biome: marine biome (ENVO:00000447); feature: deep chlorophyll maximum layer (ENVO:xxxxxxxx); material: "saline water (ENVO:00002010), including plankton (ENVO:xxxxxxxx)" | depth 35 m
ACATCGAAAAGGGCTCGGTAAAGGCGGCGCCAAGGCGGCCGCGAAGAAGAAGACCCGCGGCAAACGACCTGCTGGCAATGCCTGATCCCTGATCATTGACACTTGCATTTTGTTTGGTATCTGTTAGGGTGCGGGGTCATGCACGATGACCGCCCATTCAGGACCGATCCGACCGCACCACCCGTTGAACGCCCCTTGCTGGCATCCCGGGTGGAAGCTGGATTTCCCTCGCCAGCCGATGACTACGTCGAGCGGACGCTCGACCTCAACGAGGAACTGATCGCCCGACCCGCTGCCACGTTCTTTCTGAGAGCCGGCGGTCGATCCATGCAGGGCGCCGGCATCCATGATGGCGATCTGCTGATCGTCGATCGATCCGTCACGGCCCGACCCGGTCGCGTCGTCATCGCCGTGGTCAATGGCGAATTCACCGTCAAACGACTGCAACGGACCGGCAAGCAGTTCATGCTGGTCGCCGAACATCCCGAATACCCCCCCATCATGCTCGGTCAGGACGTCGATGCCTGGACATGGGGCGTCGTCACCTACGTGGTCCATCAACCCTGAGACACCATGTACGCACTGGCCGACTGCAACAACTTCTATGCGTCCTGTGAACGCGTCTTCGAGCCCCGCCTTGAAGGGCGTCCGGTCATCGTGCTTTCCAACAACGATGGCTGTGTCGTCGCTCGATCACAGGAGGCCAAGGATCTGGGCATCGCCATGGGCGAACCGGTGTTCAAGTGCAGACAGATCATCAAACAGCATGATGTGGTCGTTCGTTCGTCCAACTACACCCTCTATGACGACATGTCCCGACGTGTCGTGCAGTCGATCGTGAATTTCATTCCCGACATCGAGATCTACTCGATCGACGAGGTCTTTCTCGATCTGCAGCCGTTGATCAATCGCGATCTGATGGCGATCTGCCACCGGACACGCCAATCGGTCCTGGCCTGGACGGGCATTCCCATCTCGATCGGCATGGGATCGACCAAGACGCTCGCCAAACTGGCCAATCGAATCGCCAAGAAACGAGCCGAAGCCGGCGGCGTGTATGCCATGCCCGGAGATGAAGAGGCCATGAATCGTGATCTGGAATCGACGGATATCGAGGATGTCTGGGGCATCGGACGAAGATGGGGGCGACGCTTTCGACGCATCGGCGTCGGTACTGCGCTGGACCTGGCGAGAATGCCGGCGATGGAAGTGCGGCGACAGTTCAACGTCATCGCCATGCGAACGGCACTGGAGCTTCGCGGCGAGCCATGTCAGGACGTCCAGGAAGTCGCCGTACAACGACGCTCGATGGTTCGCTCCCGATCATTCGGACGCATGGTCACCACATGGGAGGAACTGTCCGAGGCGATCGCGAGCCATGCCAGCCGCGCCGCGGAGAAGCTGCGAGCCGAGGACAGCGTGGCCGGACAGATCTCGGTCTTCCTGCATACGAATCGTTTTCGCGAGGACATGCCGCAGTACCACCGCCACGGAACCCGGGAGCTGCTGCCCGCGACCAACGTGACACCGGTGATCCTCGAAGCGGCTCGAACGATCGGACGAACACTCTTTCGAGAAGGGTTTCATTACAAGAAGGCCGGTGTCATGCTCGGTGACATCACCCACGGCGGAGGTCAGGGCGGCCTCTTCGATCAACGCGATCATGGACGTGATGAACGATTGATGAAGACGCTCGACAAGATCAACGACCGCATGGGCCCGGGCACGCTCCATGCCGCCGCCACCGGACTACGGAGGCGGGAATGGCACATGAAACGCGAGAATCGATCACCTCGCTACACGACCTGCTGGGATGACATCCCCCGGACACGCTGAGCAGATCAGAAAAACACCCCTTTAGAGCAGTGCCAGAGCATCTGCTGCGGTTTTCACTTCCAGAACCACACTGATCACCTGTACCCTCCGAAGTGGCAATTCATGCCATTCAATAGGGGAAAGAGACATGTTGACCGCAAGCATCCTGACCATCGCTGCCATGACCGCCCAGGGACAGGGCACGTTCAACTACATCCGCCTCGGTGACATCGACGGCATGGGATTCATCACTGGAATGGATCCCTGTGGTGCCGAACCATGCTGGCCATTCCAGTCCCCATTCGACCTGCCACCGAACTGCGCACTTGATGGATCCTGTTCCAACGGCATTCTCGTCAATGCCGCCGGGAACCCCATCAATGTCGATGGCATCGGTGTCCTGAGCCAGGGCGACTTCCTGCCTGATCTGGACTGCTCGGTTCCGGGTTGCGACTACCCGAACTATGGATGCCACTACAACTCAGACGAGTTCGACAACCGTGAACCGAATGAAGTCAACGGGCTGGTCTATGGAACCTATACCGAGCTCAGTGGTGCCTCGGACATCAATTCCCAGGGATCCGGCTGGACCGATGTCGCGGTTTCCGGAACCGGCGACGGCTGGAACAACTGCTTCGATGCCCCCTCTTCGGGCTACGTGTGTGGACAAGGCCAACCGACGTTCGTCTTCCAGTTCGACGTCACTGGAGCCGATCCCAATCAACCGGTCTTCATCAATGCCGTGTTCGGTGATTACGATGTCGACTCGGCAAACGACACGGTCCTGATACGAACAGCCAACGGTGGAACACAGCAGCTCTCCATCGCCACCCAGAACAACGGAGCGGGCCAGGACGGGATGATCCAGATGGCCACGGCCACCGTCCCCTTCTCGTCGGTATTCATCAACTGGCCCAACAATACACAGGGCTATCTTGAAGTCGAGTTCCAGGTTCCAAGCGAACCATTCGTCGCCTACGACTATGTCGAGATCGGCATTACGCCGCTGGTGGAGGACGAAGGCTGTTGCTGCTATCAAACTGCCGACGGCACCTGGCAATACACCCAGATGACCCAGGACAAATGCATGGATGTGATGGGCTACTACCAGGGCGATGGCGTGGAATGCGACGAGGGCGCACCGATCATGGGTGCCTGCTGCATCTGGTCGGGCAATGGCAACTGGATCTGTGAAGATACCGCCGAATGCGAGTGCGACTTCCAGGGCGGCCAGTTCTACCCCTTGAATGAATGCTGGGAGATCCAGTGTGAACCAGTTGGAAAGACCGGATGCTGCTGCTACGAGGACCTGGAAAGCGGCCTCTGGTTCCTCGCTGAACTGACACCACAGAAATGCGAGGCCCTTGGCGGCAACTTCGCCGGCGTCGGTGTTCCATGCGAGACCGATGTCTCACCCATGGGTGCCTGCTGCATCGAGGAAGGATCCGGCTATTACTGCTTCGAGACCAGTGAATGCAATTGCGAAGTCCAGGGCGGCCAGTTCTTCATCGGACTTGACTGCACGAATCCGGAAGTGCCCTGCAACACCGGCCCGGAACTCGGTGCCTGCTGTCACTACAGCCGTGAAACAGGTTGCCCCGACTGCGTCGTCACGACACTTGAAGACTGCGTCGAATCGGGCAACTACATCTATCCACTGTGGCAGGGCGTGGGTACGAGCTGCAACGATCCCGACCTTGATTGCTGCCGACCATCAGGTGCCTGCTGTATCGGCAACGCCTGCGTCTGGACGATCCAGAAGACCTGTGATGAAGCACAGGGAACCTGGCATGCCACAGCCACCTGCGATCAGGTCAACTGTCCGTCATGCCCGGGCGATCTGGACGGCAATGGAATGGTCGACATCAACGATCTTCTGGCGATCATCAACCAATGGGGTCCATGCCCCTGATACGGATCATCTCTGGATGATCTGCCAATTGGATTTGGTGACACCGTTGTCGACGACCGAACGATCGATGGAGCCATCACTCCATAGGCGAAACAGGGTGGTCATCCCTGGACGGGTTGCCGGCGTGGCGGAAATGCTCACCAGATGAGGTCCGACATCGCGGGACTGCTGGTCCTGCATGGCGCCCATGACGAATACGCCGGCACCGATGGCGATGGCTGCCATGCCGTATCGGAGTCGACGGACTGATTTCTGAAGCTGCATAATGGTGTTGGTGTTCGTATCCATGACGATATCTCCTTGTGTCGTGATCGAAGAGTAGCACATGGATATGGAACCGATGTCGTATGAAACAAGTATCCTGATGTCGACTTGAGTACCCGTCGATTCACGATTGCCAAGATCACGAGCAGGACCAATGTCCCGATCATCCCTTGCTGAATTCGAACCACTTGATGAGCTGCCCGAGTTCACTCGCACGGCGCTGCTTGATCTGCTCGTCAAGGGGACCCAGATCGAATTGAGGAACATGTCTGCACGGATGTCCGAACTGGGACTCGATGTGCTGGCCGATCTCTCCTGGACGGAGACGCATGGCTCGGGCAAGAATCGTCGAACGGTCACGGTCGAGCGGACCGTGATGTTCTTTCATCGCCCGGAATGCAGGCTGCCGGACTTCACGATCACGCACCATGAGGGCTTTCTTGGCAGATTGTTCTCGAGTCGCTCGGGATCCGTCGAGTCACCGAGTCTGGAGTTCAAGGATTCCGATTCGTTCAACGACAAGTACACGGTGCAGTCACCGGTACCCGTATCGGCCACGACGCTCTTTGACGAGACGCTGGTTGCCGCATTGGATGTCCACGATGGCATGGATGCGATCGGCGACCAGAACGGGATTCTGGCCTGGCGTGACAGCGACGATCTGATCAAGGACGATAAACGCGAACAGCTGGCCCAGGATGCGTCGGCCATCTTCCTGCCCGTCGTCAATGATCCGAATCGTGGCAGCAACATCGCGGCCTCGCATCCGGGCACCTACATGAACGAGCAGATCGCTCGATGGAGACAGGACGATTCCTCCGAAGCCAGAGCGATGCTCAGGAAACTCATCACACGCGAGCAGGTGGACGACTTCCTTTCCCAGGCGGTACCGAGAACCGTCCCACCTTCACTGCTCAAGCGAACGGTGGGCATGAATCGAAGCCTGATCATCGCCGGTCTCATCGCCGGTGTCTCCGGAGGTGTGATGATCGCCCTTGGGCTGATCTACAACGTCGGATTTGCAAAGGGATGGCTGGTCTTCTTGTTCATGCTCTTGCTTGTCCTTGGCGGTTTCCCGATGGCGTTGATGGCCTGGCGATGGCGAAGACGAAGACTTCGCATGCTTCAACGGGGGCAGCTCATCGAAGCGCGGATAACGACGATCGATGCAGAGGAGTTCATGAAGGAGAACGAAGTCGTGCATACGGTCGTCTTCCAGACTGTGCAGGGCCAATGTCTCACGCTTGAACTTCGATCGGATCCAGTGAGAATAGCTCGCCAACTGATGTATTCGGATACTCCGACCAGCGTCCTGCTCGATCCGGAACGGTCGGAACTGGGTGTCTGGCTGGAAGGCTGGATCGTCGAGAACATCCCTGATTAAAGCCTCCTAGGGCTCATGGGATTCAATTCACGCTTAAATATGAACCACGTTGGTTTCGAGCGCATATCTGGTGTGTGCGGTGTCTATTTCAACCACCGCCTACAGAATCGGCCACACCATGAACAGCAACTTCTATACCCGTCTCACACAGAGCTTCAGAAACATCAAGAATTGCTTGAACGACAAGATGCCTTCTCGCGATCTGACCGTTTTCGTGAACTATTCCAACAGGAACACCGCGATCGACCAGGAAGCCGAGCGGGCCTATGTCGCCAGACAGATGGCCAATCTTCCTTTCTGCAAGTACACACTGCTTCTGGATGCCCGGACGATCAGGGTCGATGGCGTGCCTGAAGGTCGGCTCGATGAGCTGAAGAAGTTTGCCGTCGAGACCGGTGCCGAGTCATTCACCATTCGTGAAGTGCAGTCCAAAGCAGGCTGATCGCTCTTCGAACACTCGCCTGTACAGCTCAAGCTGACACCATTGATTCAAACAATGAGCCCCTCCAATGGAGGGGTTTTTCATTGGATGCGAATTCTGATCAATCACCGGCAACCAGACGAAGATCACTCAGATCGATCCGTCCCTGGGACATCCGGAACACCGGCCCCTTCGAATCAGCATCGGAGTAGGACTTGGCAGAAAGCGTTCCGTGAGACATCGGAACACCGTTCAGGTAGACCTGCACGTGGTCAAGGCCGTCCGTCTCCTCGATCTCGATGCGAAGATCGAACCAGGCCGAATCACCGATCAGATGGGTCGTGACCTTGTCGACACCACGAATGGAACCGGTCGCCGGATTCCCGACCGTTCCCTGTCCGATGTGGACGGAGACATCCTCACCGAGTTCGAACTCCGCGTTCGTATCCGCCGCGAAGCGAAGACGACCATGAAGCATCAAGGGCCTCTGCATCGGAAGATTCCATCGAACCGATCCGGCATCCTCGAGTGACAACATCCCGTCACGACGATCGAGCTTGACACCAGTCTCCTCAAAGGAAGTCGTGAGAAGATCCAGCCCCTGGGCGGAACGCTCCGACATGACCGGCTTGTACCGAATGTTCGCGATACCGGCCGGTCCCACATCACCGACCAGCCTCACCTGTCGACCACGATCCCCCGCCTCACGCGGACTCAATGGGACATCCTCCATGATCGAAGCGGAATCAAGATAGATCCCCTCAATGCGATTCCTCTCGAGATCGAACTCGAGTGTCTGCCACTGACCTGGTCCGAACCAGAAATCGATCGGCTTCTCCATGATCAGATCGCCCTTTATCGACACGGCTTTCACGCTCGCCGATGGTGGGTCGGTACCCATGTCGGTGATCACGATGCGATCATCCGATGGCAAGGCGATCGCCAGTTCCCCATTGGATGGGAAGAACATGGACACCTGGACACGTCCCGTGGTGTCTCCGATGGGAACAACCAGATCCTCGGCCATCTTCGGATCGTTCATCAACAGGCCATTGCCTTCTTCCAGGACGAAACGACCATCGGCATCGAGCTTGGCGGCGCCGAGTTTCCAACCATCGCCGCGGGCACGATCAAGTGGATCGCCCCACGACAGTCGCAACCAGCCATCAAGTGTCTCCGAGCCACGCTCAAGTGGTGGTGCGACACGACGGGCGATCAACGGCACATCACCCGATTGACCCGGCATCTGATTGATGGTGTAGGAGAACTCGGGATGAAGAAGATCATGACCGTCCCCGCTTCGAATGCCCTTGAATCCCATCCGGACACAACGACCCGCCTCGATGTCCGGAGTACGAACGATCAGACGTCGACGGTCCGGGGAGATGGACAGATCGGCCACCTCGAGCGGCTGCTTGTCCTGTTCGGGCGATCCATACTCCCACCACCAGTTGTAGCGGTACGTCCTGGCCTTGATGTCCTCGGGTGTGAACACGAGATCCTCGGCCAGCGGTCGAGTGAACTCGATCTCGAAACCATCGGAGAGAAGATGGACATGCTTCATCTCCATCGGCTCGACACCCGTCCATCGAATTCGACGAAGACCATAGCCCGGTTCCATACCACCCCAACCACGATTGGTCAGACCGGTGTAGAGCATGTCGTCCGATCCGAACCGGACTCGACAGACAGACCCGACTCCCTTTCGGAATGGCCAGACCGCTCCCTGGTATTGATCATTGACCTTCTCGAGATCCGCCCGAAGAACCATCCCGTTGGTCAGCTCCGCGACGAACATCTGTTCCTCGAACGGGCCGAATCCTCCAGCTGTGGTATCGGGAACCAGATTGCCAGCCGAACGCGACCAGTCGTAGGGAATCCAGATCGCCGCCGGCTTGCGGGCCTCGTTCACGGGTTCGCGGTCGCTCGGGATCTCTCCTCGCTGCTGCCACTCGGTGGTCCATCTCAACGATTTGGGATGACCATAGAAGCCATCTTCCTCTATGTGGAAGATCGGACACACCGGCATCCAGTCGCCCTGGTTGTCGGTGGCGAACAGATCGCCTTCCATGTTCATGCCCAGACCACATGGACTTCGCAGACCACTGGCCATCGGCGTGACGGTTCCATCAGGTGAAATGCGCAGCACCCAGCCACGCCAGCGATCATCCGACTGACCATGCCACCATTCGGGATCCCTGAAGCCCACGTTGAGGCTGACATAGAAATTGCCCTGCTCGTCGACGGGAAGACCGAAGGCATACTCGTGATAGTTGTTGGACAGCCCCCAGTTCTGCGTGATGGTGTCGATGTGGTCGACACGACGATCTCCATCGACATCACGTAGACGGGAGAGTTCGCCACGCTGGACGACATGGATGTCGCCATCGACCACCTTCAGACCAAGCCCTTCCGCCAGACCATCCGCGAACAGATGCCAGGTGGCATCCGCTGGATTCTCTGCATCGGGATTCTCGACGATCCAGACACGTCCTCGCCTGGTACTCAAGGCCAGCGAGCCATCGGGCAGCATGTCCAGACCACCCACTTCGATCACCTCACCCTCGGGCGAAGGGATGTCCTCGATCACGTAGTAGTCGGACTCCGAGACCCCCATCGACAGAAGCATCACGATCAACCAGTTCATGCCGACACATCCTGTTCAAGGAGCGCCTTCGACATGGAGTCGTTCCAATCGGATATCAACAGCGTGCTGACGACCACTTCGCGATCGACACCACTGGAGACGATCGCCACGGTCGATCCATCGATCTCGCCAAGTACTGCATTCTTGAGACCGGTCAACTCTGTCGACCCGGTTGGACCAGCCGTTCGATACCAGACGATGCCCCTGGAGTCGATTCCGATCTTCTGAGCACCATCCTCGATATGTAGATCGATCGCGATGGTGACATCTCGAGGATTGTCGAACAGGAAGGATCTGGCATATCCGGAGAAGGTTCCGACACTGATGGAACGGCCGATCTCCCGGATCGTGACCTCTCCGGGATCGAGCGTCTGGTCGATGGCGATCGAGCCGGGTTCGAAGGACGTGCTCTTCAAATGCGAACGAACCTTCTTCCCGTCCACGAAGAACGATGGCCCCGGGCCACCTCCATCCATCAGACGAATCAATCGCCCGAGCGGCTGCAGCGGCTCCCCGCTTCTGCCGTCCCAGTTGCGCCTTTGAACGAAGCCACCCTGGCGAATCGCCAGCAGACGGACATCATCCATCTGATATTCCCAGCTGAGGCCATCTGTCCCACCGGCAATGAACCCACGGACATGGGACGGAAGATCGGGCCCCAGGGAGGCCAATTCCCCACGAGCGATCATGGGACGATCCGTGATCACCATCCTGGTGGCATCGGGATCGGACTTTCGGATCGGCGGTCCCAGCGATTGGACATATCTGGCGATCGACAGCTGCTGAGCTGGTGTGAAGGTCTGCTTGAATCCAGGCATGGGCGTACCGGGAATCCCGGAGGCGATGACCCGACGAATGGCCGGCAGGGTATTGCCGAACGAGAACCCGCCATCCTTGAATGAGCGGGCTGGGCGATCGAGGACCAGGTTGCCCTTGCCGGAACCATCCGCCCCATGACAAGTTGCGCAGTTGGCCAAAAACAACAAGCGACCAGAAACTGGCCGCATGGAGGTTGAAATGACTTGTTCGTTGCCTGGCGGACCAGTTGTTGTGTTGGTGTTCCGGGGAGCCAGATGGGATGGCGGCGGAAGGATCTGCTCAGGCGCGGTGCCCCACCAGCTGACCGCGAAGATTCCGAAGGCCAGAATCGGGGCCAGGACAAAGGTGCAAACCATGCTGATGACGATTTCCTTCATTGACCGCAGTGTACCTATTTATGGAACGCCAAGCCCGGATCAGGCCGAGAAGCTGCTTCCGCATCCGCAGGTGCTGGTCGCATTGGGATTGTTGAAGACGAAGCCACGGCCCATGATCTCATCCTTGAAGTCGATTTCGGTCCCGTTCAGGTAGAGGTAGGACTTGGGGTCACAGACGACACGGATGGCGAATTCGCCTTCCAGAGCCTCATCTTCCTGTGCCTGAGGAAAATCAAAGGCATATTCCCAGGTCTCGTCGGATTCCTTGGTGTTCTCGGTGAGATCCAGAAGGTAGTTGAAACCGGAGCATCCTCCACCCTTGACACCCACACGGAGGCGGATGCTTTCGGCTGCGAGTTCCTGCTGATTGATGATCGATACGATCTCGCGAGCAGCTGTCTCAGTGACGGTGACGGGCATGAATCTGTTCCTTATCAAGATCTGGAAAGGGCTGATTTCCTCAAATCTGCCAAGCGATCAATTATAGCCCCAAAAACGGCTCTGAAACATTTGAAAGCGTAGAATGATTCTAATCTAGGAATTACAATCTCAGACTCGATATGAACGAGCGAATCCCCCCATCTGGAGCCTCAGACCGTGACGAATGATCCTAATGCCATGCTGGACCAATGGGCCGAGCAGCCGGACTACAAGTGGGGCTTCGTGACCGATATCGAAGCCGATACCGTTGCCCCTGGTCTGGACGAGTCCGTGATCCGCTTCATCTCGGCCAAGAAGGACGAACCTGAATGGCTGCTCGAATGGAGGCTTGATGCCTACCGAAAGTGGCTGACCATGGAAGCGCCGGAGTGGCCCCATTTTCCCGATCGACCCTGGGGGCCGATCGACTATCAGGCCATCAGCTACTTCTCCGCACCCAAATCGGACGAGGATCGCCCGAAGAGTCTCGACGAAGTCGATCCCAAGCTTCTGGAAACATACGAGAAGCTGGGCATCCCACTCGAGGAACGTGCCGCCCTGGCCGGTGTCGCCGTCGATGCCGTCTTCGACAGCGTCTCCGTTGCCACCACCTTCCGGGACAAGCTCAAGGAACACGGTGTCATCTTCTGCTCCTTCTCGGAAGCCGTTCAGGAACACCCCGAACTCATCAAGAAGTATCTGGGATCCGTCGTTCCGGCCACCGACAACTACTTCGCCGCACTCAACTCGGCGGTGTTCACGGACGGATCGTTCGTCTACATCCCCAAGGGTGTCCGATGCCCCATGGAGCTGAGCACGTATTTCAGAATCAACGCGCTCAACACCGGGCAGTTCGAGAGGACCTTGATCGTCGCGGATGACGCCGCCTACGTGTCCTATCTCGAGGGATGCACCGCTCCGATGCGTGACGAGAACCAGCTCCACGCCGCGGTCGTCGAACTGGTGGCCATGGAAGATGCGGAAATCAAGTATTCCACCATCCAGAACTGGTACCCGGGTGACGAGAACGGCAAGGGCGGGATCTTCAACTTCGTCACCAAGCGAGGCATCTGTGAAGGCGATCGCAGCCACATCTCATGGACCCAGGTCGAGACCGGATCCGCGATCACCTGGAAGTACCCCAGCTGCATCCTCAAGGGCGACGATTCCATCGGCGAGTTCTACTCGGTCGCACTCACCAACATGCGCCAACAAGCCGACACCGGAACCAAGATGATCCATCTGGGCAAGAACACCAGAAGCAACATCGTCTCCAAGGGCATCTCCGCCGGCCATGGACACAACACCTACCGAGGACTTGTGAACATCCGTCGAAACGCCACCGACGCCAGGAACTACACGCAGTGTGATTCCATGCTGATGGGCGAGGAGTGCGGTGCCCACACGTTCCCCGTGATCGAGGTCGCCAACGACACCGGACACATCGAGCACGAGGCATCGACCACGAAGATCGGCGAAGACCAGATCTTCTACTGCAACCAGAGGGGCATATCGCCCGAGGATGCGGTCTCGATGATCGTCAACGGATTCTGCCGGGAGGTCCTGGCGGAACTGCCCATGGAATTCGCCGTCGAAGCAAGGAAACTCCTTGAAGTCAGTCTTGAAGACAGTGTCGGATGACACTGGGAATACGAAACAAGTTTCACGAGAGAAATCGAACACATGCTTGAGATCAAGAACCTACACGCCTCGATTGACGACACCCCGATCCTGCGGGGCATCGACCTCACGATTGACAATGGCCAGGTCCACTCCCTGATGGGCCCCAACGGCTCCGGGAAGAGCACGCTCGCCAAGGTGCTCGCCGGGGACGAAGCCTACGAAGTCACCGAGGGATCCATACTTCTCGACGGAGTCGATCTCCTCGAACTCGATCCCCATGAACGATCCGCCGCCGGACTGTTCATGGCATTCCAGTATCCCGTCGAGATTCCGGGCGTCACGATGAAGTACTTCCTCCGAACGGCCATCAATTCGGTCCGCAAGTATCGGGAACAGCCCGAACTCGACGCGTACGAATTCCTCAGCCTCGTCAAGGAACGAGCCGCGATGGTCGAACTGGACACCGATCTGCTCGATCGACCGGTCAACGGCGGGTTCTCGGGCGGTGAGAAGAAGCGAGCCGAGATCTTCCAGATGGCCATGCTCGAGCCGACCGCCTGCATCCTGGACGAGACCGACTCCGGTCTCGACATCGATGCCCTTCGAATCGTCGCGGACGGTGTCAACAAGATGAGAGGCGACAACCGGTCGTTCCTCGTCATCACCCATTACCAGCGACTGCTCAGCTACATCGTTCCAGATGTCGTCCATGTTCTGGTCGATGGTCGCATCGTCCGGACCGGCGGCAAGGATCTTGCCCTGGAACTGGAAGAGCATGGCTACGCACCGATCGAATCCGAACACGCCGTAGACGCCTGAGCGGGAAATCCAAATGTCCACCATGACAACTGCACCACAGACCAATCTGGCTTCGCGACTCCAGGACATTCCTGAAGATGCGATCACGTCGCTGCGACTCAAGGCCCACGAATCCATGACCACGATGGGCTGGCCATCCATGCGGGATGAAGCCTGGCGATATACCGACACCAGGACCATCGCCGGCACGGAATTCTCCAGTGCCAATGCCGATGTGACCGTGGAGCTCGATCAACTCGAGCCCTACATGCTCGGTCACGACATGCCCCGCATCGTCTTCGTCGACGGCATCCACCAACCAGGGCTCTCGACCGCGAAGTCGAGCAAGGGTGTGCAGATCGATCGGCTTGCCGATGTGATCGCCAACACGCCCGATCGACTCAAGGGTCGTCTGGCAGCTCATGCGGAATGGTCGGACGATCCAGCCAATGCGTTCTCCACCATGATGCTCACCGATGGAGTCATGGTCGAGATCGCCGCCGGAGCCAGCATGGAGACACCACTCCATGTCATCTATCTCTCCAGTGGTGGCGACCAGCCCATATCCGTGCATCCTCGAATCCTCGTCGTTGCCGGCGATAAATCGACCGGCACGGTCATCGAGACACATGCCGGCAACACGGACAACACGATCCTCAACGCCCCCGTCACCGAGCTGATCGCCGGCGACGACGTCAATCTCGATCACTACCGAATGGTTCGCGAGGGAAGCAATACCTGGCACCTGGGCGATCTGGCCATGAACCAGGGTGACTCCTCGGAAGTCTCCTCGTGCGTCCTGGCATTCGACGGACCGCTCATTCGAAGTCGAATGCGGGCGACTCTCGCCGGCGAGCATGGCAACGCCATTCTCCATGGACTGGCTCTGGGCAATGGCTCGCGTCATGTGGAGAATCTGCTTCGAGTGAATCACATGGTCCCCAACTGTCGAAGTCGGGAAGAATTCAAGCATGTTCTGGATGACAAGTCATCGGCAGCCTTCACCGGCCGCATCTACGTCGCCGAAGGCGCACAGAAGACCGATGCCGTCCAGACCAACCGTAACCTGGTCCTCACCAAGTATGGAAAGGCGATCGCCAGACCACAGCTTGAAATCTACGCCGATGACGTCAAGTGCACGCATGGTGCCACGACCGGGGAACTCGATCCGGAAGCACTGTTCTATCTTCAGGCTCGTGGCGTACCCACCAGTGCCGCCCGTGGAATGCTGATCCAGGCGTTCGCAGGCGAAATACTCGATGATGTACGTCCGCAAGCACTGCGGGAGCAGGCCATGATCCTCCTGAGGGATCGACTGCCGGCCGCTGAACATCTCGCACTGACCGACTGATCGGAGACCATCCCATTCTCGACGTTGATTCCATCCGTGCCCAGTTCCCGATTCTGGAGCGATCGGTGCACGGCAAGCCGTTGATCTACCTGGACAGTGCCGCCACGACACCCAAGCCGCGGGCGGTGATCGAGGCCATCGACACCCACTATTCCACGGGAACAGCCAATGTCCATCGGGCCGCGCACGAACTGAGCGTCGAGGCGACCGAGGGATTCGAATCCGCCAGGCAACGCATCGCCGACTTCATCAATGCCGGTTCCTCCAACGAGATCATCTACACGAGGAGCGCCACGGAAGCGATCAACCTGGTCGCCAACGCGTGGGGCGTCAGCTCGCTTGAACGTGGTGATGAAATACTCATCACGGCCATGGAGCATCATGCGAACATCGTCCCCTGGCAACTGCTTCGGGAACGGCTGGGAATCGAACTGAAGGTCATTCCGATCGATGCCGATGGCATGCTCTCCCTGGATGACGTGAAGAACCTCATCAGCGATCGAACCAGACTGCTCTCGGCGACCTGGGTGTCCAATGCCACCGGCACGGTGAACCCGATTCACGAGATGATCTCGATGGCACGGGAGTCCGGAGCCGTCACGATGGTCGATGCCACCCAGGCACTTCCTCACCAACCGGTCGACGTACAGGCGCTCGGTGCAGATTTCATCGTGTTCTCCGGCCACAAGATGTATGGACCAACCGGCATCGGATGCCTCTGGGGTCGCGAGTCGATTCTGGAAGCCATGCCTCCTTGGCAAGGTGGCGGCGACATGATCGATCAGGTCACCTTCGAGAAGACCACCTTCAATACGCTTCCCTGGAAATTCGAAGCCGGCACACCGCATATCGCCGGTGCCATCGGACTAGGTGCAGCCGTCGACTGGTTGTCCGGACTGGGCATGCAGGCGGTAGCCGATAGCGAGGCACATCTGGTGGAGAAGCTTGCTTCGACGCTCGATGCCATTCCAAGAGTCGAGCTGATCGGTCGACCGACCCATCGGGCAGCCGCCGTCTCCTTCAATGTCGATGGTCTTCATCCGCATGACGTGGGCACCATGCTGGATCGGCATGGCGTGGCGATCCGCACAGGACATCATTGTGCACAGCCGACCATGCAGCATTTCAATGTTCCCGCAACCGCACGGGCATCACTTGGTGTCTTCAACAACGAATCCGACATCGACGCGCTGGACAAGGCGCTTCGTCGCGTTATCGAGGTATTTGGATGAGCGAACAGAACACAGAACTCAATGATCGAATCGTCAAGGCCATGCGTACCGTGCATGATCCCGAGATTCCCGTCAACATCCACGACCTCGGGCTGATCTACTCGGTTGATATCCAGGATGCCGGCAAGGTCGCCATCGAGATGACACTGACGACTCCCAACTGCCCCATGGCGGAAGTCATACCTGGCCAGGTCCAGGCGGCCGTCGCCGCCGTCGAGGGCGTCTCCGATGTCACCGTGGAACTGGTCTGGGAACCGACATGGGAACCGGAGATGATGTCGGAAGTGGCCCGACTGGAGCTGGACTTCACCGGAAAGTTCGATCCTGCCAAGTTCATGAAGAAGAGCCCGACCAAACTCTCCATCAATCGCAAGAAGCAAGGCTGAAACTCAGATGGGTGAATTCCACAAAGCCGCCACTGTGGCCGACATCGCTCCAGGCACTGTCATCTGCGTCGAGGTCGCCGGAACAAGAGTGGCGCTCTACAACCTGGATGGCGAGATCTACGCCACCTCCCCATCATGCACACATGTGGAAGCCGATCTGAGCGAAGGCTTCATCGAAGATGATGAGATCGTGTGCCCACTCCACTTCGCGACCTTCAACATCCGTACCGGTCAGGCGGGAGGTCCTCCCGCCAATGGCGATCTGGACACCTATCCCGTCAGGGTCAGCGACGGCGACATCGAAGTCGAGATCTGATCCGGAACTCGGCTTTCCGAAGCTATCGGCTGATGCGGCCACCGCATGCCCCCCATGAATTCAGGACTCGAAGCACGTCCGTCATGTTCACACGGCCGTCCGCGTTGACATCCTCCTGACAGAATTCCGGACAGACATCCGCCACACACACTCGATTCTCACCCTGCCAGAAACCACCGGCATCGATGCAGGCGGTCAACGTCGTCATGATGCAGTTCTCCTGAAGACAACAGGCACCACTGACACCGCAGTCATCGCGTATGTCGACAAGACCCGTATCCTCCCACTGGATGCCGTCCTGATGAAAACCACAGGCCATGATTCGCGGGCGACTCTCGATACATCGGATCTCGGCAGTACCCGATGTCGATTCATTGAGATAGAACCAGCAATCCTCGAAGACCGGCGTGCCCTCCTCGCTGAAGCAGGCACCGCCTTCCTCTGCCCGATTGTTGAGTATCAGACAGTTGCGGATC
>CESO01121954.1_pt1 | contig 16225 bp, 19 predicted proteins | sample 356341 | NCBI WGS metagenome assembly CESO01 (sample SAMEA2621812, study PRJEB7988) | marine metagenome | biome: marine biome (ENVO:00000447); feature: deep chlorophyll maximum layer (ENVO:xxxxxxxx); material: "saline water (ENVO:00002010), including plankton (ENVO:xxxxxxxx)" | depth 35 m
TAAAAATGAAAAACCATTAACTATTGCTGATGCATGCAAAACTTTATATGATCGTTATGATGGCATGAAAAAAATTCTTCCTTTCGCAAAAGCTGTTAGTGCCAAATCTCATGTTTTTGATGAAAAAGGGGAGAACATGACTTTTAGTTATAAAAAAATGATGAAATTAGTTAAAGATTCTGGCTACAAAGGATTTATTGGAGTTGAATATAGTGGGATGGGTGGAAACATTAGCGCTATTGAAGGAATTAGATTAACTAAAAATTTAATCATTAAATACGCTAAAGAAATATAAATACCTCAAATAGTATTCATAATAAAAATTAGTTTTGACTAAAAAAAAATTTGAAATCATTTCAAAAGCACCCGCACGGGTTTGTCTTTTTGGTGATCATCAAGATTATTTAAATCTTCCTGTTATAGCATGTGCTATTGACAGATTTATTGAAATTAAGGCTAATAAAAATAATTCTGACTTTTTAAAGATTTATAAAACAGATTTAAATGAAATTGAAAAAATTAATATAAATGATCCTCTAGAAAATATTGAAAATGAAAATTATCTTAAACTTGCACTTAAAGTTTTAAAGAGATATAACTGCAAGCTAACACATGGTTATAATATTTATATTTCTGGAAATATTCCAATAAATGCTGGGCTATCCAGTTCATCAGCTTTAACAGTCGCGTGGATTCAATTTCTTATATTCGCTTATAAAATTAATATTCCTATTTCAAAATTAATTTTATCCAAATTGGCATATGAAACTGAAGTAATTGAACAAGGATCCTCTGGAGGTAAAATGGATCAATACACAATAAGCCATGGTAAAACTATTTTCTTGAATACATTAAATGATAAAATAAAAGTTTTTTCTAAACCAATTAATTATTTAATAATTGGAGTATCCGGAGAGTCAAAAGATACTCTTGGTATGTTATCCTCCTTAAAAAGTAAAACTTGGGAGGCAATTAATAAAGTGAAATCAAAAGTTTTAGATTTTGATCCAAAAAATATTGACTTAAAAAAAATTAATTTATATCTAAAAATTTTAGATGTAAAATTACAACCTTTTTTAGAGGCTGCAATTATTAATTATAAAATTACTCAAAAAGCAAAAAAAGAATTTCTAAAAAAAAACTTTAAAAATCAAATTATTGGTGAGCTTATGAATCATCATCACAAATTATTAAAGGAAAATTTGAAGATAACAACACCAAAAATAGATTTAATGATTGATGCTAGCTTAACATCTGGAGCATTTGGTGCTAAGATAATTGGATCTGGAGGAGGCGGGTGTATAGCTGTATTGTCAAACAAAAAAAATGTTAATCAAATTATCACTAACTTAAAAAAAGCGGGAGCTATTGATGCTTTTGAAGTGAATGTATCAAATGGTCCTGAATTATATGTAAATTAAAATGAGAAAAAAAAAATTGACTTTAATTATACTTGCTGCTGGGATTGGAAGTAGATATGGAGGACTTAAACAACTCGATTCAGTTACTAAAAACGATGAAACTATTCTTGATTTTTCAATTTATGACGCTATAAAAGCTGGGTTTAATAAAATTATTTTTATTATCAGAAAAAATATTGAAAAAGAATTTATAAATATTTTTAATAAAAAACTTTCTGGATTAATTAAGGTAGAATATGTTTTTCAAGAAATAGAATATATCCCTAATAAATATAAAACAATAAAAAGGACAAAACCATGGGGAACAGGACACGCCATCTTAATGGCAAAAGATTTAATTAAAGAAAATTTTGCGGTAATTAATGCAGATGATTTTTATGGGTATGACGCATTCGAATTAATGGCTAGATCTTTAAAAAAAATTCAACCTGATAGCTTAAATTTTAATATGATTGGATATAAACTGCAAAATACAATTTCAGAAAATGGATTTGTTTCAAGAGGAGAATGCGAAGCAAACGCTAACGGTGATTTAACAAGTATAATTGAACGTACTCATATTGAAAAAATAGGAAAGAAAATTATAAGAAGGGAATCTAACGGATCAGATTTTGAAATGGATAAAAACACTATTGTATCCATGAATTTCTTTGGATTTACTCCAATTTTTTTCAGATATTGTGAAAAATTATTTCAAGTTTTTTTAGCATCTAATCATTTGAATACTAAATCTGAATTTTATATCCCTACAGTTGTCGATTATTTAATAAAAAATACTAATTCAAGAATAAAAATACTCATGTCAACCTCTAAATGGTATGGTGTGACATATAAAGAAGACAAAAAAAATGTTCAAACTGCTATTGAAAATTTTAAAAAAAATAATGTATATCCAAAAAAACTTTGGTAAATTATTATAAATTCTCAATTTATGAAATCTAGCAATAAAAAAAGACATGGCTACAATTTTTCTTTAACTAAAAAAGAAATCAGTCAATTTAATAATCAAGGATATTTAGTATTAAAAAATGTTTTAACAGAAAAAGAAATGTTAAATATTGATCCTGTCTTTGATCATTTTATTTCTGGTAAGGAACAAAAAAGAATGAAGAAAGATTTTTGTGATATGTCGCAGCCCTATGGTACTCCTTTTGAAAAATTTCAATTAGTTAATGCTATGTTGCCAGGAAAATACATGCCATCATTTAAAGAAAATATATTTTTTAAAGTAGCTCAAAATATTTCAAAACAACTCTATCCATCTGGAATTCCAGATATGGACTATGAACAATTTTTGGCAAAAAAACCTACAAAAAAAGAGGCAGAATTTTCAATGCATCAAGATCTAGGTTATTGGCCAAAAACAAAAAATACTTGGACTGCCACTTTCTCTTTAGCACTTTCTGATGCGGATATTGTAAACGGATGTTTACATGTTATTCCTGGATCAAACAATGAAAAAAATTTAAGGGAACATAAGCCTAAATCTTACTCTGAAAGTGAAAGAAAATCAAACGAAAAACGTGACGACTCTCATACCCTAGTTATCGAGTCTAATCCAAATGATAAATTAGTTTATTTACCAGTTAAAAGAGGTGATATAACTATCCATGACGAAAGAATAGTTCATGGCTCAGGCGGAAATAATTCTGACAAATGGCGTAAAACTTATATAATTGCATTTAGAGATTCTGAAACTATAAAAAAGGAAAGATCTATTGGATTTACTCACTCACATAACGACAAAGTAGATTGGGAGAAAATAATTTCAATATGAACTGTTTTTTAAATTAGTTCAATTTGACCTTTTTTTATTTTAATAATTTTTCTTTTATATAAGAATCCTAAAGCTTTTTTAAAAGCTTTTTTACTCATTCCAAGCTCAGATTTTATCTCCTCTGGGGAACTATTATCTGACAATAATAAAATACTTTTAATTTTTAATTTTTCAATAATTCTATCACAATCATACTCTATTGAATATCTATATCCCTGAGGTCTCAAAGTGACATCTATCTTACCATCCTCTCTGATATTTTTTATAAATCCTTTTAATTCTTGATTTTTATATAAAACTTGATGGATTTCATTATTAAATAAAAGCCCCTCATGACTTTGATCAATTTTGACAACAAAGCCAAGGTCGGTTTCTCTCAATATTAATAAATTTACTTGATCACCTAAAGAATAATCCATTTATAACTAAATTAATTTTTTTAATTCTAGAACTCGAGGCAAATCAGAAATAGAATTAATACAATAGTCAGGATTAATATTTGATTTTTTAAAAATATTTTTTCTGAACTTTCCAGTTCTAACCAAAAATGTTTTGTATCCCATTTTTAAACCTCCTGAAATATCATTATTTAGATCATCTCCAACCATTCCAATTTCATTTGATTTTAAATTAAATTTTTCTGAAGCGAGCTTAAAAAAAGTAGCCTCTGGTTTTCCAACTACAATAGCATTTGTTTGGGTCGCATATTCAAGTCCAGATACAAAAGGTCCACTATCAATTGTTAATCCAAGACCCTTTTGAAAATATCGCCCTTTGTGAAGTGCTATTAATTTTGAACCATTTAAAATCTGGTTCATTAACTCATTCATCAGATTGTAATTCCATAAATCTCCAATATCACCAACAATAATTGCTTCTGGTTTATCTTTTTCTATTTTAAAAATTTTGTAATCCTCTTTAGCATTTTCTGACAAAACTAGTCTGCAGCTCTTTATTTTTAATTTTTTAAGCAATAATACCCCAGCATAATTAGCGCTTATTATTTCATCCTCATTAATTTTAAGTCCTATTAAATTTAATTTAATAACTAAATCCTTTCGAGATAGAGTGGTATTATTTGTTAAGAATCTGAATATTATTTTCTTATCTCTAAACCAATTAATTACATCATTAGCACCTTTAATCAAACTATTATCAATGTAAAAAACCCCATCTAAATCAAATAAAAACCCTTTAATCATCATACAAATCCATTTAGATTCAAAATTAATACATATTTTTATCAAAAGAATCAAATAATTGCTATGAAAGTTAAAATACACCTTTATAGATTCCTGCCTAGTTTATTTTTTTTGTTTTTATACACAAGTGTTGTGTCTCAAAAAATAATTCAAAAGAATGAATATTCAAATTACTTTGAAGATGTTTATCCGGAATCCGTTGGAGTAGAATCTGAATCAATTTTAAACTTTATTAACTCAATTGAAGAAAAAATAAATGAACTTCATAGTTTAATAATTTTAAAAGATGGAAAAAAAATAGCTAGTGGATGGTGGGACCCATATTCTAGAGAGTTTCCTCATATTTTGCATTCATTGAGTAAAAGTTTTACATCTACTGCGATAGGTTTAGCAATTGAAGAAGGAAAATTAAACTTAAATGATCGTGTAATTTCTTTTTTCCCAGAATATGAAACTGAAAATATTGATCCAAAATTTAAGGAAATGAGAGTTAGAGATCTGTTGACTATGACAACTGGAGAAAAAAAGGAGATTTCTCCATTTATAACCAAAGATAAAGATTGGGCTAAATTATTTATAAATGCAAAACTCGATTTTTTGCCTGGAACATATTATAAATATAATAGTTATGCAACTTATATGTTGTCATGCATAATTAAAAAAATAACAGATCAAAATTTGGAAGATTATTTAAACCCTAGACTATTCATTCCTCTTGGCATTGAAAAGCCCTCATGGGAAAAATGTCCTCGAGGAATAAGTTATGGCGGATGGGGATTAAAACTTAAAACTCAAGACATAGCAAAGTTCGGTCAACTTTTATTACAAAATGGTAAATGGAAGGGAAATCAAATTATTTCTGAAGATTGGATAAAGATGGCTACCTCAAAACAAGTGGAAAACAAATACAATCAATATAACATTGACTGGAAACAAGGCTACGGATTTCAATTTTGGAAAAATAGGTACAATAGCTATAGAGGAGATGGCGGATTTGGTCAGTATTGTATAGTAATTCCTGATCACAAAATGGTTATAGCTATAACTGGAAGTGTTGAAAATATGCAAAGAGTACTTGATATTTTTTGGGAAGAAATTTATTCTAATCTAAATTCTAATGAAGTTAAAATTGATAATGCTAACTTTCAGGAAAAATTAAATGAAAAGCTTATTTCTTTAAAAATTAAGCCTCATAATACTAAGGAAAATAAATTCAAATCAAAAATTATATTAGATGGGAATTACTTGATAAATCCTAATGAACTTGGAATTAAATCTGTAAAGTTTGAAAAAGTTGATCGCAATTACAGACTTATTATATATTCAAATTCTGGAAAAGAAGAAATAATTATAAGTGAGAATAAGTACTACAAAGATTCTCTTTCAAATTTCAATTTCATTGATAATTATTCTAGTGAGGGCTTAAGCTATTTTAAAAATGAAAAAATTAATCCAACACCAGTAGCTATAAATGGATACTGGAAGGATAAGGAAACTTTTTCAATAAAAATTCTTTATCTTGAAAATACAGCTAAAGCTAATTTGGCTTTGCAATTTAATTCTAATGAAATCGAAATGGACATCACTTTAAAAGGTGTTTTTGCTTTAAAAACAAAATTTAAACTGTCTGGCTCAAAATAATATTTAATCGATAGAGTGCCAATAAGCTATAGCTATAAAAACCAATTGAAATGGAGCTCTAACTATTGCCATATTCCTTGAAATATCTAATGCAATTTGAGCTTCTTGACTTGAAATTAAATATATATTTGCAGGAAAGACAAATATCAAAAGTAATATTAACCCTTTAGCAGCATATTTTCTTAATTTTGTCAATAAGCCAAAACCAAAAACAATTTCAAATGCTCCAGACAGATATACTAATTCAAGATGCCAACTTAAATATGGGGGCATTATATTAAGAAAAAAATCTGGATTTGTAAAATGTCTTACACCAATCCATAGGTAAGCAAAAGACATAATATAAATCGTAATCTTTTTAATCATCTGAATCAGATAGTGGAACAAACCTAGCAGAGAGATCTGGAGTTTCCATATCTATATCTTTTGGATACATTGGCCTTTTTATTCTTTTATAATCTAATCTTTCTAAATTTTGATCAACCCCACCCGGCGTTAAAGCCATAATCCAATCGGCTCTTATATTATATAGTTCAGGAACTAAATACCCGATTTTTACTACAACAATGTCTGATTCTCTGGGATTTAAGTTAAGATCCGTAAAATCTTTTTCATAATGATAAGGTTTTCTTTTTTTGGTAACAATTACATTAACACTTCCTGATTGAACTACTACTTCAGTTTTAGCATGAATGTCTCCGTACTTAATTGATTTAACTATTCCAGACAAGAGGATTGGGGGGGAATACCTTGAATCAACCTCTGCTCCAACATAACCCTCAACTCTTGAGCCAACTCCGGATTTAATGGCTTTTTCAATTAATTTAGGGCCAGGAATAGAGGCATAAATTAAAGATGGACCGTTTACATTTTTGAATTCTTTTTTATTTAAAATTTTATTTAAGGTCCATGTAACATCTCCAGCTCCTCCAGCTGTAGGGTTATCTCCCATATCACTTATAATATATGGTTTTACCTTACTTTTTAAAGCTAAGCTTAAACTCTTTTCCAAAGTAGCAGTAGGAGCTACAAAAACAAACTCGTCTCTGACATCCCAAAAACTTTTAGCTAAATACTCTGCACTTGATTTAACAGCTTCTTTTTGGTCACCAGTTACCATTACAACCCCATGATTTCTTGGTTCATCAGCCCATGGATATCCTACCCAAATAGCTGCATCAATTACCCCTTCATCTAATGTGAGGGGATTAACCTTAGCATATAAACTTTTACCTGGCTCAATTCTAGTGCTAGTTTTCTCTCCGGGCAACAAAATTGGTACTGGAATCCAGGCTTTATATTTTGGTTTTCCTTTTCCAGATTCTAATCTGTCTAATAGATTGTCTATTGCCCTTTTATCAGATTCTTTTGCATCTTCATGCGGAGCCATTCTATAGCATGTAATTAAGTCTGAATTTTTGGCTAATCTCCAAGAAACATTCCCGTGAAGATCCATAGTAGTTGAAATAATTGGTTCTTTACCAATAATTTCTCTAACCTTTTCAATATAGTCTCCCTCAGGGTCATCGACCCCTTCTACACTCATAGCTCCGTGAATATCAAATAAAATTCCATCGTAAGGCAGGTTTTCTTTTAATAAAGAAAGAGATTTATCAACTAATGAATTGTACGACTCTTTAGTGACAATTCCTCCAGGCAGAGCATATCCAACCAAAGTTGGGATCCAATTAGCCCTTTGCCTATTAATTGAATCAATAGAAATTTGATACCAAGAAAAAAGGTCATCGCCGGTTTTTACAATAAAATCATCTTCAACTGTTTTAGCAGGTGAAAAAGTACTAGATTCAATACCCAATCCTATAATTGCAATTTTAGGAATGTTTTGTGTATCAAAATTTTTACATGAAAAAATTAATGATAAAACTAAAAGGAGTTTTTTCATCTGACATAAATTTTATAACAAGATAATTATAAAAAAGGTTAATCATAAATTTTACTATTTAAAATTAGTGCTTAAAAAAAATTAGATTTAATACCTTTAAAATAAAATCATTTTAATTATGAAAAAAAGATCTTTCTTAAAAAAATTAAGTTCAATTAGCCTTTTGGGATTTATTCCAAATAAAATTTTTAATACTCCCCTTGTGGAGTCAGATGTTGAAAAATCCTCTTCGGAAGATGAATTTTGGAAAAGAATTAGATCTCACTATGACCTTAACGATGAATTTATTAATCTTGAAAGTGGATATTACAATATAATCCCTAGACCTACTATGATTAAATATAAAAAACTAATTAGTGAAATTAATTATGAAGGATCATTTTACATGAGAAATAAATTAGAAATTGATGAGTCTAGAATCACACAAAATCTTTCAGAATTAGTAGACTGTAATCCGGAAGAATTAATTATGACCAGAAATACTACAGAATCATTAGATTTAATAATTTCAGGATATCCATGGAAAAAAAACGATGAAGCTATTTTTGCAGATCATGATTATGGATCAATGAAAGAAATGTTCATTCAAGTTTCAAAAAGATATGGAATAAAAAATAAAATTATTTCTATTCCAATCCATCCAAAATCTGATGCCCAAATTGTAGAATTATATGAAAAACAGATAACTCCCAAAACAAAGCTTATAATGGTTTGTCATATGATAAACATAACGGGTCAAATTTTACCAGTGAAGAAAATATGTGAAATGGCTGCAAATTACGGTGTTGAAGTAATGGTTGATGGAGCCCACGCAATAGGTCAATTTAATTTATCTATTAGAGATTTGAATTGTGATTATTATGGATCAAGCCTGCATAAGTGGTTAGCTGCTCCTTTAGGAACTGGATTATTATATATTAAGAAAAAAAACATACCAAAAATATGGCCATTATTTGCACACGGAACAAAAAAATTAGACAATATAAAAAAACTCAACCATAAAGGAACTCACCCCGTTCATTCGAAATTAGCTATTATGAGTGCAATCGAATACCAAAATTGGATAGGTATTAAAAAAAAAGAAAAAAGATTAAGATTTTTAAAAAATTATTGGATTAACAAAGTTAAGGGATTTAAAAATGTAATAATTAATACACCTTTTGATAAAGGAAGATCATGTGGAATTGGAAATTTTGGAGTAAAGAAAATAAAACCTACGAAACTTGCAGATATATTATTAAAAGAATATAAAATATATACTGTGGCTATCAACGAAAATGGAGTGAATGGATGCAGAGTAACTCCAAATTTATTTACAAGTACATTAGAATTAGATAAATTAATTTATGCCATTAAAAAAATAGCAAATGCATAAAGAATTATACTGTACCTAACAAATATCCAATTGCTAATCCTAAAATAAACATTATAATAACTTTCCCACTGAAAAGCCATTTAAAGTTTTTTTCCCAACTATCAGGGATATAATTTTTATTTTCATCCTCTGTTATACCTTTAGAAGTAGCATAAACTGCATACATATAAACTCCCGCAAGTAAAACTGCTGTGAAAATTAATGTGTATAAAATTTCTCTCATTTTAACTTTAAGTTTAAAACTTATAATGGTTTTGTTATACCCTAAAAATTTATAATATTTTATATAAAACCAACATAAAAAACTTTAAATTACAAAAAAAAATCTATTTCTATATAAAAAAAATAATTTATGATAATTGGGAAAAGATTAATATTTAAAACACAATATGTAAATAAAAATATTTTTTTGTTGAATTAAACTGAATGAGCATGTTTAATAAATCTACCTTTCCTGTCTCTAAACCTAGACCTCTTCTGAGCTACGGCAAATTCTTTCCTTGAGTAATGCCTCCCATTAATATAAACAGATTTAATCCCCTCAGGAAATTCAATATCGTGAATACTTCTAAACATAAAAAAATTAGAAAAACTAATTTAGTAAAAAAACCTTAAATAAAAATATTAATAATTAAATATCAATACTATTTTAATACTGCATTTAATATTTTAAATTTTAAAAGAATCTTTTTTTAAAATCTATTTGTTTAGAAAAATAATAGATTACATTTGCATATTAATTAATAAATAATATTTTTATGAGTACTAATACTGGAACTGTAAAGTTCTTTAATAATGCAAAAGGGTTTGGTTTTATTACTAATGATAGTGGTAAAGACGTTTTTGTACATGCAAACAATCTAACTGATCAAATAACTGAAGGAGATAAAGTAAATTATGACGTTGAAGAAACACCTAAAGGGTTAAGCGCTATTAATGTTAAATTATCTGAATAAGTAAATCATTTATCTTTAAGATTCACCCTACTATTTTTATAGTGGGGTTTTTTATTTTATTTTAGATTACATAAAATTATTATTTAAAAAATTAAAGAAGTTATAAGTTTACGTTTTTTAATGATTTCCTTAAATTTGGTTTTATGAAGAAATTTGAAAAATTTTTAAGAGATAACTCTTATGCTGGAAGAATATTTTTTTATTCAATTATAGTCTTCTATTCATATGTAATTTATAAAACGGCCAATGAAGAGACTTTATTTATAAACACTTTTTATGATAACATTATTGTCACTATTTTTTTCTTTTTTACACTATATTTTTGTGGCATTAGTATCAAAATTTTAAAGGATAAATTCCCATCAAAAAATTAAACTAATTGATTATTTTCAAAAATGGAAAGTATTGATTTTATAAATGGATTTATTCATTTTGATTTAATTAGAGTAGGAGTTTGTATTTTAATTTTTTATTTTATTTTAAAAAATATTTATTGAATTTTTGGTTATTACCTCTGGTGAAGTAAAAAGCATTTAACTAATATAGTTTTATGTAAATAGTAATCAGAGGTTCTGTTTTATTTAAAATATTAAAAATCTCGAGTAACTTAAATCTATTGAAGAAGGAAAATGATAAATCCAATTAAAAGGGCAATATAAATTATGTACTGGAAAATTTTATTTAACATATACTTTTTTATTTATTAATTCCATTTATTTAATAAAATTAATCAATGTTTCCTAGATCCGTCATGCATATTTGAATAATTGTCTTTCCCTTCTTTTTTGTTTTTAAAATAAAAAAAGATAATAATTACAAATAAAAATATTAAGACTCCAAATATATTTTCTGACATAATAATAAAGATTATAACTTAAATTTATATATAATTTGAAACATAGAAACAATATAATGGGGATGTAGTTCAGTTGGTTAGAACATTTGACTGGCAGTCAAAAGGTCGTGGGTTCGAATCCCATCATCTCCACTTAAGATTCAATTTATGAGAAACTCAATAATTTAAATTCTTCATCTCTAGCTGGTCCAATAAAATTATCAAAAATCCATGTTGTTCCAAAATACCATAATGCATAAAGGCTAAAAGAAATAAAAATTAAAGAAGTTCCAAAAATCAATTTATTTATCTTTTTTTGTTTTGGAGAATTTAGACTACATGACTCCTTAACATTGAAACTATATATTCCATAGCATAAAATAATAAGTCCTATAATCCTTATTATCCATGAAAAAATATTGGGTGACCCATCAGTATCAACATTATAAAATGAATCAGCAAAACTAAAAGCAAAGGTGGCAGATCCAATTCCAAGAATAAAAAATACGGAAGGGGCTACACAACAAAATAGTGCAGTTATAGATGATATTAAACTGTATTTTACTATATCTTTTACCATAATAATTTTCAAAAATAAATTAATTAAGATATAAAAACAAAAATCATAATTATTTTAAAAGGCTTAGAACTTTTTTTAATGATTAGAATTTTTTTTAAAATTAAGATTTTAAATTTAAAACTTTTAAATAAAACTCTTTAGTTATCCTAAAAACAAATTCATCTTCAGTGTGAATAGAATCATCTCCTTCACCGTTAACTGTATGGTATTTTTCTATATGATCTATAAATCTAGCTAAATTTCTAATTTCAAAATCTTTACCGAAGTCGTCTTTAATAATCATAATAAAATTTACAAATTAAGTAAACCATGAATGTCTTCCAAATTGATTTTTTGAAACAGGAACTTTTTTTTCAATATACCACTTAATCCCTTTAAGAACTGCATTCAGATAACTCTTAAGCATCGGCTTTATATATATATAAAATATTATAAAATATATTGAATTCCATATCTTACTTGTTTTATAGGGATATACTGTAATTTTTAATTTTAGTTCATTAAAATTATTTATAATTTGCCACTTAACTAAAGATTTTTTTCCATTTTTTTTTCCAATCCAAAGTTCAAATCCTTTTTTCTCTTCCCATTTAAAAAAATCTCTGTAGTATTTTAAACCATTTAAATAAATTAAATAATCTTTTTTATTTTCATCATTTCCCCAATTAATAGGTTTATTAGACTTACAAAAAGGATGAACAAAATTTAGATGCCCAGGGGAAGTGATTAAGCGCCATAATTCATTTTCAGAATTGTCAATATTTATAATTGAAGAAACTGAATATTTCATAATGATGAATTTAAGGATTTTCTTACCTCATCCGCCCATATATCATATCCAGATTGACTTAGATGAAGTCTATCAATTAGGAAATATTTATTAATTATATTACCCTTTTTATCAATAAACTTATCAAAAATATTTATAAAAGCAGATTTAGGTGTTTTTCCTAATTCATTTTTCATAATTCTATTTAAAGTTTTAATTGAATTCATTTTATCAATTCTGTGTTTACTCGGCTTAATAGAAATTAAAAAAATAAAACAATTTGGGAATTTAATTCTTATTTGACCTAAAAAGGATTTAAATAATTTATTTATTTTATTTTCAGAAAAACCAAGGGAGAGATCGTTTCCTCCAACATATAGAATAATTACTTTTGGCTCAATACTTTGAAATAAATTTTCAAAATGTTTTATACAATCCTGAATAAAAGCTCCCCCAAAGCCAAAATTTAAAATATTAAATTTATTGAAATGATCTTCGATATTATCCCACAACCTTATTGTAGAACTTCCATAGAATACAACTAAATCTTTTTTTGATTTATTTTTTATAGTTTTTTCCTTGATTTTTTTTATTTCATCAGCATATCCCGGACCTATATTTTTCAATTGAGTTACCCATTTTTTATATTTAAGATTAAATTTCTTTATAAAGTCATCAAGACTTTTTTTATTATTTATATCTTTTATTACATCAGAAAGCCGGAAAGAACTTTTTATTTCACATCGATAAATAGTTCTCGAATTTAATTTATCAAAATTTGTTAAAATTATTGGAACAAAAACAGGGTCGATTTTAGATTTAATAGCCATTCTAAAAATTCCAGCTTTAAATTCGCTAGGAGAGTTGTCAGTTGATGAGGAGATACCCTCTGGAGTAATAATTAAATTTTCATTATTAATTAGTGCTTCTTTTGATTTTTTATAAAAATTTGTTTTGCTTTTTTTTATTTCATTTTGGGTTATATTTTCAGGTAAGTAATCCTTAGAGTATACTCTTATGTAACCAAATTTATTATAATAATTATTATGCCCTATTTCTTTAGGAAGACTATACCTTATGACTCTCATCCCAGGGGTTTTATAATAATTTTGAGATATTATACTACTTATAAAATGACTATCTAGCGTGATTTGAAAATCGTCCTTTAATATATAATTTTCAGGATTAGATAAATGATTATAAATAAATATATTCCCGGATGTTGAAGGTAAATTTTCAGTCCCCCTTAAATCAAATTTTTTAAAATTAAAAATTTGTTCAGAAAGTTTTGCTGATTCTGTTCGAGCATGAAAAGAATTTTTAAATTTTTTCGAAATTATAGAAGAATAATATTTTTTTAAAATATTAAAAAAATCATTTTCTGATTTCATTTTGATTAAGGATTTTATAATGGTAAAATCGTTATTTATTAGATGTTAAATATATAAAAAACTAATTCAGTAATTTAAGTAACAAAAAATAAATAAAGCTTTTAATTATATATAAATCAAGAGAACATACTATTAAATCTCTCAAGAAGCAATTATAATAGGATATAAAAAAGATAATTATTTTATATAAAAAAATTTGCCGAAAAAAATACCGAAAAAATATTTTTCATTAAATTCCAATAAGTTAAATTAAAATTGTGTTTAAATTTTTTTGGCCTTTTGAATTTGATCTTCAAATTCAACATTAATACTATTTAAATATCCTTCTGTTACAGAGACAGAACTATGGCCAAAATAATTTGATAATACATGTGAAGGGATTCCAGAATCCATTATTTGAACAGCCATTGAATGTCTTGCCCAATTAATTGAAACCTTAGGGTTAATTTCTAGATCGATAGCTAAACTTTTTAATTGCATATTCAATACTCTATTAAAGTTTTTATAATCTTTATATTGATTTAATGGATCAAAGGATTTAATTATATCGAAAACAAAATTTTCTAAACCTTTATTTAAATTTTGATACTTATCCATTATGTATGCCATCTCCTTAGAGATGTTTATTTTAAGTTTTTTTTGAACCAAATTTTTTTTATTTTTTTTATAAAATTCGAAATATTCTCTTTCAATTTTAACTTGATTCCCATTTGAGTCTCTAGTTATAATAGTGTCTTTTCTAAACTGGTCATTTTGTAAAAAAACAATATCTTTAATTGTCATCCCGTTTGAATAAAAACTAAATAAAAAAAAGTCTTTTGCCCTTTCTTTAAAACAATCTTTGGGCTCACAATTTTTAAGTTTTTTTAATTCTTCTAAAGAAAGAAAGTTCTTCTTTTGAGTTGTTCCTGAAATAATATATTTTTTATTCCCGAAGGGGTAAATTTCTTTAGGAATAATTTTTTTTCCAATTGCCTCATTAAAAGCTGTTCTAATATTTTTTAAATAAAACCCTAAAGAAGATTTCGAAATATTACTGTTTATTGTAAATTTTTCAAAATTTTTTAGCCATTTAACATCAATGTCATAAAATTTTAAACAATCCTTACCAATAAATTCTTTAATTTTACTGATAGTAGTCTTATAACTATTGGCATAGGAATACCTCCTTTCTTTGTTATACAATATTATTTTTTTATGAAGAAACTTAATAATATCATTATCCTTAATCTGATTTTCAAGTTGAAATGCATCCTTAAATTGCTTTAAAGAATTAATATTTGAATTTTTAAGAATAAAATTAATTTTACTTTCTCGTTCCAAAAGAAATTCTCTTAACCGATAATTTTTAATATTAGTTATTTTGAATTCTAAGTTATTTTTTCTTCCCCAAACCCTTTCAAACTCATCAGGAACAGAATTCGCTTTTACTTCAAAATTATTAGCTTTAAGGATAATCCTAATATCTTTTTTTTCGGCTTTTGAATATAAAAACAATTGAATTGGATAATTACCCCCTTTTAAGGATCTTCTTGTATCAAGCCTAAAATGAAATCTAAAATTATTACTTATCATAAACTTAAGACCCTTTTTAAAAAAATAATTGTAGAATCTTTAACTTCTAAATAGTTTTTATTTGCTATCCTACTTGCTATTTCGTGTTTTTCTGCATTTTTAAAACTTATTTGTTCTTTTAAATTTTTTTCCGTTCCAAGCTTAGTGAACATTTCTCTCATATGATCAACTGATACCACCTGGTCTTGCTCTTTTTCATTTTTATAATAAAAACCTGAAAATACAGGACAGGTTACTTGATTAAAAGTAGACTCAATCATAGAAGTTTCTATAAGTTTTTGCATCTGAACAACTGCTTCTAAACGGTATTTATGCGTCCAATATTTCATTTTTTCAGTGGTCATGTCGTCTATATAATGATATTTACCCCCTTTAATTAACCTTATAATTTGAAGACCCCAAGGTAAAGTCGCAACAAAAGCTAAAGGATGATTAACTTTAATGTTTGGTGCATACATAACTAATGCAGCTATTTTAGGATCATTTGCCAAATTTAATGCAAGTGAACAGCCAGTCGATGTCCCCATTAAAATTATTTTTTTACCTAAAATTTTACCAACAGCAATAGCTTCTCTTGCGCTATCAAGAGATTTTTCACCTGTATAATTTAATAATGGCTCTTCTTCGTCAAGGCCATGAGCATATAATCTAGGTAAATAAAGATTAAACCCCAATTCTCTAGCAACCATTTCATGAACAGGAGCTCCATCTTGGGAACTGCCTGAAAACCCATGTAAATAAACAATGCTATATTCTGTTTTTTGCGGGATTGAATCAAAAAAAATAACCTTTGAATGATT
>CESO01087159.1_pt1 | contig 16220 bp, 10 predicted proteins | sample 356341 | NCBI WGS metagenome assembly CESO01 (sample SAMEA2621812, study PRJEB7988) | marine metagenome | biome: marine biome (ENVO:00000447); feature: deep chlorophyll maximum layer (ENVO:xxxxxxxx); material: "saline water (ENVO:00002010), including plankton (ENVO:xxxxxxxx)" | depth 35 m
AGTAGCGCCGCGCGAGTTCCTCCACCGGCGCGCCGCGCCAGTAGCGCCAGCGCAGCCACCACATGAGCCCGATGGTGCGCAGGGTGCCGTTCTGCTGCCAGCGCCTGCTGGAGGTGGTCAGCCGCTCGTGCAGGCACAGCGGTCTGCCGTGGCGTCTTAGGCGCTTGCTCAGTTCGATGTCTTCCATCAGCGGTATTGGCGCGTAGCCACCGACTTGCTCGAACAGTGCGCGGCGCACAAAGATCGCCTGGTCCCCGGTGCATACACCGGTCAGACGCGAGCGCCAGTTCATCATCCAGGCGACTACGCGCAACATGGGCGATGAGGGAGACAGGCGCACGTCGAATCGCCCCCATTGGCTTGCTGCGTCCGCCGCTGGCAGCAGCTCAAGAAAGTTGGTTGGCAGTTGCGTGTCGGCATGCAGAAACAGCAGCCATTCGCCCTGCGCAATGGCGGCTCCTGCATTCATCTGGGTGGCCCGGCCCGGCGCAGACTGGATCAGTTGATCCACCAGCGGCGCAGCGAGGGCGACGGTATCGTCGCTGCTGCCGCCATCGACCAGAATGAGTTCCAGCTCGCCGCGCAGCGGTTGCAGCGGCGTAAGGGCATCGACGATGCCGGCAGCTTCGTTGCGCACCGGCATGATGATCGACAGCTTCAACCGCGCCTCCAGGCGTGAAAGCGGGCGACCCACTGCAGCAGGCGTTCCGGCTGATGGGCACGTTTCCATTGGCCGGCGGCGTACTTGTTGGCTTCGCTCAGGGTCGGGTAGCTGTGCACGGTGCCGAGGATCTTGTTCAGGCCGAGGTTGTGCTTCATCGCCAGCACGTATTCGGCGATCAGCTCACCGGCGTGGGCGCCGACGATGGTGACGCCGAGAATGCGGTCGCGGCCGGGCTCGGTCAGCACCTTGACGAAGCCTTCGGCGGCTTCGTCGGCGATGGCGCGATCCAGGTCGTCGATGCCGTAGCGGGTCACCTCGTATTCCACCCCTTGCGCCTGCGCTTCGGTTTCCGACAGCCCCACGCGGGCGACCTCCGGGTCGGTAAAGGTGCAGTGCGGCAGTACTCGGTAATCCACTTTGAAGCGGCGGAAGCTGCCGAACAGCGCGTTGACGGCGGCGTACCAGGCCTGATGCGATGCTGCGTGGGTAAACTGGTACGGGCCGGTGACATCCCCCACGGCAAAAACGTTGGGGAAGCGGGTGGCGAGATACTCGTTGGTATCCAGGGTGCCGTTGTCGCGCACCGCGAGGTTCAGCGTTTCGATGCCGTAGCCGCTGGTGTTGGCGACCCGGCCGAGGGCGACCAGCACGCAGTCAAACTCGATTTCTACTGACTGGTCGCTGTCCTGCGAGCGGCAGAGAACGGTCGGTGTGCCGTTGCGCAGTTCAAAGCGCTCGGCCTGATGGTTCAGGCGCAGATCGACCCCTGCGCTGCCGAGACTGACCGTCACCAGTTCGCTGGCGTCGGCGTCTTCACGGGGCAGCAGGCGGTTGCCGCGCTCAATCTGGATGACCTGTGAGCCGAGCTGCTGGAAGGCCAGTGCCAGCTCGCAGCCGATCGGGCCGCCGCCGAGTACCAGCAGTCGGCGCGGTTGCTCGCGCAGGTTCCAGACGGTGTCCGAGGTGACCATCGGTACGCTGTCGAGCCCCGGCAGGTCCGGTACGAGGGGACGTGCACCGGCCGCGATGATGATATTGCGCGTGCTGATGCTGCGCCCGTTTACCTCGACGTGCCAGGGTGAGGCGATGCGCGCCTCACCGGTGATCACGTCGACGCCGAGGTCGGTATAGCGCTCGACCGAGTCGTGCGGCTCGATCTGCTTGATTACCCGCTGGACGCGTTCCATCACCGCGGCAAAGTCGACGGTTGCCTCGGCGTGGCTGTAGCCCAGCGCGGGCGCCTTGCGGACTTCTGCGGCCAGTTTGGCCGAGCGAATCAACGCCTTGGACGGCACGCAGCCGGTGTTGAGGCAATCGCCGCCCATGGCGTGTTTCTCGATCAGGCTGACGTCGGCCTTGACCGCTGCGGCAATGTAGGCGCTGACCAGTCCGCCGCTGCCAGCACCAATTACCACCAGATTGCGGTCGAACTGTTTGGGCTTTTGCCAGCCTTTGTAGACCCGGCGCGCCTTGATCACGTCCAGCAGGCGTCGGGCGATCAACGGGAACAGGCCCAGCAGCACGAAGGCGCCGAGCAGCCCCGGCGAGAGGATGCCGGCCAGTGAGTCCAGCTGGCCCAGTTCTCGGCCGGCGTTCACGTAAACCAGGGTGCCGGGCAACATGCCGAGCTGGCTGACCCACCAGAAGGTGCGGGCGGGCAGGCGGGTGAGGCCCATCGCCAGATTGATCAGAAAGAACGGAAACGCTGGCACCAGCCGCAGGGCAAACAGGTAGAACGCGCCTTCGCGGTCGATGCCCTGATTGATGCGTTCCAGTCGTGAGCCAAAGCGCTGCTGAACCCAATCCTGCAGCAGAAAGCGGCTGATCAGCATCGCCAATGTTGCGCCGGCGGTGGAAGCAAAGGACACCAGCAGCAGACCCCAGCCAAGGCCAAACAGGGCGCCGCCGATCAGGGACAGCAGCGCGGCGCCGGGCAGCGACAGCGCCGTCACCAGCACATAGAGCCCTACATACAGGGCGCTGGCGAGAATTGGCTGGTTGGTTACCTGCTGGTCAAGGACCTGCTGCTGTGCTTTCAGCGCGTCCAGACTCAGGTGCTGCTGCAGACCCGAGGCAAAGAAGCCTGCGACCAGCGCCGCGACCACGGCGAGCAGCAACAGACGACGCAGGTTCATGACAGCATCTCCAGCGCACAGAGCGTGTTGGCGAGGGTAAAGCCCTTGATGCAGGCCTGTTCGGGCGTCATGTCGGTTCCTTGGTTGATGCGCTGCCAATACGACAGCGCTGCGGGTGAGTCGTCAGGCCACTGGCGTTTGAACTCAGCGGCAAAGGCGTGCTGGTCATAGGTGACGGGCAACGCTTCGATGATCAACGGGCCGACTTGCGCGCGGTAGATTGCGGCGGCGGAAGCAGTGCGCGCGATGCGGGTGATCAGCCCATAGCGGCCGTTGTTGAAGTTGGGCATGCCAGCGGCACCGTTGTTGATCACCGCCCACTCGCCGTTGCTCAGCGCGGCCGGGCTGCAGGTGTGGCTGCAGGCCAGCACACGGATGCGGTTTTCTGCGAACCATTGGTCCAGTTGCTGCTGGCGTTCGGGGCTTTGCAGTCGGGCATGATCGCACTGCCAGCCGGCCAGTGACTGCTCATCGCCGTGGGTGATGGCGATGCGCTCGCCGGCGACCTCGACAACTAGCGAGGCTGGACGGCGACCGAGTTGCTCGGCCATGCCGGGCAGGCCGCCTACGGTCTGTTGCAGCTGCTGGTGAATGCGGTTGGAACGCTCGACCGTGACGGCGTCGGTCTGCTCCGGATAGGCGCAGCCGCAACCAAAGTCGTCGCCCGCGCGGGCCAGTTCGGTTTCTACATTGCCGCGCAGCGGGTAGTGACGTTGCAGGCGTTGCTCGATGTTGCTGAACACCGCCGGGTCGCGGTCGAACCAGTGGGCGTCACCGTTGAACACGGCTGTTGCGCCGGGTTCGCCAGCGACGCGCCGCTCGATGGCGTCCAGCGCCTGACGGTTGCCGTACAGTCCGCCGACGATATACAGCACATCACACTGCAGGGTGGCAGGCGTGCTGAAGGCGTCAGCAGGCAGGCGATAGTCTGCCGGGCAACTGCGGCCCTTGCTCATGCGGCTCTCCGGGTCAGCATGCCGGGCAACAGGTAGCCGGCGGTACACAGAATCAGCCCGTACAGGTTGGTGCCGAGCAGCAGCGCGTAGCGACCGTCACCAATAGCCCAGCTCTGCGGAATCCAGCCGAGGGTGAGGGCAACGCCCAGCCCGATGCCGGTCCAGAAACTCAGGTGAAAGCCGAGACGGGTGGGCCGCACGAAGCCGTGCAACAGGAACACCGGGGCCAACCCGATGACCATGGTGCCGCTGATGGTGGTGGCCTTGAGAATGTCGGTGCCAGCGAGCATCGGCAGATTGCCGAGCAGGGCGAACACCAGCATGGTCGCCATGCCGACACCAATCGCCTTCTGGCCCAGATCCCGCTGCAGCAGGGCGGGCAACTCGCGGCCGCTGAGGCGGGCGAGGCTGGAGAAGGTCGAGTCCAGGGTGGAGCCGGCGGCGGAAATCATTACCAGCGTCATCACGATCAGCGCGCCAACGCCGAGACTTTTCGCCAACGCCGCGGGTACGTTGCCGCCAGCCTCGATACCGCCGAGGGTAGCGTGCACGCCGATCAGGCTGAAGGCCAGAATGGCAACGAAGCCCAGCACGCCAGCCAGGGTGAAGGCGCGCAGCATGGATTTCTCTTCACTGATGAAGCCGCGGTCGGTCAGCACCGGGTCGTGAAAGGGGTAGCTTAGCAGCTGCAGGCAGGCGACCAGAAACAGATCCACACCGGCGTTGAGCGCCCAGTGGCTGGTGCTGGTCAGTTCGGCGGTGCTGTGATTCGGTAATACCAACCCCAGCACCCAAACCAGTGCGATGACGAAGATCGCGGCTTGCGCCGCGTCGGTCAGGATTGAGCTGCGCAGCCCGCCGCGCAGGCTGTAGGCCAGCGTCACAGCGGTAAACAGCAGTGCTGCGCCGATAAACGCCGGGCTGCCGCTGTCGCCGTAGTAGCCGCCGACTACGGCGGTGTTGCTCCAGACCTCGTTGAACAGGCGAATCAGAATCGCCGCCGAGAACGCCAGCGCGGCGCCGCGGCCGTAGTTGCTGGTCAGAAAGCTGACCAGGCTGGTTGCCTGAAAACGTCGGCGCAGGCGGTAGATCACCAGCCCGCAGAGCGGGATAGACAGCCAGTAGGTGGCGTAGGCCAGGCCGCCGACCAGACCAAACTCGGCACCGAGATTGGCGGCATTGGTGACCGACTTGGCGAAGATCCAACTGATGAAGATGCTGGTGGTCAGCAGCAGTGGCGAGGCCTGGCGACCCTGGCTGTCTTCGCCATTGAAAAAGCCGCCAATGGTTACAGTGCGCGGCGAGAGCCAGTACATCAGCGCGCCGTAGGCCAGCAGGAAACCCCAAAAAAAGACGCCGGTCATCATGGTGTGTATGGTCCTTCCCTGTTCAGTTAAGCGTACCGCCGCAGCTGGAGCCTTGGCCTGCAGTGCAGGCGAAGCAATGATCCCGCGTGGCAATAGGGTGTTGGTTCAGCGGCTGCTCGAGCAGCTCGCGCAGGTGCGGGCGGTCGGACGCGAGGATGGGCATGGGCAGGTCGAGCATCTGGTTGAAGTCGCAGTCGTAAAGGTAGCCGCGCCAGTCGACGCTGACGGTGCCCCGGCACATCACGCCGGCGAGGTTGTCTGCACTGAAGTTGTCGCGCAGCAGCTGCATGTAGTTGTCAAACTGCCCACGGCTGACCAGGGTGCTGCCAAAACGCGCAATCGGCTGATTGGTGATGGTGTGCAGGTGGTTGAACTGGATGCCGAAGTCTTCCTGCAGGTGCTGCTTATAGTCCGCTTCCAGCGCCTGCTGCGGTGGCGGCAGGCTCGGGCCCTGAGGGTTGTAGACCAGATTCAGCTCAAGGTTGCTGTCAGGCTGCCCGTAGCCCAGCGCATTAAGTTTGCGCAGGCCTTCGATGCTGCGCTCGAAGACGCCGTCGCCGCGCTGGCTGTCGACATTGTCGCGCGAATAGCAGGGCAGGGAGGCTGATACGGCTACCTGCTCGGCGGCGAGAAAGTTCGCCAGGTCCTCATGGCGCGGCTCGGAGAGAATGGTCAGGTTGCAGCGGTCGATGACCTTGAGACCTGCTGCTCTGGCGCGCCTGACCAGCGTGCGGAATTGCGGGTGCATTTCCGGTGCGCCGCCGGTCAGGTCCAGCGTGTCGACCGGGTGGGCGTCAATGACGTCGCACAGCAGCTCGACCAGTTCGGGCGACATGCTCTCGGTGCGGGTTGGGCCGGCGTTGACATGACAATGCAGGCAACGTTGGTTGCAGCGGTAGGTGAGGTTGACCTGCAACGTGTCCAGCGCGCCACGGCGTAGCGGCGGAAAGTCCAGGGTGTTGAGCAGGGGCAGGGTGTCGCGCACGGTATCTCCTCGTTTGTCGTGTAACAGACCCCGGTAAAGCGCATCTGTTACATAACTGAACCAAGCCAGCTGATTTCAGTCTGGTAGTTTCAGGACTAGAACGCACGCCTTCATAGAGAGAAAACCATGCGAAAACTAGCTTATGCCCTGCTGCTCTGCGCGGCTACCGTTCAGGCGCAAGAGCCCGCAGCGGTTACCCCGCCCCAGCTCGACGAGGCTCAGGTGGCCGCTATTCGCGCCGCCGTGGGCAACAGCGGTCGCACCATCACCAATGTCACCCGCGACGCTTACCGCAATCCCGAGCAGACGCTGACCTTCTTTGGCGTGACGCCCGAGCAGACGGTGGTGGAAGTCTGGCCAGGCGGTGGCTGGTATACCGAGGTGCTGGCGCCGCTGTTGCGCGACCAGGGCACACTGATTGCCGCGCACTTTGATCCGGATAGCGAGGTCGGCTTTTTCAAGCGCTCGCGCGCGCAGTTTGAGGAAAAGCTGGCAGAGCACCCGGAGCGTTACGATCAGGTGCAACTGACGACGCTCAACTATGACGTCGACACACCGATCACCGAGCCTGGTACGGCCGACCGGGTGCTGACCTTCCGCAATGTGCACAACTGGCTGGCGGCGGGTGACGGCAAGGCTGAGGTGATGTTCGACAAGTTTTATGCAGCGCTCAAGCCGGGCGGCATGCTAGGCGTGGTCGAGCACCGGGCCAAGGCGGGCACCTCGCTGGAGCAGATGATCGACTCGGGGTATGTCACGGAGGAGAAGGTGCGCGAGCTGGCCAGCAACGCCGGCTTTGAATTGCTATCGGTCAGCCCGGCCAACCAGAATCCGCGCGACACCACCGAGCATCCGGAGGGCGTCTGGACGCTGCCACCCACGCTGCGTCTGGGTGATGAGCAACGTGCGCACTATCTGGCCATTGGTGAAAGTGACCGGATGACGCTGTTGTTTATCAAGCCAGAGCAGCAGTAAGTCTGCTAACGATCTGAAGGAGGCCTCTGTCTTCTTCAGATCGCTCGTTTATATCCTTTCTTGCTCTCTGCGTAGGCCGCACTAGTCCCCTTTGCTGCGACTCAGCTCGCGCCGATACGCCGTCGGGCTCATATTGGTCCAGCGGCGGAAGGCGCGGGTGAAGCTGCTCGGGTCTAGAAAGCCCAGCTCGTAGGCAATGCTGGTCAGGGACATCTGGCCGTCCACAATCAGCCTTATTGCGGCTTCCCGTCGCACTTCATCGGCCAGCTGTTCGTAGCTGGTCCCTTCCTGGCTCAACTTGCGGCGCAGGTGGCGCGGACTGATGTTCAGCGGCTCCGCTACCCGTTCGGCGCTGATATCACCTGACCCCAACAGCAGATGAATGCGGCGCCTGACCTGCTCGGTCAGGGCGTGGCTGGGCAGGGCAGCCTGCATGGTTTCAAGCGCGGCGACCAGTTTGGGCAGGATAAAGGGGCTGGCGCTTGGCAGGGGGTGCCTGACCAAGGCTTGATCCAACACCAGCGTGTGTGGTCCGCCAAAGACGACCTCATTTCGGTGGAACAGCTGGCGGGCGATGTGTTCATCGGCGCAGCCCGGTATCTGCAGCTGCTGCAACAAGCCCTGGCTGCCGACGTCCAGGCGGTTGAAGAAGCGGCTGAGGTAGCCCAGCACGGCATCGGTGTGCTGGTAGTGCGGATTACCCACCGGCTGCAGCGTGAGGTGCAATTTGCCCTCGGCCGCGCGGGAGACCAGCTTCAGTTGAGTGCTGAAAATACTGAAAAAGCGTTCCAGCAGGGCGACGGCATCTTCCATGCGGGGGCTGGCTGCTGCAGCCAGCGCCAGTGCTGCATAGGCCGTGGGCGCAAATACCCGGTGAATGCGCAGGCCAAACAGGGGGTCTTCGGAGATGCGTACAGCCTCGTCCCAGGCGTGGGAGCACAGGCGCTGATCGATAAAACAGGGGGCGCTGCTTTGGCTGTCCAGCAGGTGCGATAGATGCGCAGAGCTGGCGAGGGTCAGCTCGTACTGGCGCAGGGCCTGCTCGATGGTGGTGACCCAGAAGGCGCTTTCACGGACGTGAGCAAAGGAATCTGAGCTGGAGTTTTCGAGCATCGACTGCATCCTGCCTGACCATTGTTGTGACAAAAGTGAAATTTGTCTTTTATAGCCGCGCAGTATAACGAGAATCTGGCATTGCAAAAGCCCGGTACAGGGTTCCGCACTGCAGAATTATGTTGCAATCATTGTATTGGCTTTGTAACCGGTGACCGCTCGGGTCGGGTGTACGTTGGGGGTGAGTCCGACGGGAATGCCTGCGCAGCGCGCACCTTTTGGGTGCGCTCTTGATATCCTGCCAGTTGGCTCTAGACCGCTATTTTTGTGCTCTATGGGGCGAGAGATGGCATTTTTAGGGCGATATTGTGAAGCGCTCCCCAGTCTGTACTTATAGTGTCAATTCATTTGCTGAATGTCCTTTCGGGGTAAATATGTTGGCCGGATCGGACAAGTTATCGATGCTGGCCTCATGACAGACTGCCATGGTCTTGAACGCGCACCCTTCGCGCGAGTTCATGTCACCCAAACGGAGCAGCACAATGACAAAAAAAATGCATGGCTGGTCTCTTGCCGCATTGCCTCTGGCGATTGGCATGGCCACTTTCTCTGGCGCTGCAAACGCAGTCGCTTTCAATATCGGTGAAGTCGAAGCTCAGCTGGATTCTCAGTTGTCCGTAGGCGTCAGCATGTCCACCCAAGGTGCCGACAAGCGCTTTATTTCTGTGAACAACGGCGGTGAAGCGGCCGCTCGTACATCCGATGACGGTCGTCAGAACTATGACGCTGGCGATGTCTTCTCCAAGATTTTCCGTGGTGTGCACGACCTGGAGCTGCGTTACGGTGATTCCGGCGCCTTCTTCCGTGGCAAGTACTGGTACGACTTTGAAACCAAAGACGGCAGTCAGCGCTTCTATGATATTGATGATTCCAGCCGTGATCCGCTGCAAAAGGCTTCCGGTGTAGCGCTGCTGGACGCTTTCGTCTATCACAACTACTTCATCGGCAACAATCCGGGTAACGTCCGTCTTGGTCGTCAGGTTGTCAGCTGGGGTGAGTCTACCTTTATCCAGAACTCCATCAACTCCATCAACCCGATTGACGTGGCCGCTCTGCGCCGCCCGGGTGCCGAGCTGAAGGAGGGTCTGCTGCCGGTCGAGATGTTGTACCTCTCTCAGGGCCTGACTGAAAACCTGAGCATGGAAGCCTTCTACCAGCTCAAGTGGGCGCCGACTGTTCTGGATAACTGCGGTACTTTCTTTGGTTCCGATACCTTGGCCAAAGGCTGTAATGATCGCTTGGTCTTCAATGGCACTGATTTCCCTCAGGGTCAGCAACCGAACTTTACCTACATCGCTCGTAGCGAAAAAGATCGCGAAGCGAAAGACGAGGGGCAGTTTGGTGTGGCATTCCGTTGGTTCGTTCCGGAGCTGAATGATTCGGAATTTGGCTTCTACGCCATGAACTATCACAGCCGAACCCCCATTTACTCCAACATCGCTGGTGACCTGGCTGGTCCGTTCAACAACGGCATTCCGACTCCTGGCTTGGACGGTACACTGGGTGGTGCGGGTTACTTCTTTGAATACCCTGAAGATATTCGCCTGTACGGTGTGAGTTTCCAGACCAGTGTTGCTGGCGCGTCGGTTGGCGGTGAAATCAGCTATCGCCCGAACATGCCGATGCAGATCAACACCGGCGACATGAGCCGTACCGCTCTGCAGCTGGGTGCCGATAACACGCACCGCGATTATGCCGATGTTGCCCCGGGCACCTACATTCCGGGTTATCAGCGTAAGGAATTCTGGCAAGCGCAGGTCAGCGTAATTCAGTTCTTCGATCGAGTGCTTGGCGCGAGCCGTTTGTCACTGGTTGGTGAAGCTGGCGTTAACTACATCTCCGGTCTGGGTGATGTGAAGTTTGGTCGTGACTCTCTGTTTGGTCAGAGCCCGTTCGTTGACGGCGATACCGGCCTCGGTGCCTTGCCGGCTGGACAGTGTTCCTCCAACGAGGGTACTGCTGCACCGGGTCGATCCCCGAATGCGGCAAGCTGGTGTGAGAACGATGGTTTCTACACCTCCTGGTCCTCTGGTTACCGCATCCGCGCGTCGCTGGATTACAGCAACGTCATCGCCGGTATCAACCTGAGCCCGAACCTGTCCTGGTCGCACGACGTTGAAGGTTACGGCCCCAACTTCACCGAAGACGCCAAGGCGATCAGTGTTGGTCTGAACGCTGACTACGGCAACAAGTACAACGCCTCCATCAGCTACACCGACTTCTTCGACGGCAAGTACAACACCGCCGTTGACCGCGACTTCGCTTCCGTCAGCTTCAGCGTAAGCTTCTAAGACTGACCACAGGAGAACAACAATATGCGTATGCAAACAACTCTCATCGGCGCCGGTGGTCTGGCGTTCAGCCTGCTTGCAACAGGCGTCATGGCTCAGAGCCTGACCCAGGCTGAAATCGATTCTCTGGGTACCACTCTGACGCCCATCGGCGCACAGAAAGAAGGCAACGCGGCTGGCACCATTCCGGAGTGGACTGGCGGCCTGCCGACTGACGCGGGTCAGTCGCTGCCGAACAACTTCCTGGAAAGCCCCTACAAGGACGATCAGCCCGAGTTCGTGATTACTGCTCAGAACTATCAGCAGTACAAGGACAACCTGACGCCTGGTCAGGTCGCGCTGTTCGAGCGCTATCCTGAGACTTTCCGCATGCCGATCTACAAGACCCAGCGTTCTGTTGGCTTCCCGCAGTCGGTCTATGATCAGGTCAAGGCAACGGCCGGTCAGGCCAAGCTGGTCAATGGCGGTGATGGTATTTCCAACTTCGCCCATGGCTCGTTTGCCTTCCCGATTCCGAAGTCGGGTGCCGAGGTGGTCTGGAACCACAACACCCGCTACCGCCTGAACGTGCACCGCTGGTACATGCAGGCCATGCCGCAAACCAACGGCTCGTTCACTCTGATCAAGATGGAAGAAGAGGTCGGTTACCCGGAGCAGATGTCTGACGTGGACGCATCGACCATGCCGAACACGCTGCTGTTCTTCAAGCAGCGTGTGAACGCACCGGCGCGTCTGGCAGGTAACGTACTGCTGGTACACGACAGCCTGGATCAGCTGAAAGAGCCGCGCATGGCGTGGGTATACAACGCCGGTCAGCGCCGCGTACGTCGTGCTCCGCAGGTTGCCTACGATGGCCCGGGTACCGCGTCTGACGGTATGCGTACGTCTGACAACTTCTCCATGTACAACGGTGCGCCGGACCGTTACGACTGGACGCTGGTTGGCAAGAAGGAAATCTACATCCCGTACAACAGCGGCAAGCTGACCGAGCCTGGCGTTCAGTATGATGACGTACTGCAAGCCGGCCACATCAACCCGGAGTTCACGCGCTTCGAGCTGCACCGCGTCTGGGAAGTGCAGGGTAACGTCAAGGATGGTCAACGCCACATCTACGCACAGCGTAACTTCTTTGTGGACGAAGACTCCTGGATGATCTCGCTGGCGGACCACTACGATGGTCGCGGCACTCTGTGGCGTGTAGGTGAAGGCCACCTTGGCTTCAACTACCAGCAGAAGATCCCGGGCTACTCCATCGAAACCCTGTATGACCTGCTGGCCGGCCGCTACATCGCACTGGGTATGTACAGCGAAGAAAACTCTGCGCCGCAGTATGACTTCGACCCCAGCTACAGCCAGTTCACCCCGGCCGCGCTGCGTGCCTCGGGCGTTCGCTGAGTTAGGCTGATAGCAGGAACGCAGGGCGTCGTAAGGCGCTCTGTCGGCAAGACCCCAAAACCCCGCTCGAGGGATCGAGCGGGGTTTTGTTTTGTTGGTTGCTCGCGGTCAACCGGTTTGCGCTTGCCTGCGCCGCAGGCAGCTAACCTCGGTTGATCTATTGCGCGGCATGCGACGCTGCGCCTGATGATTACAGTACCTGCTTCCTTGGCCAGCCTCAGCTGACCAGATTCCCGCTGACCCTCTCGATCACCTGCATAACCTGTTGGCGCGAGGGTATATCGCGGATTGACTTTGGCCTTTTTTATCGCCAGTGCACCCACCGGCAGCTCTGAGGGCTACTGGGGTAGGCGATGTATCGGTGAAGGGGGGGCGTGCGCCAGGTACTGTGCCGAGACCGGTACACAATTTGAGGCACCTGATGGTGCCTCTTCTTTACCTTGGTTAGACGCCGGGAACCGCTGGTTGCTTCTGCTGGCTGCGGAAGCTGGTCGGGCTCATGCCGGTCCAACGGCGGAACGCACGGGTAAAACTGCTGGGGTCCAGAAAGCCCAATTCAAAGGCGATACGCCCCAGGTTCAGTTTGCCCTCGCGAATCAGCCGCATGGCCAGCTCCATGCGCACCTCATCCAGCAGCTTTTCATAGGTGGTTTGCACTTCGCTAAGCTTGCGGCGCAAGTGACGCGGGCTCATGTTGAACGGGGTGGCAACCAGCTCTTCGGATACTTCGCGCTCGGAAACCAGCACTCTGATTCGCTGTTTGACCTGCTCGGCAAAATCCACATTGGGCAGCTCGCTGAGCATGTCTTCCAGGGAGCTGTCGAGGCGCTTGCGCAAAAAAGCATCGGCGTTGGGGAGCGCCGTGCGCAGCAGTTGCCGGGTAATGCGGAAAGACAGGCGCTTGGCGCCGAGGCGCACGCGGTTGCCCAGCAAGGTTTCACATTGGTCCCGGTTGCGATCGTGCTCGCCGGTCAGGCGCGCTTCGAGCATCAGCGAGGCCCTGCCGATGCCCAAGGCTTCCCAGATCTTGTTGCACTGGCTCATCACCGCTTCCATGTGCTGCGGGTGCGGATTGCCACGTGGTTGAAAATACAGGGTGAGGTATTGGTCATCCTCCACCGAATACAGCTGCACCTGGCTGCTGAACACCGGCATAAAGCGGATCACGCGTTGAATCGCATCGCCCAGGGTTTCGCTGGATGCGGCGGCCAGGGCAAGCAGGGACAGTGTATTGGATTGGTGGTGATGGCCGACGCGCAAGCCGAAGCACTCGTCCTGTGACAGTCGGGCTGCAGCTGTCCAGAGGCGATTGATGTCAGTCTGGCTGATGTGGTTCTGGCTCAGATCCGCCGCCTTGCAGTGCTGGCGCAGATCGCTTGGCAGATCCCGCAGGGATTTGCCGTAGAGTTCCAGCCCCTGGGCAATGCTCTGGGCCCAAAAGCAGCGTTCGTTTACACGCTCTGACGAGAGAGCTTGAATCTGGGGAGTCATGGGCACTGTGGGCCTCGGTTTTATTATTGTTTGTTGACCGCTTAGGACCTAAACAATAAAGCAGCGACAGCCATTGTGCAAAATTTTGCAACGGATAATTGCGCGTGTTGGATCAAGGGTATTCAGAGCATGAATGTCCTGAGCGGACAAAAAACTCGTCCTAATCGGTCAAATAAGGTTCCAATCTCATGACAGACTTGTCCCCGGTGCTAGACGGCTTGCGTCGTCTTGAACCCATGATTCAAATCTAACGGAGCAGCACAATGACAAAAAAAATGCATGCTTGGTCTCTGGCCGCATTGCCGCTGGCAATCGGCTTGGCCAGTTTCTCTGGATCGGCTGGGGCCGTCACTTTCAATATCGGTGAAGTTCAAGGTCAGCTGGACTCGCAGCTCTCTGTTGGCATGAGTGTATCGACCGCTGATGCCGACAAGAGATTTATCCACGTTGATACCGTTCGTAATGGCAAGGACATGGGTGGCCAAGCCGTGGCGCGGACTTCTGACGATGGTCGCCTCAACTATGACAAAGGCGATATCTTTTCCAAGATCTTCCGTGGCGTGCATGATCTGGAGCTGCGGTATGGTGATTCCGGTGCTTTTATTCGTGGCAAGTACTGGTATGACTTTGAAACCAAGGATGGCAGTCAGCGCTTCTACGACATCAGTGATGATGGACGTAATCCTCTGGTGAAATCGTCCGGTGTTGCCCTCCTGGATGCCTTCGTTTATCACAACTATTTCATTGGCAATAATCCGGGTAACGTCCGCTTGGGGCGTCAGGTTGTGAGCTGGGGCGAGTCTACTTTCATCCAGAACTCCATCAACTCAATCAACCCAATTGATGTCGCTGCCTTGCGTCGTCCAGGTGCCGAGTTGAAAGAAGGCCTGCTCCCGGTTGAGATGCTGTACCTCTCTCAAGGTCTGACCGAGAACCTGAGCATGGAAGCTTTCTACCAGCTCAAGTGGGCTCCGTATGCGCTTGACAATTGCGGTACCTTCTTCGGCGCTGATACCTTGGCAGAGGGCTGTGTGGATCGCTTGGTGTATGCCTTGGATGATCGCCCGCAGGGTGAACAGCCCGCTGGAACCTATATCGTGCGTGCTCGCCACAACAAGGAAGCCTCAGATGACGGACAATTTGGCGTCGCTTTTCGCTGGTTCGTACCTGAGCTGAATGATTCTGAGTTTGGCTTCTATGCTATGAATTATCATAGCCGCGCCCCGATTTACTCCAATATTACCGGCGTCACTACAGGCATTGACGGCGCCACCGCTGGTGCGGGCTACTTCTTTGAGTACCCTGAAGACATTCGTCTGTATGGCGTTAGCTTCCAGACTAATGTGGGCGGCGTGTCACTGGGTGGGGAGTTGAGCTATCGCCCGAACATGCCCATGCAGATCAATACCGGCGACATGAGCCGTGCTGCGCTGACGACTGGCGCAGCATTTGAGGACAACACGCACCGCAACCTTGACGGTCTGCCGGCCGGTTCATACCTGCCAGGTTATGATCGCAAGGAGTTCTTCCAGGCCCAGGTAACCGCTATCAAGTTCATCGAGCGCGTAATGGGGGCAAGCCGTCTGTCGCTGGTTGGTGAGGTTGGTGTAAACCACATTGGTGGTTTGGGCGACACCACTAAGTATGGCCGAGATTCTTTGTTCGGCCAGAGCCCTTGGCTGGCATCGGATGCGCCTAACACTGGTGTGCCGGGAACCTGCTCATCTCAGGCAGGTAACACCTCCACCTATCGCAATAGCTGGTGTGAAAACGATGGTTTCTACACAGGCTGGTCTTGGGGATACCGAATCCGCAGCAAGCTGGATTACAGCAACGTAATCGCCGGTATCAACTTGAGCCCCACTTTGGCTTGGTCGCACGATGTTGAGGGCTACGGCCCGAACTTCACCGAAGATGCTAAGTCTGTGAGCATCGGTTTGGACGCGGATTACGCCAACAAGTACAACGCCAGCCTGAGCTATACCAACTTCTTTGATGGCAAGTATAACAACCAGGTCGACCGCGACTTCGCGTCCGTCAGCTTCAGCGTAAGCTTCTGATCTGGCTGACCATAAGGAGAAATAACAATATGCGTATGCAACAAACTCTACTGGGTGTCGGTGGTCTGGCTCTGAGCCTGATGGCATCCTCCGTTATGGCGCAGACCCTGACCCAGGCTGAAATTGATCAGCTGGGCACCAGCCTGACCCCGATTGGGGCAGAAAAGGCCGGTAATGCTGCAGGCACCATTCCCGAGTGGACTGGTGGCCTGTCCCCTAACGCGGGTCAAGCGCTGGGCGACAACTTCTACGAAGATCCCTACGCTGATCAGCAGCCGGAATTCGTAATCACCGCGCAGAACTACCAGCAGTACAAGGACAACCTGACCCCGGGTCAGATTGCGTTGTTCGAGCGCTATCCGGAAACCTTCAAAATGCCGGTCTACAAGACTGAGCGTAGTGTTGGTTACCCGCAGGAAGTCTATGATCAGGTCAAGGCCACTGCTGGTCAGGCCAAGCTGGTCAACGGTGGTGACGGTATCTCCGATTTCTCGCACGGCACCTTTGCCTTCCCGATTCCCAAATCGGGCGCAGAGATCATCTGGAACCACAACACCCGCTATCGCCTGAACGTGCATCGCTGGTACATGCAGGCCATGCCGCAAACCAACGGCTCGTTCACGCTGATCAAGCTGGAAGAGGAAGTCGGTTATCCGCAGCAGATGAGCGATGTTGACGAATCGACCATGCCCAACACCCTGCTGTTCTTCAAGCAGCGCGTAAACGCGCCGGCTCGTCTGGCGGGTAACGTACTGCTGGTACACGACAGCCTGGATCAGCTGAAAGAG
>CESO01041483.1_pt1 | contig 16213 bp, 11 predicted proteins | sample 356341 | NCBI WGS metagenome assembly CESO01 (sample SAMEA2621812, study PRJEB7988) | marine metagenome | biome: marine biome (ENVO:00000447); feature: deep chlorophyll maximum layer (ENVO:xxxxxxxx); material: "saline water (ENVO:00002010), including plankton (ENVO:xxxxxxxx)" | depth 35 m
CTTCCATGAAGTGCAACAAATATGTCGTTTTCTTTTTTTAATAGGCTTAAATATGGTTTTTATTCGACGAGGTAAACAATGTGTTACACAGTTACGTTATAGTTTTGTATCGTGAATTTAAATTCAATATGATCAAAACAGCGAAGATTTATTTTTTACTATCTATTTTACTTGCTTGCCAATCACTACTTTTTGCTCAAGAGTATACAATTAGTGGAAGAGTTAAAGATGCAGCCAACGGAGAAACACTCTTGGGGGCAACAGTTCTAGTTTCATCGGGAGGCGGAGCAATCACCAATGAGTATGGTTTTTATTCGCTCTCATTAGAAAAGGGGAAATACACAATTACATACAAATATTTAGGTTTCGAAGACATTGTAAAGACGATAGATTTGGTTCAAAACAAGACAATAAATGTCGAGCTAATGGCAAAGGCAAATGTTATAGGCCCAGCTATTGTAAACGCTAAATCTCTAGAAAAGAAGGTTGAAAACAAGAAAATAAGTGTTGTTAAGATGGAAACAGCAAAAATCAAGGAAATACCTGTGATTTTTGGCGAAGTTGATATTTTAAAAACCATTACATTATTGCCAGGTATTCAATCTGCTGGTGAGGGAAATTCAGGCTTTAATGTTCGGGGAGGATCACAAGATCAAAATTTGATACTATTAGATGAGGCTACAGTGTATAATGCTTCTCATCTGCTTGGTTTTTTCAGTGTTTTTAATGGAGATGCGGTAAAAGACTTAGAGGTGTATAAAGGCGGCATACCCGCAAAGTATGGCGGTAGACTATCTTCCATTGTTGATATTAAAATGAGGGATGGAAATGCTAAACGTTTTTCTGCTATTGGTGGTATTGGAACAATATCAAGTAGATTAACATTAGAGGGTCCAATAGTTAATGATAAATCAAGTTTTATGATTGCTGGAAGACGAAGTTATGCAGATATTTTTTTACCGCTTTCATCGGATGAAAGTATTCGGGAAAGCAAGCTGTACTTTTATGATTTGAACATGAAAGCGAATTACGAACTAAGCGATAAAGATCGACTATATGTTAGTGGATACTTTGGTAGAGACGCTTTGGGCCTTAGCGAATTATTTAGAATTAATTGGGGAAATGCTACAGCAACTTTAAGGTGGAACCACCTTGTAAACGAAAAGATGTTTGTTAATACCTCATTAGTATATAGCGATTTCAACTATGGTTTTGATATAAAATTTGCTGAAAATGCAAGTTTTGGGCTAGACCAAGCCATTAATGATATTTATATAAAATCTGATTGGACTAACTACTTAAATCCAAGTAGCAAACTTAATTTTGGTGGTCAGGTTACCTATCACAGGTTTAATCCGGGTTTTTTCTCAGCAAATAATGAAGATTCGAGATTGATATTTCAAGACATCCAATTGGAGAAAAAGAAAGCACTCGAAAACGGGCTCTACATTGATCACGAATATATGCACAGTAAAAGACTAAACATGAGATACGGATTAAGGGTTAGTTCATTTTCTAACATTGGTGGATCAGAGTATACTTATACTAAGAACCCAGAAACCTATGAACCAATTTCTTCACTAACCATTAGGGATTCTTTTTCAAGTAGCGATTTTTATAATACGTATGTCGGTTTTGAACCCAGAGCATCTATTAGTTATAATCTCGCAACAACACTTGCATTGAAAGGGTCTTATAATAGAACTTTCCAGTACATCCAGCAGGCTTCAAATACAGCATCGGCTTTTCCAACCGACCAATGGTTTAGTGTTAATAAAAACATCAAACCCCAAAGAGCAGATCAGGTGGCATTGGGCATTTTCAAAAACTTTGATATTGGCTTAGAGACCTCAATGGAGGTTTATTATAAGTGGATGGATCAACAAATTGACTACAGAGATAACGCACAGATAGCTTTTAATGAAAATCTAGATGGAGAGCTATTGTTGGGAAAAGGTTGGGCATATGGTGCAGAATTATATGTAGCCAAAACAGAGGGAAAGTCGACCGGCTTTATGTCTTATACGTGGGCTAAAACAATGAGACAAATTGATGGAATAAGTGACGGTAATCCATATGTTGCAAATTTTGATAGACGGCATAATTTATCGCTAGTTTTTACTCATAAATTTTCTAAAAGATTATTAGCCACAGCATCATTTGTATATTCGTCAGGCAAGCCCTTTACCACGCCAATAAGTAAGTATTATTATGGCGGAGATTGGAATGCTGAATATGATCAAATTAGAAATAATTACCGTGCCCCGGCATATCACCGAGCAGATATTGGGGTTACTCTCAAATCGAAAGAAAAACTAAATAAAAAATATAAAAGCAATTGGAATTTTTCAATATATAACTTGTACAATAGAGACAATCCGTATGCTCTCTATTTTAGAGAAGTTATAGTAGATGACCTCGAAAAAAATCCCGGAGCAATAGAAGGAAACACAGCAGCATTTCAAACTACCTTATTTAGAATGATACCTGCAGTAACCTGGAATTTTGAATTTTAAATATTGATTATTATGAAGAAAATTAAATTATTATTATTTTTTGTAGTTGCACTATCAGCTTGTGAGCGAATTGTGGATTTAGAAATACCATCGGATAATCCAAAAATTGTAGTTGAAGGTCAGATTACATCTCAATCAGAGCCCTGGGAAATACGTTTGACAATGTCTCAACCTTATTTTGATCAAAGCGATTTGAACTATGTATCTTCTGCCGAGGTTCGGATTACAGGAACTGATGGCGCAGATGTTCAATTAATCCATACCGACAGCGGATATTATAAGTCTGAACTTCTTCAACAGTGCATACCGGGAGAAACGTATACTTTGTACGTAAAATATGACGGTGAGAATTATTCTGCGTCCGAGCAAGCTCCTGTGGCTTTTCCGATAGACACCATTGCTTCGTATTATTTACCTGACAATAATGGCTTTATAGAAAAGGGTTATTATGTTTTTATACAAGGTAAAGAAAGAGAAGTAGAAGGAGATTTTTATCTATTTAATGCATACAGAAACGATACTCTGATGGACGATTTTGGATCGAATTTAGATAACGATGAGTTTGGCAGCGTTTCATTTCTAAATGAAAATTTCGACATCAATAATATAGTTTCAGAGCTAAGTAAAGGTAAAACACCTCGTCCGTTTCCTTTTACAGTTGAACCTGGAGATACTGTGAGGATTGAGCAATGTGCAATTACAGAACACCACTTCTACTATATTTTTGATATTGAAGCACAATTGGGAAGAAGTGGAACGCCACTTGACCCACCTCCAGCAAATCCTAATAATAACATTAGTAACGGAGGGTTGGGTTATTTTTCTGTAGTACATAAAGAGGAAGCCAAAATAATAGTTGATAAATAATTAATCCAATTGGAACGAATCCAATATTGTGTTTTTTTGATAAATGCCCATTTTTGACGTGCCTACGCTCATCAATCATTGAATATACTAATTTTTTTAACTTCTCAAGAACTTGAGTTTCGTGATAAGTTAAAAAAACATCAACTTGAGGGCTGAACTAAACTTTTTTCTTTCAACTTATTAATTATTCAAAAAGCATTTGACATTTTAACGATTATCTGAGAGGTGATACCTCCTACGGAAACAGGTCTTGGGTGTTGCCCTTTGATAATGCGTAATACATTAAATTGTTGACGAGAAATAGTGTATTATTTCAGAAAACCACTAATTTTAGATGAAAAGGAGCTGTGTGTAAGTGCTATATTTACGACAGCCTTTTTAGTTTTACCCTTAAGCTGTTTTAACTTAATTTGTTTTTGAATAGTCATTTAGTAATAAAATTAAATTTTAAGTGCGAATATCAGTCAACCAAATCAATGAATTACCATATTTGTGAAAGTTGACCAAAATTTATGCTATAAAAATGAATATAATTGCACAAAAAAATAGGTAAAAATCCATGCAAAAAGTAATAGGAACAATCATATTTATTGCTTTAATTTTTGCAATTGACCTTTATGTTTTTCAAGGATTTAAAGTTATCGTAAAAAAGTGGATACCCTCCTCTTATAGATGTTTGACGCGTTTTCTTTATTGGGCTATTCCTGTGCTGCTTTTAGCTGTCATAGTCGTTAGAGCTGTTTGGTTCTCTGATTCATCAAAAAATAGTTATTTCATTTTTGTATACAGCGCTTTAATTGGCCTTTTTTTAGCCAAGCTTATTTGGGTGTTTTTTATGCTAACCGACGACCTAATAAGACTTTTTCGCTATACGTCCAATCAGTTAATAAAACCAACACCAGCAAATCAAATCTCAAGATCGGAGTTTATTATTACAGTTGGATTTTTTTCGGCAAGCACATTATTTGGGAGCTTGGTATACGGTATAGCCAAGGGAGCACACAACTACACAATCAAGAAAAGGAAACTACCAATAAAAGGCTTACCAGAACCTTTTGACGGTCTTCGGCTGGTTCAGATTTCAGACATTCATTCTGGAAGTTTTTGGAATAAAAGCAGCGTTCAAGAAGGAATAAAAATGATAAATGACTTAAAGCCTGACTTATTTTTTTTCACAGGCGATTTGGTTAATAATTCAGCTGACGAGTTTGATGGATTTAAAGAAATGTTTAGTGGTATTGAAGCTAAATACGGATCATATTCAGTATTGGGAAATCATGATTACGGGGATTATGTGAGATGGCCAAACAAAGATGGGGTTACTAAAAGCGAAAACTTGATGAGGTTAAAAAAACATCACCATGATATTGGCTGGAATCTTTTAGTTAATGAAAATCACGTTTTAACAATAGAGGGTAAAGAACTGGCGATACTAGGAGTTGAGAATTGGAGTGCTCATCGAAGGTTTCCTAAATATGGGGATTTGAGTAAAGCTATTCGTGGAGTTGAAAATATAGAAAACAAGTTACTGCTTTCTCACGATCCAAGCCATTGGCGAGCAGAAATACTCGATAAAAACCCCACGATTAAAGCCACTTTTTCTGGACATACGCACGGAATGCAATTTGGGATAGATAGCAAATATTACAAATGGAGCCCTGTTAAATATCAATATCCAGAATGGGTAGATATATACGAGGAAAACAACCAATATTTATATGTCAACAGGGGTTTTGGTTATCTTGGTTACCCAGGAAGGTTTGGTTTTTTACCCGAAATCACACTTTTTGAATTGCAGTTGGTTTAAGCCTGGTTAGCTGTTGTATTTTGCTGCAGCTAATTCAGATAGGAAGTAAGGATTTTTTTCTAAATGATTTCCGACAACAACGATGTCTGCACCAGCCCTAAAAACTTTTTCAGCATCATATTGAGTTTTGATTCCTCCTCCCACAATAAGCGGCACATTAATTTCATTTTTAACCTGTTGGATTAGTTTTTCTGAGGCGTGGTTATTTGCACCACTTCCACAGTCTAAATAGATAAGTTTGTGCCCTATTTGACAACCAGCAAGAGCAGTTGCAGCAGCAATATCTGGTTTGTCTTGAGGTATAGGTGTCGTATTGCTAATGTAGGAGACAGTCGTTGTTCTTCCACCGTCTAATAGAATATAGCCCGTAGAAAGTAATTCTAAGTTGGAATTTTTAAGCTTATGGGAAGATTCAACATGCCGCCCAATTAATAGATCAGAATTTCGTCCGCTAATTAAACTCAATAATAATATTCCATCTGCTTGATTGTGTATTTGATTTGGACTTCCTGGAAAAATAACTATTGGCTTTTGAGTTCTCTGTTTGATAAGATGAATACAATGACCCATACTGCCATCAGTAACAAGACTACCTCCAATAAATATAAAATCTACATTAATAAAATCTGGGTGACCAATTAATTTGTCAATTTGATTTTCGGTTGCTTTATCAGGGTCAATCAAAATGGAAATCATTTTCCGTTTCTGACAGGACGATATTTGCTCTAAAATACTAATAATCTTAAGGTTGCGAAAAGAGGTGTCATGAACAACAACAGTTTTCAATTAAAGTTAATTTTTTTATATTTTTATCTTATCAACAGTGCAAATCTCATAAAAATAAGTCAACTGAAAAAGTTTAATGTTGGAGTGTGGAAAACACCTCATTATAAGACTCACTTTTAGAACATACTTTTGAGTCAAAACTCACTATAAAAAAATGAGTTGATTTCAAATTTAACGTAACGATTCAAAAACTAAAAAATGACCACCAAAAAAGCGTATAATAAGAATGCACTAAAATTCAAGCGTTTTAATACAAAAGAGGGAGTAGCTCCAACAGATTTATACGAATACGAGTATCGAACTTCAGTAATTAAAAATCCCGCAGGAGATGAAGTATTTAAAATGGAAAACGTTGAAGTTCCAAAAGATTGGTCGCAAGTAGCAACCGATATTTTAGCTCAAAAATACTTTAGAAAAGCAGGCGTTCCGCAGCCGGATGGTTCGCTAAACTCAGAAACATCAGTGAAGCAAGTTGCTCACAGATTAGCAGATTGTTGGAGAACTTGGGGCGAAAAGTATGGATATTTTGCATCTAAGAAAGATGCAAAAATATTTTATGACGAATTAGTGTACAGCATTCTTGGTCAGATGGCTGCACCTAATAGTCCTCAATGGTTTAATACAGGTTTGCATAACACTTACGGAATAACCGGCAAAGCTCAAGGTCATAGTTACGTTGATCCAACAACAGGAAAAACTAAAAAAAGTACGTCTGCATACGAGAGACCTCAACCCCATGCTTGTTTTATTTTGTCAGTGGATGATGATCTAGTTAACGAGGGAGGTATTATGGATTTGTGGGTTAGAGAAGCTCGTATTTTTAAATATGGTTCTGGAGTGGGAACAAATTTTTCTTCGATTAGAGGGGCAAATGAGAAACTCAGTGGCGGTGGAAATTCTAGCGGATTGATGAGTTTTCTCAAAATTGGTGACAGAGCAGCTGGAGCCATAAAATCTGGAGGAACAACCAGACGAGCAGCTAAAATGGTTTGTCTTGATTTGGATCACCCAGAGATATTAGAATTTATCAACTGGAAAAAAGAAGAAGAGAAAAAAGTTAAAGCTTTAATTGATGCAGGATACAGTTCGTCATACGAGGGTGAGGCATACGCAACTGTTTCTGGTCAGAACTCAAATAATTCCGTAAGAATACCAAATAAGTTTTTTGAGGCTTTAAAAAATGATGGTGAATGGGATTTGATATCAAGAACAACAGGAAAACCAATTAGCAGTGTGCCTGCAAAGCAAGTTTGGGATGATATATCTTTTGCTGCTTGGGCGTGTGCAGATCCAGGTGTTCAGTATAACACAACTATTAATGAGTGGCACACATGTCCTGAAGGGGGGTCAATCAACGCATCAAATCCTTGCTCAGAGTATATGTTCTTAGACAATACAGCATGTAATTTAGCATCATTAAACCTAAGAAAGTATTACAATGAGAAAGATCAAACTCTAGATGTTAAAGCGATAGAGTACGCATCAAGGCTTTGGACTGTTGTTTTAGAAATATCAGTTTTAATGGCACAATTTCCCAGTAAAGCTGTTGCAGAGCTGTCATACCAATATCGAACTTTGGGTCTTGGTTATGCAAACCTTGGTTCTGTATTAATGGTTAGCGGAATACCGTATGATAGCCCAGAAGCAACTGCTATTGGCGGTGCTGTAACAGCAATTTTAACAGGTACATCATATGCAACATCAGCCGAAATGGCAGGTTTTTTAGGTGCTTTTGATCAGTATGAAACAAATAAAGAACATATGTTACGAGTGATGAGAAATCACAGATATGCAGCATATAATCTTGACGAGTATGATGGTTTGAGCGTTAAACCCGTTGGCATCGACCCTGCATATTGTCCAGAATACCTTTTGGGTTCAGCTACTAGTATATGGGACAAGGCAGTTCAGTGGGGAGAGAAGTACGGTTATAGAAATGCACAAACCACAGTAATTGCTCCTACAGGAACAATAGGTTTAATTATGGATTGTGACACAACAGGTATTGAGCCAGACTTTGCACTCGTTAAATTTAAGAAGTTATCAGGTGGAGGGTATTTCAAGATTGTCAACCAGTCTGTGCCACTTGCACTAAGAAACTTAGGTTATTCAGAAGATGAGATTAATGCAATTGTTAATTATGCAAAAGGATATGCAACACTCAAAAATGGACCAAGTATTAACCACGATACATTACGATCTAAAGGGTTTAGCACCGAAGATCTTGAAAAGGTAGAGAGTGGATTAGCTTCAGCTTTCGAAATTAGTTTTGCCTTCAATCAGTGGGTACTTGGCGAGGAATCAATGGAAAGACTTGGGTTTACTGCTGAACAGTACAATGCAGAAGGATTCAGCCTGCTTAGAGCTTTAGGCTTCAGCAAGAAAGAAATAGCTACTGCAAATGATTTCGTTTGTGGGACAATGACAGTAGAAGGTGCACCTTTCTTAAAAAACGAACATTTAGCAGTTTTTGATTGTGCAAATAAATGTGGTGAAAAAGGCGAGCGATATATTCACGCACATGGGCACATTAAAATGATGGCCGCGGCCCAGCCATTTTTATCTGGAGCAATTTCAAAGACGATTAATCTGCCTAATGAAGCAACAGAAGAAGATATTAAATCTTGTTATCAATTGAGTTGGGAATTAGGTACCAAAGCAAATGCTATTTACAGAGATGGTTCTAAATTATCTCAACCGTTGAGTAATAAATCAGACGTGGAAGAGACTGAAGATGAATCTATTGATGCAGTTGATTTAGCTTTAGGGTCAGCAGCAGGCATGAGTATTGAGCAACTTACTCAAGACCAAGTGTTAGAGGCCGCGCAAAAAATACTTGATAATTCGAAGAGTACAGAATTTATGCGTCAGCTGTCTAGTATAGTTGAACGTAAGCGATTACCTTGGAAAAGAAGAGGATTTACCCAAAAAGCCAAAGTCGGCGGCCAGACCCTATTTGTACGAACAGGAGAATATAACGACGGCACTTTAGGTGAAATATTTATTGATATGCACAGAGAAGGAGCGACATTCAGATCTCTAATGAATTGCTTCTCCATTGCAGTTTCGATAGGACTACAATACGGCGTTCCATTGGATGAATATGTAAGCAAGTTTACGTTCACACGATTCGAACCAAGTGGAATGGTTGAAGGTCATCCAAACATCAAAAACTCGACTTCAATTATCGATTATATCTTTAGGCTACTTGGCTTTGAGTATTTAGACAGAAGCGACCTTGTACATATCAAGCCAACAGCTGATGAAGTTGAAGCGAAAGCAAAGGTCGTAGAAGAAAAAACTATACCACTAGCTGCACCAGTTGCTGAGCCTGTTGAAACCACAGTTTCTACTCGAGCTCTTGGGTTGACCATGCAGCAGCCTAAAAGTAATGCTGGCGACGCTTTACCATGTACAAATTGCGGAAGCTTAGCACTGGTTAGAAACGGGACATGTTATTTATGTACAAATTGTGGTACAACCACAGGCTGTAGCTAAAACATAATTATTTTATTTAAAAAAGGCTCATTCAAAAGAATGGGCCTTTTTTTATTTAGTTAAGGAATTATTTTTAATCCAAGGGATACAATCTACTGCAATGAAACCGCTCTTTTATGAAAACAGAGAACACTATTCCAGAAGGAGTTCAAAAAAGTTACTTTAAAAATGGTCAAACAAAGTAAGTCAAGCTATATAAAAATAGCTTGTAAAACGGTCCACATACATAGTACTTTATCGAAGGCGTTAGGTGTATATCCGTGAATTATAAAAATAGAAAATTGAACGGTCTCTATAAACGATGGGATAACAAGGGAAAACTTATTGTTTGTAAATCATGTTTAAACGGAAAAGATTCAGCTATAAGAAATACTACCTAATTAGATAGGCCTACTCTGACAATTATTATTTTTTTTCAAATATGCTTTGATGCAATTTTCAAGGCTTTCGTACCATTCTTTTCCAAACTTTCGTTCTAAAGCTTTTTGAGCAAATTGATACACCTTAGTATTATCTGTAACCCCCTTTATGCAAGCGTCTGCACAAATACTCCATCGATGATAATTTAGTGCGTAAAACTCGTTGTATTTGTCAACACGAATAGGGTATAGATGGCAGCTTATCGGTTTTTGAAAATTAAAATTATTTTTCTGGTTAGCCAATTCAACAGCACAATTTAATATTCCATTTTTTCGAACTACAAAGACACATTCTTTATTAGGCTTACATGTTGTGACCAGCATTTGATCAAAAGGATCGTTCTCTGAAAATCCCTTTGAGCTGAGGGTTTTTAAACCATCATCATCCATTTCTTTTTTGATATAACCAATATTTTGTTGAATTGTATCAATTTCATCTGGCTCTATCGGAGCACCAGCATCTCCTTCAATACAACACACTCCTTTACATGCTTGAACGTTACATGCAAACGATTTATCTATAACGTCCTCAGAAATAAGACAATCACCAACTTTTATCATTGCATTGACTTGAGGTAATTTTGGTACCCTTTTTGTTCAAGGCTAGAAGCTTTATCAAAAACGGAACGTTCCATGGAGTTAGAAAATTCGTCCAAATTGTCAGCTATATTCTGTTGGTTTATTCCGAGTATGCGGGCAGCAAAAATACCTGCGTTCTTAGCACCATTTATCGCCATTGTTGCAACCGGTATTCCAGGAGGCATTTGTACTATTGAGTAAAGAGAATCTGTTCCACTCATTGTTTTGGATTGAACAGGTACTCCAATTACAGGAAGAGATGTGATAGATGCTACCATTCCAGGCAGGTGAGCAGCACCACCAGCACCAGCAATAATTACTTTATAGCCTTTTTGCTTTGCCATTTTAGCGTAATCATACATTCGATCGGGAGTTCTATGCGCAGAGACTACGGTTAAGTCGAAAGATACTTTTACTTCGTCTAAAAAGTTTGCAGCTTCAGACATGACTTTTAAATCAGAGTCAGAACCCATTATTATTAATACATCTGCCATAATTTTTCAAATTTAAGTGCTTTTTACTGTTAATAATTTTTTTACCTTGTTCAATTTATTTTCTAATTCCTGAGTATTACTTCCTAAAATGGTGTAATGTCCTAATTTTCGATTGGGAGATGTGGTAGCTTTGCCGTATAAATGAATGTAAACTCCAGGAATTTTTAAAATTTGATTTAGATTGTCTATTTCGTATGGACCATTGATTTCTTCAGGACCAACAATATTACAGGTTATCGCATTTTGGATAAGCGATGTGTCACCTAAAGGCTGGTTGAGTAATATTCTATTTAATTGCTCATATTGTGATGTGTACGATGATTCAATGGTGTGATGCCCACTATTGTGAGGTCTGGGAGCAACTTCATTTACATAGATTTTACCATCTTTTTGAACAAAAAGCTCTACTGCAAAAAGTCCTGGACTTTTAAAAGATTCTACAGTTCTCGTGGCAATTTCCTCGATCGCGGTGTTCGTTTTTTTATCAAGTCTACTCGGAGCTATGAGGTAGTCCATTAGGTTAGATTTTGGGTCAAAAACCATCTCACACGGAGCATAAGTTATAGATTTAAGTTGCTGGTCTACGGCTACAATAACCGAAACTTCAACAGTTTCTTTAGCCATTTTTTCGACAACATAACCATCAGGGCTTTGAATGCTATTATCATTATTTATTAGAAGTTTCTGAAATTTATTTTTGGATAATAACTGAACGCCCTTACCATCATATCCTCCTTTACGGTGCTTCAAAACAAATCGTTCATCAGGCCAAGATTTTATGTCAGACTCTAGCTCTGCAGCATCACTAATTTTATAGGGTAGCGTTGGGATATTATGGGTTGAATAAAAATCTTTTTGATGTCCCTTATCTTGAATAATTGATAAAACATTAGGTTTAGGTATAACGGGTTTGCCTGTTTGTTCTAATTCAAAAAGAGCAGTAACATTTACGTGTTCGATTTCAAAAGTTAAAACATCGGATAAATCTCCTAACTGTTTTATTTTATTTTTATCATTTAGGCTACCTAAAATTTGTTGTTCACAAACAAGCGACGCTGGGCAATTCTCCGTTTTTTCTAAAAAAACATAGTCGGTATTCATAGGCGAACCTGCCTCAAAAAGCATTTTACCTAATTGACCACCGCCTAGAACTCCAATTGTTTTTTTCATACGCTTATCCAATATTAATGCAAATGTTAATAATAAATTGGACTACCATCTTAATCTACTTAATTTTGTTTATGATTATGAGCTTATTTTTTTTGTAAATACTATAAAAATTAACTAATGGCGAAAGTAGTTGTTGGACTATCTGGAGGAGTAGATTCTTCTGTTGCAGCTTATCTTTTAAAAGAAAAGGGTCATGAGGTTATTGGTGTTTTTATGAAAAACTGGCACGACAACGAAGTCACGCTTAGCGATGATTGCCCTTGGGAAGAGGACAGCAAAGACGCATTACTTGTTGCAGACAAATTGGGAATACCCTTTCATTCCGTAGATTTAAGTAAGGAGTATTACGATAGGATAGTTTCCTATATGTTTGATGAGTACAAAAATGGGAGAACACCAAATCCAGATATTTTATGTAATCGAGAAATCAAGTTTGATACTTTTCTAAAATACGCAGTTCTTTTGGGAGGTGACTACTTAGCTACAGGACATTACTGTCGAAATAGAAAAACCAAAGATGGCTATGAATTAATGGCTGGTTTGGATGATAATAAAGATCAGAGTTATTTTTTGTGTCAGATAAATCAAGAACAATTGTCAAAAGCACTATTTCCTATTGGAGAATTGAACAAGAAAGAAGTTCGGGCAATTGCATCAGAACAAGGTTTAGTTACGGCTGAAAAAAGGGATTCTCAAGGACTATGTTTTATTGGGAAAGTAAAACTTCCAGATTTTTTGAAGCAAAAATTAAAAGAAAAGAAAGGTAATGTAATCAAAGTCTCAAAAAATTGGGACGGATTTAACAATCCGCTTAGCCCTTCAGAGGAGCATTCGCTTAAAGAAGAAGACGGTGTTAAAATTGGCGAACATAACGGAGCACACTTTTACACGATTGGTCAGCGTAAGGGACTTAATATAGGTGGTTACGCTAACCCGTTATTTGTGATTCAAACAAATACGAAAACCAACACAATATATGTTGGTGAAGGAGAGGATCATTTGGGGCTTTATCGTCCTGGCTTGTTGATTAAAAACGAAGATATTCATTTCATTAAACAGACCGACGAAATGGAAGACGGAGATCAAAAAGCATATCAAATAAGAATTCGTTATCGTCAAAAATTGTTCCAAGCGAGATTAGTAAAAACAAATGAAGGCTTAGAAATCTTTTTTAATCAACCTCAGAAAGCAGTTGCTAAAGGTCAGTTTGCTGCATGGTACGAAAAAGATGTTTTGATAGGCAGTGGAGTAATTTCATAAAAAGGACCGGTTTTTTAAAAAATTTCAAAAAAACAGGATTTGACCACCAAGGTATCACGAACTTCCAACGTTTCTTCAATTATCTTGAAGTCATTACCGACAAGTCTGGATTTGAGGCCTGCTCTTATATACTTTGGCTAGGGTCGTAAAAATAATCAGCGTAAATTTTTCAATTATTACCAGTCCTTCACGCAAATTTAATACAATTGCGGTTCATATTCTTTGAATGATTAGCATAATAATGCCTTTTAAAAATCCAGGGAAATACATCACCCCCTGTATCGAGTCTATCCTAAACCAAACCTACAAAAATTGGGAGCTGATAGCGGTAAATGATCATAGCGATGATGGCTCGAATGAAGTAGCGTTATCATACGCTAGTAGGCACACTAAAATAACCGTCGTAAATTTAAATGGAGCGGGTATCATTCAAGCACTTCGTCATGGGTACGAACTATCTCAGGGAGATTATATTCACCGAATGGATTCAGATGATATAATGCCTATCGATAAATTAGAAAAAATGATGGAAGCAATGCGACCTAAATCACTAGTTACAGGTATGGTAGATTATTTTTCAAACGATTTTGATTTAGGAGAGGGGTATAAGAATTATACCCAATGGATTAATAATGCAATGTCCTCAGGAGATTTATGGAGAGGTATTTATAAAGAATGTCCTATTCCTTCTTCTGGGTGGCTTATTCATCGTAAAGATTTTGAATCTATTGGTGCATTTAATTCTACACTTATACCTGAGGATTATGATTTATCTTTTCGCTTATATCAATCGGACATTACGATAAAAATTGTATATCAAGTCATACATTATTGGAGGGACAGTTTGAGTAGGATATCAAGAACTAATAGTCAATATTTTCCAAAAAATTACGTTGATTTAAAAGTACATTATTTTTTAAAAATAGATAGAGACAAGTCTATACGTTTGCTATTATGGGGTGCAGGAAATAAAGGAAAAAAAGTAGCGAGAGCTTTAATTAAATCGGGTGAAAAATTTATTTGGGTCACGGACAATTCTGCGAAATTTGGTGTAAACATTTATAACCAAATCCTTGTGTCAAGAGAAGATATAGATTTAAAAAATTATCAGCAGATTATTGCAATCTCGTCCCCTAAAGATCAGATTGAAGTTCAATCCAATTTGGACAGATTAGGTTTAGCAAATCAGATAAATTATTTCTGGTTTTGTTAGTTAATCCACTTCTTCAAAATCGGTGAAACCATCATCATTTCCAGCCGATTGGTCGTCGTTATTTTGATTTTGGTTTGAATCTTGGTTCTTAACAACATTTATTATTCTAAACACGCGTTTAATAGCCCAATACGTAAATAAACTAACAATAACCCATTTCATAACTATCGACTTAAAAATCTAGATTTTTGATTGTATAAATCCCTAAATAATGGATCCTGTATGCTTTCAACAAAAAGGATAGCTTCGCCAGTAGATTTCATTTCGGGGCCTAATTCTTTATTTACATTCGGAAACTTATTAAAGGAGAATACCGGTTGTTTAATAGCAAAACCTTTTTTAATAGGTTTGATGTCAAAGTCTTTGAGTTTTTTGTCTCCAATCATCACCTTTGTGGCAATATTTACATACGGAACTTGATATGCTTTACATATAAACGGAACTGTACGACTAGCTCTTGGATTTGCTTCAATAACATAGACGTCTTCTTCCTTTACAGCAAATTGTATATTAAGAAGTCCTCGCACATCCATTGCTCTAGCTATTTTTTTAGTATACTCTTCAATTTTTTTAATAACATTATCGGATAAACTGAATGGGGGTAGTACAGCAGAGGAATCACCAGAGTGAATTCCAGCCGGTTCAATATGTTCCATAATTCCAATCATTTCTACATCAACCCCGTCACAAATACTGTCACTTTCTGCTTCTTCTGCTCTATCTAAGAAGTGATCAATAAGTACACGATTTCCTGGTAAATCTCCGAGTAAATCAATAACAGCTTTTTCTAAATCTTCATCATTGATAACGATTTTCATTCCTTGTCCTCCCAAAACGTAACTGGGTCTTACAAGAACAGGGTAACCAACCTTATTAGCCACTTGAATTGCCTCGTAGGCGTTCTTTGCAACACCAAATCGAGGATAAGGAATTTCCAAATCTTTGAGTAAATTAGAAAATGAACCTCGGTCTTCTGCCAGGTCCATATTTTCAAAAGTTGTACCAATGATATTGACACCATGATCCCTCATTCGTTCACTTAGTTTTAAAGCGGTTTGTCCGCCAAGCTGAACGATAACACCTTCAGGTTTTTCTAATTCGATAATATCCCACAAGTGTTCCCAAAATATAGGTTCAAAATATAATTTATCAGCAGTATTAAAGTCTGTACTTACAGTTTCTGGGTTACAATTGATCATTATGGCTTCATAACCTAACTCCTGAGCAGCTTTTATACCATGAACACAACTGTAATCAAACTCAATTCCTTGACCAATTCTGTTAGGACCCGAACCAATGACTATTATTTTTTTCTTATCGGAGACAACGCTTTCGTTCTCGCCGTCAAAACTGGAGTAAAGATAATTTGTAGGAGAGCTAAACTCAGCAGAACACGTGTCTACCATTTTATAAATACGATTTATACCAAGCGATTTTCTTTTAGCATGAACATCCATATCCGTGGTATCTCTACCTACTAAATGAGCAATTTGAGCATCTGAAAAACCTTTTTCTTTGGCAATTCTTAATGTATCTGTATTTATATTTTCAAGGGAGTATTTCTTGATTTCTTGCTCAGTTTTTACAAGTTCATAGATTTGTTC
>CESO01083384.1_pt1 | contig 16212 bp, 15 predicted proteins | sample 356341 | NCBI WGS metagenome assembly CESO01 (sample SAMEA2621812, study PRJEB7988) | marine metagenome | biome: marine biome (ENVO:00000447); feature: deep chlorophyll maximum layer (ENVO:xxxxxxxx); material: "saline water (ENVO:00002010), including plankton (ENVO:xxxxxxxx)" | depth 35 m
ATAGGAGGGCCTGACGCTAGTTTTTCATTAAATGAGGAGGAATTCACCCAAATGGTAAAAGCCGTCAGAGAGACTGAAGTAGCATTGGGAGAAGTAAATTATAAATTAACAGAAAAACAACTTCAAGGGAGAAATTTTTCTCGTTCTCTTTACGTTACTGAAGATGTAAAAAAAGGTGAATTAATTACTAACGAAAACATGAGATCTGTCAGACCAGGTTTTGGAATACACCCTAAGCACACACCTTCTTTACTGGGAAAAAAATTCAATCAAAATATTTCAAAAGGATCTAGGATGTCTTTTAATTTCGTAACTAAAAAATAAAAATATGAAGTATAGAATTTATTGTTCAAACTCAAAAAAAGTAAATAAAACAATAAAATCAACCCCACTTATTTATCAAAATAATAACTTTTCAATTCATGGGACTCATTTCATAAAACAATGGAAAAATGATGAAGGCAATAATTTTTTTCTTATTGGAGATATTATTGGGCAAAGAGTATTAGGCGACAAATTATCAAACATTGAGAGTTACACTCTTTTCGAAAAAAAAGAAAATACAACCCTTATTGAAGGAAGGTATATTGTTATTGAAGTGACTAATCAGAATAAAGTTTCTATCTGGGCAGACCAATTTAGTAGAGCAGAAATTTTTTGGGCAAAAAATGAAAATGGTGATATTGAAGTCACCTCTGGAATAGACATGTTTTCTGAAGACATAAATATGGGGCCAATAGACCAAAATAGTTTAGCGCAATTTATAACTATATACGGCAATAGACCTTTAAAAAAGCATACGCTTCACGAAAATATTAATCGACTAGGAATTTTGGAGACATTTACATTTTCAAATGATAACATATATATCAACAAAATAGAATTTAAACCCAAAACTACATTTTCAAAAGAAAATACTTTAAAACTAAATAAATATGCAGACTTTTTTATTGAGTCTGTTAGGGCGCGTTCATCTGCTACTCAAAATATTGTTTTTTTGTCATCAGGCTGGGATTCCACTTCGATTTTAGCTACCCTTTGTCATTTATTTGACGCTTCAAAAATAGAGTGTATTATTGGAAGGATGAAATACTCGAATAGAAGTGAAATAATTAATCAATTTGAGTTAGATAGAGCTCAAAAAATGGCAGATTATTATAATGTGAAGCTTCACATAGTTGAACTTAATTATACTGAATCAATTAAAGAATTTATTCGAGATTCAAAATCTATTTTTAGGTCTCAACAGTTTGGAGGTTTCACTGGTTTAAATCACTGGCTTCTTGCAAAAGGGGCAAAAAAAATAGCTCATCCAAATGCAGTAGTTTTTGCAGGTGAAATTAGTGATGGTGCTCATAATTTAGGTTTTAGCCAATATTTTTCAATTTATCATCCTAGTTCACATTCTTTTAGAGAGTATAGTGACAAAATGGCCTCGTATTTGTTCGGGCCAACTTTTTTATCTCAACTTATTAATGGAAACCATGAAGATGATCCAGTATGGAAAATTCTTATGTCATATTATAAGGACTCTAAATTTGACAGTCCTAAACAAGGGAAAGATGATATCACAGCTCAATTATTAAGCACTTTTTTTCTCAGTGGGGGGAGAATACCACTCTATTCCAAAGATAATTCTAAAATACTTACTGAAAAAGGAAGAAAATCACTTTTGATTAATGCAGAAGAAACTTATTTGAATGAGTTTAAGGGTAAAGTTGATTTTAATAATTTGTACTCACATTACCTTCATTTATATCACTCTTTTCATTGGCAAGGAGGAACAGTAGCTACCTTAGAACATATGTGTGATGCTTTTGGCTTGAAATGCAGATTACCTTTTATTGATCAAAAAATAATTGGTTTTCTCTCTGAAATGCCTGAGAGCTGGGGGAGAGGCTTAGAATTAAATAATACAAAATTCCCTCTCAAATGGATGCTAACCAATAGAATAGACTATCCGATCCATTTACAGGAAGGACCACATTCATATCTTTATGATGTCAACCCTTCTTTTTCGCATATGGATGAGATTGTCAATGCATCCTCATTAACTTTATTGTTTCGTGAATTATTCCAGGATGAAGATTTCATTAAAATATATGATCCACAATATTTTGATATAAATTATATTAAAGGTGTTGTTTCAAAATTATTATCAGGGAAAACCCTTGAAGGGCAGGAATTGTTAGATATACTAAGTGTAGGAAATCTAATTGCCTTTGGAATAGTTTAAGAAAAAAACTATTAAAAAATTACCCTTAATTTCTCAATAAATTAATTAATGAAAACTATTTTTATAGATAATATTTCTTTTTATGTTTTTATTAAACTGATCTTTCTTTCGAGAAGTTATATTGAAATCAAAGTCTTGAATGATCCTAATAAAACAGAATCATTTTTTATCAGAGTACTGATCTTTTTTGGATATAGAGTTAATATCGAATCTTTTTTTTACGGAGATTTACATGGATCATCAGGAGAAGCCCTTACTTTTATCTCTAGAAAAAAAGCTTCACTCTTAGCATTAGAATTTTCAAAATTTATTATGAATGATAAAGAAATAATAAAATTTGGTAAAAAATCTCCAGAAATAAAAAACATTATTGAGTTATTTATTTCAAAAAAAACTATGATGGAATTTGAGTACTATGTACTTAGAGTAGAATACATTAATAAAATCCATAATGATAAAGCTGATCTATGGGTTAAAAACTCACTTTTAATTAATTCCACTTTCATTCAAAATTCTTTTAAAAGCCTAAATATTGTTATCTATAAATCAATTAAAAAAGAAGTTTTTTTCTTTTTGAAAAAAATCTTAAAATTTTTTTTAATGATATTTAAATCTTTAAAAAAAGTTGATTTACAAAAGAAAACTTATCATCTAGTTGCTCTAGCAAGCGATGAAATAAATTTAAATACTGATAAAAGACATTTTCCTCACTGGTTTAAAAAAAACAAGTATCAAACATTAATTCTGAATATGAACTTGTTTCCAGTAAAAATATCCAAGGAAGATTGTAAAAAGAATAAAATTTCCATAGTTGATAAAATAAATGCTCTATCCTTTTTCAATCAATTTCAAAGAAGATTTTTCAAATTAAGTAATCAAAACCATTTTCCAATCCAGCTAATTAGTTTGATAAAAGAATTATTTTTTTTGAGTGAAAATTGCTATTATTTATTTAAAAAAATTAAATGCAAAAAATTCATTTATATAGACCCTCAACAGCCAATAACTGATGCTGTTCAATTAATTTCCGCAGACTTAAAAATCAAAACAATTTGTATTCAGTACTCAAACTTAGGATTAATTTCTCCGGTTTGTATTCCAAGCTGCGACCATTTTTTAATTTTCTCAAATATTTACAAGAATGTATTTAAATGGCGCGATTTGGGTCCAAAATCTTTTAGTCCAATAGGATATAGCTTTATCCAAGAAAATGAATTACAAAACCAATTCGAAAAAAAAATAGATAAAGATAATTTTGTGATATCATATTTTGATGAGTCCGTTCAAAATGATAAATGGGGTTTATTTTCAGAGGAAAAAAATATTATTTTATTAGAAAAGCTTGCCACATTGGTAATAAAAAATGAAAAAATAGTTGTTGTTTTAAAGCCTCAATTTGTTTTTAATACCATTAAAAAATATAATTCTTCAACAATAAAAAAAGCTTTGGAGACAAATAGGTTTTTAGAATTGAGTAAGGGATTACATAGAAATGAAATAACACCATTTTCAGTTGCTAAAATTTCAAATTTTTGTATTTCACATGCTTTAGGAGCAACAGCAGCTTTAGAAGTAGCTTTATGTAAAAAACCCGTAGTATTGCTAAACGAAGAAGGTTTCATATCTGAATTTGCTGGTTTATACAAAAAAGGGAATATCATTTATAATTCAATTGACGAAGTTTTAGATTTAATATCTATGAAACTCATTAAAGAAAATTTTAAAATAGGTGATTGGAGTAAAATTATTGATGATTTTTCATCCAATCATGAAATTTCAAAAGAATTAATAAATAATTTAATTCTAGATGACTAAAGTGAGCCATACTTCTAATTAACATTAAAAGTGGATGAAAATTTCTATTGGAATAAAAAACATTTTAAGGTATCAAATTCCTTTTATACTTTCAAGTGGATTGCCAATTTTAACACTTCCAATTTTCACAAGGTATTTAAGTTTGGATGATTACGGTTTAATTTCTTTGGCAAACATATACGGAATATTAGTTGTTGGGATTTGTAATTTTGGATTAGTGACTGCTTTTGAAAGAAATTTTTTCGAATCAAAAGGGACAAGTGAAAAAATAAGTCTTTTATGGACATGTGTTTTATCAGTTTTCTCATTCCTAGTGGTAGTTTTTTTTTTAACGTACTTATTTCAAAAAAAAATTTCGGATTCTATATTTACAATAACCTTACCTTCCTATTTGCTTCTTTTTTCACTTTTAAACTTAGGGGTAAAAAGCCTAATTCAATATTTTTATGTCTACTTTAAAAATAGTGAAGATTCCTATAATTATGTGAGAATAACTGTGTTTGAGTCCATTTTGTCAACTGGACTAGCTCTTTATTTTGTTGTTTATGATTCACTTGGTATAATTGGATATGTTTTTGGTCAAGCTATGGGAGTCTCAATTGTTTTCTTTTTTTTGGTTATGTTGTTCATATTAAAAAAAGGAATTTCATTTAATATAATTCAATTAAAAAGTTCAATAAGGTTAGGAGCTCCATTAATTCCAAGGATTTTTTTTGGCGTTATAAATGGTCAATTTGATCGATATATGATAGGTATATTAGCTAATATAGGATCTTTAGGTATTTATGATATAGCTCAAAAAATTGCTAATACTTCATTCAATTTTATGGCATCAATTGAAAAAGTATATAGCCCTAAAATTTTTAAATTATATTTTAATTCTAGAGAGGAATTTAATGAAAATTCAGGAGTTATATTATTGCCATTTTTTTATGTCATATATTTATTTTGTCTTCTTGTTGGTCTTTTTTCGGAGGAACTATTATTTATTTTAACAACTTCAGAATTTCATACCGCCTATCCTCTAATAATTCCTTTAGTTATGATTTATGGGATTTATTTTTTCGGAACTACAGGGCAGTTATTATTAGCTAAAAAAACAAAGTTAATATCTAAATTATCTTTAGGGGCGTTATTTTTAAATATAATCTTTAACTACCCAATGATAAAATATTATGGTGCAACAGGAGCATCTTGGGCAACTTTTGTATCAGGATTAACAATATCAATGGTAACTTTTTATTTTTCACAAAAACACACAAAAATTAATTATCCAACTCATTTTATTTGGGCTGTATTATTATTCTTAATTGGATTAATGACAACATCTATTTTATTTCAACTTAATTTCAGTTATCAATTCAGATTACTTTTTAAGTTAATAAATGTAATTGCATTTTTATTTTTATGTTACAAAATGAGTGTTTTTGAAATTATTTCAGGATTATTAAAAAAAAATGAATTGTGATCTTAAAAGAAATTTTTGATTGGTTTTCAAGCTTAGCTTCTTTTTTGCCAGGAAAGATCGGCATCAAATTAAGATCAGGAATCATTTGTATTATTCAGCGAAAATTAATTAATGTTTCTGTTGAAAAAGGATGCGAAATAATTGGTGTAAAAAATCTTATTTTTAAAAAAAATATTTTCATAGGATCAAACTCTTTTTTAAATGCACATAATAGCTTTATTGAAATAGGGAATAATTTTAATTCAAATCAAAATCTACACTTAAATGCAGCATCCGGTGGCAAAATAGTAATTGGAGATAATGTTTTGGTAGGACCAAATGTGGTTTTTAGATCATCAAATCATGTAACAGATGACACCCATATTCCAATACGTACTCAGGGGAGTCTAAAAGGAGATATAGTTATAGGCAATGATGTATGGATTGGATCAAATTGTGTAATCTTGATGGGGGTGAGAGTTGGAAATGGAGCTGTTATTGCAGCGGGTGCAGTAGTAAATAAAGATGTTGCACCCTTCGATATTGTCGGAGGAGTGCCCGCCAAAAAAATAAAGTCAAGAATTAAGTAATGAGCTTAAAAATTATATGTCCATTATGTGAATCAGATAAAATTGAATTCAAGAACTTTTATCTCAATAATAGTGATATTTTTAAAAATATGACTAGGCAAAGATGTCATTCATGTGATTTACAATTCGCAGATCCAATGCCATCAGAAAGTTCATTAGATACATATAACAATTCATATCACGATAGTGCACATGGTGGGCAAGAAAGGAATATAAAATTACAGGGATTCTTTTCTGGTATTTCAAGAACTAGAATTAACCTGATAAATAAATATATCGAATTAGATCCCAAAAAGGAATATAAGCTACTTGAAATTGGTCCTGGACCGGGTGCTTTTGCTTCAATTTGGCTGGAGCAATTTCCAAAAACTAAATATTTTGCAATAGAAACCGACACTTCTTGTCATCAGGCACTTAACAAAATGAATATTAAATTGCTTGAAGCGAAGGAAATTAAAGATTATAAGGCTTTATTTGATATAATTATAATATCACATGTTTTAGAACATGTTGCTCATCCCATAAAATTTCTTGAACCTATAATTAACTGCTTAAAAAAAGAGGGATTCATATATATTGAGGTTCCATGTAATGATTGGAAACATAAGAAAATATGGGAACCTCATTTACTTTTTTTTGACAAAAAACCAATGAAGAAATTATTAAAAAGACTAAATATGACCTTATTGAAGATTGGATATTTCGGGAATACAATTCAAGAATCAAAAAATATTTTCCAAAATTTTCTTAAACGTATTAGATCTATTTTATATCATAAATTAAATTTTCGATATTATCATCCGCAAAGAAATGAATTAAATAAAGTCTTAAAAAATCAATATGAAATAGAAGCTTTACTTCCATTTGACGCTCATATTGAAAAAGAGAATGAATCAATTTGGTTAAGAGTTATATTTAAAAAATAAACCTTATGTCTTTTTTCCCATTATGTAGTGTTTTAAAAACTAAAGGCTTTTGCACCATGCATAATTTTTCTCCAAATACCTGGGAAAAAATAACACCATCAAATAAAACTATATGGGCATTATATACAGATGGTCAAAAGTGGATTTCAAAAGAACTAGATTACCTTCAAAAAGGGGAAACCAAAACTTACTACTATGATGACTTTGGAATTAAAAAAGAAAGTAAACGTAGTCCAATTATTCTCCTTCAGTTCAGAAAATCTCCTTTATCTGGCAATTTGGATACGCTTCCATTGCATGAATTTAAATTCACAAAAACACCTGAGTGGAGATCAACTGTAGGGTTTCAGCTTAACAATTCTCAGACCAGTTATCAAGGAGAAATAAATCCTTTTCCACAAAAGGCAAGCTTATTAACTTTTCATCCGTTTATCCAATACAATAATGTAGAAAACCATTTTGTTTTTCTAAATGTAGAGGCTTCTCCTATTTATAGAAAAGCTGAAATTGAGATTTATAATTCTGAAACAAAAATTCTTGTAGATAAGGTTAATATTCTAAACAATCATGCTAATGTTATTCCTCTTAACAAGTATGGGTTTAAGCAAAATGAATTGCCTTTGTTCATCTGTAGATCCATGGCAGGAATTCCATTTGGATTTGGTATAAGTAAAACAAAAGAGATGCTATCTATGGAACATACACACCCGCCTGCAAGCTTTGTAATTCATGGAGAAAGATTTTTAGTTCAAAAACAAATTAAGCAAAACTGGTTTAATTTATTGAAGACCCAATGACATGATAAATAAAATAAAGTCTTGGCTTATTAATAATATAAATTCTAAATATTTAGAATTATTAACAGGGAAAGGTATTTCAATTACAAAAATTCCTGCTACTGGGAGTGTTGTAAGTGACTTATTCCCTTTAAGAATTGAAAACCAATGGAATACTTTTTTCGAACTATTAAATTATGATTGGATATTGAATCCAGAAAAAGATAATATTAAAAGCAGTTCAGTTGAATTGAAATTTTTCAATAAAAATGGAGAATTTTTAAAATCTTTTTCAATAAAAAATAGTAAAAGATTAAAAAACACTCTTAATTTAAAAAAAATAGCAAATCAACTTGGGATTAAAATAGATGGATCATTTGCAGTTTTTCATGAACACAATAATCTTTGGATTTCAGAAAAAGGTAGTTTTATTGCTGAACGTGGATATATTGGTTTTGAGAATAAAAAACTTGGAAAAATAAAAAGTTTTATTCATGGTAATTTAGACGCCATATCTCAACAAAATGACAAAAAAATTCTTTTAGGGAACTCAAGTTTTCTTAACAAAGAATATTATTTACAGCACGAATTATCATATAAATTCTCATATGAATTATTTTGGGTTAATTCTTCTAACAGATTACAGCATTTTGAAATTATTGAACTTAGGGGAACAGAAAAAAAATCAACGATTTTCAAAATTAAACCTGGCGGAATCAAATCCTTAATAATAGACCAAAATCAAAGACAAGAAAAAACTCAAGTAATTATTAGAAGTAAGTTATATATGGCACGTCCTGTCATTTTTAAATACATGGACTCTTCATTTGATGTTTTTCATGGTTAATAAACGGATAATTTAAATTAAAAGAACAATGGATAAAAAAATTGTAGCAGTAGGATATGGGAATGTTAAAAAGGTAAAAATAGGAGGAACGCTTCCATTAGCATTTGTTGGAGGGCCTTGTGCTATTGAAAATCGCGATCATGCATTATTTATGGCCGAAGCCATTGAAAAAATTTGTGAAAAACTTAATATTCCATGGATTTATAAATCCTGCTATGATAAAGATTGCAGATCCTCTCCTAAAAGTTTTCATGGTATTGGAATTGATAAAGGATTAAAGATTTTATCAGAAATTAGAGACAAATTTGGTGTACCGGTAGTATCAGACTTTTCTGATGCATCTTGGGGTGCAGCGACTGGTGAAGTTTGTGATATGGTTCAAGTTCCTGCATATTTATGTCGTCAAACATCAATTTTGAGAGCAGCAGCCCAAACGAAACGTCCTATTTTACTTAAAAAGGGACAGTTTATGAGCCCATGGAATATGAAAAATTCTTGTAGAAAGTTAGAAGCCTTTGGTAATGAACAAATAATCCTTGCAGATAGGGGTACTTTCATGGGGTACAATATGTTAGTAAACGACATGACTTCTTTTCCTATTATGTCTTACACAGGTTATCCAGTCTGTTATGATGCAACTCATTCTATTCAATTACCTACATCTATGGGGAATATATCGGGAGGTCAACGCGAATTTATACCCTATCTTGTAAGAGCAGCAGTTGCAAATGGGATAAATCTTTTATTTATGGAAACCCATGACAATCCTCAAAATGCTTTATCTGATGCAAATACAGTATTAGACATAAAATATTTAGAAAATATTTTATGTCAAGCAAAAAAAGTTCATGAATTACGGTTAGAATTATTTCACGAGCTAGGTCCAGATAATGTTCACCCTGTAAATTAATAGTTATGAAAGTAAAAGATGTTATGATACCTGTTGGAAAATTTCCAATTGTAAAAAAAACTACTATTTTGAAAGAAGCTCTTACCGAAATGGGTGAAGCTAATCTCGGCTTAGTTTGTATTATCAATGATAATCAAGAATTGATCGGTTTAATTACAGATGGTGATTTAAGAAGAAAATTACTAAAAGTACAAAAGCCTTTTTCTTCTTTTTTTATAGATGATGCTCTAATTCACGCTAAAAAAAATCCAATCACCTGCTCACCACATGACGAGTTAAAGAAGATCGTAAACTTGATGGGAGAAAAGCAAATTTGGGACTTACCAGTCGTAGATGAAAATAAAAAATTATTTGGACTATTGCATTTACATCCTGCAGTTAAAAAATTAATATAATACTATAAATTTATGATTAGCCAGAAAGAAAGACAATTAAAATTAAAAAAAGCTTTAAGAAATAGAGAGCGTTTATTTGGCGCATGGGTCTCTTTTGCTCACCCTTCAATTACCGAAACTTTTGCTAAGGCAGGCTTTGATTTTATAGCTATTGATATGGAACATTCTACAATTAATCAAGCCGAAGCTCAACGCATTATTGCTGCTTCTCAAGCAGAAGGAGTTCCCTGCCTGCCAAGACCAGTGTCTCACTCAAATAATTATATAAAACCACTTTTAGAATCTGGAGCAGACGGTATGTTGATTCAGATGGTAAATACCCCAGAGGATGTTAATAGACTGATTAATGATTTTAAATACCCTCCTGTAGGGAAACGAAGTTATGGAGTGAGTAGAGCCCAAGGATATGGATTTGATTTTGATGAATATATTGTTAACTGGAATCAAACCTCTTCATTTATAATTCAAGTTGAATCAATAGAAGCAGTAAATAATATTGAGGAACTATTATCTTTTGATGAAGTTGATGGAGTAATGGTAGGGCCTTATGACATATCAGGATCCTTAGGCGTTCCAGGAAAAACAAATCATCCTAAGGTGATTGATGCTTCTAAAAAAGTAATTGCTGCTTGTAAAAAATATAATAAAAGTTGTGGAACTCAAATTGCTGATACAACTGAAAAAAGTATAAAAGCACTTTTTGATTTAGGTTATACTTATGCTATTTTAGGTTCTGATTTATTTGTTTTATGGAAATGGGCAGAAGAAATGAAAAGAATAATTAGGTAATTATTATCATGATAGAGGGGCTTGCAGCAATAAAAAATTTAAGCAAAGGAATTAATTTTAAAGAAAAAGTTTCAAGTTCTCATTGGGACTTTTATCACAAGGATTTTAAATATGATAAAGGAATTTTATCTGGTCTCATTGGATTTGGAAATCTAAATAAACCTTATAAAGGGTTTCATAAAAAAGTTCACCTCTCATTTCAATGGATTTATAGAAAAATGGCAGAGAACTCATCGTTTTTTAAAGAAATTGATAAAAAAGCAAATTATATTACATCACTTCAAAACAGAGCTAATAATTTGGATGTTATTAGACAATCTCTGACAATCTCTTTTCTGAATATGAAAATTGACTTTAAAAACATAAAAAACGCTATTATTATTGGAGATGGCTTCGCTTCAATGACATCACTACTTATTGAAAATAATTTAGTAGATCGGGTTTATTTAATTAACCTAAGAAAAACCTTACTGGTCGATTTGATTTATTTAAGAAAAGCAATAGGAGATAATCGGTTTAATAGAGAATTAATATTTATAGATTCAAAAGATTGTATAAAAAATCTAAAAAGTAGACACAAATTTGTTGCCATTGAGGCTGAGAACTTTCAATTATTAAGATATCTTGAAAAAGAACTAGTAATAAATATTGCATCATTTCAAGAAATGTCTAAAAAAGTAATTGATAATTACTTTAAATATATTTACAACAAAAGCGGAGTGCCATTTTATTTTTATCTATGCAATAGAGAAGAAAAAGTATTGCCTGACGGAGAAAAAATCATTTTTGATAATTACAATTTTAATCCTGAGGATCATATAATAGTAAATGAGTTATGCCCATGGCATCAATATTATTATATAAAATATCCCCCTTTCTATAAAAAATACGATGGACCGACAAGACATCAAATTAGATTAGTTAAAAATAAATAAATGTATATAGATAAATTATTTAATTTAAAAGGTAAAGTTTCAGTTGTCATAGGTGCAGGTGGACATTTATGTAGTGAAATGGCCAAATCTTTTGCAAGAGCAGGATGTAAAGTTGTGATAATTGATTTAAGACTTCAAAAGGCTAAAAAAGTAGAAGAAGATATTATAAAAGAAGGTTTCAAGGAGACGATTTCTTTTGCCTTAGATGTTTCTAAAAAAGATGATCATCGTATGGTCTTGGAGAAAATAATTAATAAATTCGGGAGACTGGATATTCTTATAAATGGGGCTGGAACTAATGGATCAACTCCTTTTTTAGAAATTGGGAAAGAAGAATGGGACGGTATTATGGATTCACAAATAAAAGGTACTTTTTATGGTTGTCAGGTTTTTGGGGAATATATGCTTACTCAAGGGAAAGGTTCAATCATAAATATTTCATCTGCCTCCGCAGGACCACCTTTATCAAAAGCGTTTACATATTCTGCAGCGAAAGCTGGAATAAAAAATCTAACTCAAAATTTAGGGAGAGAATGGGGAACAAAAGGGGTTCGTGTCAACGCTATTCGGCCAGGATTTTTCCCAACAGATTGGAATTTAAAAAACTTTATTGATAAAGATAGGGAAAAAGCAATTTTGGGTCACACACCAATGAATCGCTTTGGAAAAACTAACGAATTAACTGGAGCAATTTTATGGTTAGCATCAGATGCCTCCAGTTTTGTTACAGGTGCAGAGATTACTGTTGATGGAGGCTATTCATGTATGACTATTTGATTATGAGAGAAAAGAAAATAGCAATAGTTACTGGAGGCAACAGGGGTATAGGACTTGGAATTACAAAATCTTTTATTGATGCAGGCTATATTGTAATAGTTGGTGCAAGACAAGATCTGAAACTCACGGATATTTTTGGCAATAGTTTAATTTTTGCTAAAACAGACGTACGTAAAGAAGATGCTCATCATTCCTTAGTTGATATTGCAATTAAAAAATTTGGTCGTTTAGATGTTTACATAAATAATGCAGGATATTCTTTTTGGAAACCAATTTCTGAAATAGATGATGCTTTTTTGGGAGACATATTAGACACTAACCTTAAAGGTTATTTCTGGGGCTGTAAAGCAGCAGCAGAAGTCATGAAATCAAAGGGATCAATTATTAATATTTCAAGCCTTGCAGGAAAAAGAGGGTCTAGTAATAATTCCGCCTATGTAGCTTCTAAGTTTGGAGTGAATGGTCTAACCCAATCCTTAGCCAAGGAGCTTGGCCCTAGGAATATTCGAGTTAATGCAGTTTGTCCTGTCCTAATTTCCACAGAAGGACTTATTGAAGCTCTTGATATGGATTATGCACCTGGCAAAGGAGATCCTAAAAAGTTTATTTCAAATTTTACAAATTCAAACTCTGCACTTTTAAGAATGCCAACATCAATAGAAGTTGGTCAAACATGCTTGTATTTAGCTTCAGAGAGTTCAAGCGCTATCACAGGCCAATGTATTAATGTAGATTGTGGAGTTTTACCTCAATAGTTTACTATACTATGGATATTAAAATAATTATTCCTGCCCATTTAGCCTCTTTAAGATTGGGAAGAAAAATATTGATTGATATAAATGGCCTTCCAATGATCGAGCATGTTAGACGAAGAGCCCTACTTTCTAAAAGTATAAAAGAAGTATACGTTGCTACTGGGGATATTGAAATTAAAAGTCTAATAGAATCTTATGGAGGGAATGTAATAACTACAAAAAAAAATCATGTGAACGGAACCTGCAGAGTGGCTGAGGCAATTTCTAAAATTAATTGTACTCATGTTATTTTGATTCAAGGAGATGAACCACTTTTAATCCCTGATTACATTGATATTTTCGTGCATCAAATGATGAAATCTAAAGCAGAAAAAATGTGGAACGGAATTACAAGATTTGAAAAAATGAATAATGTAGATGAGCACTCTTTAGTTAAATGTTTTGTCGATTTTAATAATTATATCATTTCATGTTTTAGGAAAACTCCAATTTTCTCAGACTTTTCAAATTTTGAAAAAATTCTATTTAAAATACAAGGCTTAATAGCTTATGAATCTAATTTTTTAAAAAATTTAGTGAATTTAAATGAAACTCCATTTTCAAAATGTGAATCAATTGAACAAATGAAAGCAATTGAATATGGATATAAAATAAAAGGAATTGAACTTCCTGACAACTTCCCATCAGTGAATACTGTCGAAGAATTAAAAATTGTAAAATCTATATTAAATAAAAATTTAAATCAAAAAAATATCTTCAAGAACATAATTAAACGATGAAAAGATTAATCAGATCAATAAAAAATTTAATTAAAGATTCTTTAGAAGATCTTAAAAGATATTTTCCAGGTGAAATTCGGGAGGATAAAAAAAATAATTTAATTCAAACTCAAATTTATCCTAGCGGTAAAAATTTAGTCAAAATTTTAAACATTGACTCTAAAGAAAGACTTAAAGAGTTGAGTATCTCAAAAAACTCAAAAATTGCTTCACTAGGAACTTGTTTTGCCGAAGAAATAGCACAATACTTTGAAAACGAAAAAAAAGCAAAATATATTAACATTGAAAAAAATATATTCAATTTTTCGGCTAATTGGGGACGAGTTTATACAATAAAAAATTTACTTCAAATTATTTCTTATTCATTAGATTATAATAAAATACCAATTTATGTTGAAAAACATAAAGATATTTTTTTTGACCCCCTAAGAGAATATAGCATTGGTTCGTTTTACTCAGAGAAAGAGGCTATTTTTGGTATTAAAAATCATCGAAAGTTTAGTAGAAGTGTATTTAAAAAAACGGATATACTAATTATAACTATTGGCCAAAACGAATTTTGGTATGACAAAAAAATGGATATAGCTTGGGGTAGAACACCCCCTGTAAGTTTTAGGGATAATACCAAAAGGTTCGAGGCTATTGAAAACACATTTGTTCAAAACACAAATGATTTAAATAAAGTAATAAAAAAGTTAAAAGAGTTTAACCCAAGGTTAAAAATCATAATTACAGTAAGTCCAGTTCCAGAGTACGCAACTTTTTTAAACCGTAATATAATTTCCCAGGCTTTTGCAGGCAAATGTATTCTAAGAGGTGTATTACACGAGATTATACCAAAACATGAAGGGGTTTTTTATTTTCCTTCTTTTGAGTTTGTTTTGGCGGATAATCCTAATTCATTTATTTCTGACAATATTCATGTAAAACGCTATAAAGTAGCTCAAATTATGAAATCTCTAGAAAATGCGATATTCTAAAAAATCAAAAAGGAAGCCGTATATTATTTCAAAACAAGAAGAGCTTTTTTTAATTGTAAAAAAAAACCAAGAGCTTTATATAGATAATGCAAATACTTATCTATCTAAGCTTAATGTTTTAAATGCAAATCTTTTATGGTGGGCTTTTAACTTCAGTTCAAAAAGCCCTTTAAACACATCCGTTATACATAAAATAATTGATGTTTTAGCTGTATTAGATATTGAGAGAAAAGGGTTTTTTAAACCTGATCAATATCAAAATTTTACCACTAGCCAAAAAAAAATCTTATTTCAATATTTTGGCACTAGAAATATCTTAATTTTTTTAAACTTCTTTAGTTCTTTTTTTAAAAGAGGATTTGATTTTTTAAAAGCTATAATAAGACTGATTCAGATATTTGTTTTTTTTTCATTTAAAAAAAAAGACACAATACAATACAATATTCTTCTTTTTACATTTATTGATGGAACAAATAGAAAGACAAAAGATCCCTATTTTGGAAATTTGAAAAATCTAATTAACCAACAAAATTCAGATAAATCTGTAGGATATTTATATTACTTGTACAGACCATTTTCTAAAATGAGTAAAATATTAGAAGATGAGAAGACACCGCATAATTATATTTTCACTTATCTAAAGCTTAAAGATTATTTTTGGTGTTTTATTCAAATAATTAAAGTTTATTTTTTGAAAATAAAAAGAGTTGAATTTAAATATAATTCTCAATCATTATTATTTCATAAAATTATTAGAGAAAACATGCTTGATGAAATTCCTAAAGGGATTATTGAAAATTTACTTTTATTTAAAGCCTTCAAACGTTTAAATTCAAATAAATATTTAGAAAAAATAATTTATCCTTTTGAAAATAAGCCTTTAGAGAAACTCTTATTATTAGGGATATCTCAAAAAATTAGGACAATTGGGTATCAACATACATCAATTACCCCCTCACATTTATCTTTTCAATTATCCAAAAACGAAATAAATAAAGTCCCACTACCAGACAAAATTGTTACTGTTGGGGAAGTCACTAAAAATTGGTTAGTAAAAAGGTGTAATTTTCCTTCGCAAAAAATAATTCAGGGGGTAGCTCTGAGAACTTTTAATAATAAACCCTTAAATGGATATTTATTCAAAGCAAATTATGCAAAATTACTTTTTGTTTTTTCCTCTAGTATAGATGAAATTATTAAAACTATTGAATTCCTAAAAGAAATTCCTATCAAGTATAAATTTGAATATAAATTC
>CESO01048747.1_pt1 | contig 16173 bp, 12 predicted proteins | sample 356341 | NCBI WGS metagenome assembly CESO01 (sample SAMEA2621812, study PRJEB7988) | marine metagenome | biome: marine biome (ENVO:00000447); feature: deep chlorophyll maximum layer (ENVO:xxxxxxxx); material: "saline water (ENVO:00002010), including plankton (ENVO:xxxxxxxx)" | depth 35 m
CTCCATCCAATCCATGGTGGCAGCACCATCATGCACTTCACCTATTTTATGACTCACACCGGTATAAAACAATATCCTTTCGGTAGTGGTTGTTTTTCCTGCATCTATATGAGCAGCAATACCGATGTTTCGAGTGTATTTTAAATCTCTTGCCATTGTTGATTAAAATCTAAAGTGAGAGAATGCTTTGTTGGCCTCAGCCATTTTGTGGGTATCAACTCTTTTTTTTACGGCAGCACCCTCTTCTTTGGCTGCGGCCAGAACTTCCTGGGCAAGACGAAGGGCCATAGATTTTTCATTTCGCTTACGGGCAGCAGTGATTAACCACTTCATAGCCAAGGAAACTTTTCGATCGGGTCGAATTTGCATGGGTATTTGGAATGTAGCACCTCCAACCCTTCTGCTCCTAACCTCCACATGTGGCATAACATTGGACAGCGCGTCTTTCCACAATTCCAGGGGTGTTTTCTCTTCATCTTGATTGCGCTCTTCTACAATTTCCATAGCATTATAAAAGATATTGAAGGCGGTAGATTTTTTACCATCCCACATCAACATGTTTACAAAACGGGTGACTAGTTGGTCGTTGAACTTAGGATCGGGCAGCAGGGGGCGTTTTTTAGCTTGTCTTTTTCTCATAATTAGTCAATAAGGAATTAAGGCTATTTCTTAGGTCTTTTGGCGCCATATTTGGAACGGCGTTGGAGGCGACCTTCAACACCGGCGGTGTCGAGTGCCCCTCTTACAATGTGATAACGGACTCCCGGTAAATCCTTAACTCTTCCGCCACGAACCAATACTATCGAGTGCTCTTGGAGATTGTGTCCTTCTCCGGGTATGTATGCATTGACCTCTTTTCCATTGGTCAAACGGACCCTTGCAACTTTTCGCATTGCTGAGTTCGGCTTTTTGGGCGTGGTGGTGTACACTCGGGTACAAACACCACGTCTTTGCGGACACGAATCCAAAGCCGCCGATTTACTCTTCTTGGTAATGGTGACTCTTCCTTTTCGTACTAATTGTGCTATTGTTGGCATATATTTTATAAAAAACCCCATTTTTATGGGCGTGCAAATTTAGAAAATAATTTCTTCTATTCAAACCCTTAGACCCCAAATTTTGTAGTTTTCTTAAAAAAAATCGACCCCGACAAAATGTTGTAATCATTTATTCTTTTGCATACCCCTTTTTTGCCTACCGAACTCAACTGCTAAAGTTTTATTTTAAAAGGCTTTTACTTCAAAAAATAACTCACACTTTTTAATAGTGTTAGACTAAAAGCCGATAAATATTTTCAAAATAAAATTATAATCCATAGGATAGCCATTTTAGCTCCTCAAAAAACATTTCTTACAATCTAAATTGAAGATTATACCAATATGGCCAAAGAGATTATTCATGGAGCAGATTCTCTTTTTACTAGAAAGATCATTGGCAAAACAAAGCATTTGAAAAATATAAAGAAAACACCATCTTTTTGGTTAACGAACCAAAGCCACTCAAGCTTATATCTATTCTATTTATAGAATCCAAAAAAAACCTTTTGAAGATATACCTAAAGTGGAACCATTTAACCAATATTTCTCTGGAGGATTCAACGGATTGGTCGTAAAGTAGATCAGAGAGAACCGAGGATCGGCCTATTCAACAGGAGACAGCCTATCCGTCCACACCAATCGGGATTGGACAACCGTAATGAGCGGTTATTTTGGAACTCAAGCGGATAAGATATCTGATTTCTTAGTGGCTTTGGTTGAATTGCTAATTGACATGCCGGAATATCTCGCTATAAAAAATGGAGTTACAAAATTTCTCATAAATGGTTCCAAAGCAGAATATTATAACAAACTTTCCTTTTTATTGGCCTCACATGAATGGAAAGAAATGGGTTATCAGGGAAACCCCTTGGCTTATAAACTTCCTCTTTACAACAAAATCACTTTTGACAACATTCGTGATGCTTTCCAAAAAATGGTAAAAACAAAAACTATGCTATTGGTGTTGTCGTAAATATAAGTGATATGTATTCAGATAAACTCGAAACCTACGCTAATGAAGTCAAGTTTAATAAAACAGGCTCTTTACAGAGGAGTAAAAACCAATTAAAGATCATATTTTAACAAAACAATAAATCATAGATGTATACATTAAAAAAACCACCTCAATTGTGGTTTTTTATTGGCCATTTTTTAACCCCCCAATCATCAATAACACTATTATTTATATTTAACGGATATTCTTACCTTTGTACACTTTTCCTAATTCTCTGAATCAATTTTAAATTCAATTGAATTTCGAAAACTGTCAACTATATTTATGAAACATTTTTTGGTTTGTCTGCTTTTGTCCTTATTTGCCCCAATCATAGTTTTGGCCCAACAAAACATAACGGTTAGTGGAGTCATCATTGACGAGTATGGAATGCCTTTGCCCGGAGCCACCGTAATAGAAGTAGGAACAGTCAATGGAGTATCGACCGATTTTGACGGAAACTACACCATAGAAGTGGCGGAGGGAGCCACATTGGAATACAGCTATGTAGGCTATCAAGCACAATCAATGTTGGCCGATGCTGAAAATCCCATCAACATATCGCTTGTTCCAGCCAATGAATTGGAGGAAGTGGTTATCGTGGCCTACGGAACCCAATCCAAACAGTCCATTGTAGGTTCGGTAGCGGTCATTTCCGAAAGTGATATACAGTCCCAACCTGCCACCACTATCACCCAAGCCATTCAAGGAAGTGTACCGGGGATCAATGTGGTCAATTCTGGAGGAGTGCCTGGAACCAATCCCACCATAAGGATCAGAGGAGTGGGCTCAATCAATGCCTCCGCCGCCCCACTGATCATTGTCGACGGGGCACCTTTCAATGGGAACCTAAACAGTATTGCTCAAGAGCAGGTAGCATCCATTTCTGTTCTTAAAGACGCTTCATCCACTTCACTGTATGGTTCTCGTGGAGCCAATGGGGTCATAATTGTAACCACAAAATCAGGATCAAGAGAAACCCCCACAAAAATCTCCTTAAGTACAGTCTATGGAAATTCTATGATGGCCGTCCCCATGCACGATTTATTGGGGATAGAAGATTACACTCGATTTTTTTGGGAAGCCTACCGCAACAAGGAGATTTATACCAATGAGTTGTCGGCTGATGCCGCCGGAGCTGCTGCCTCATCCAACCTAGTTTCTGCATTGTCCTACAATCCATATGGTTTAGAACAACCCGTTGACAGCCAAGGAAATCTCACAGGAACTCCTGCCTGGAACACGGATTGGAAAGGGGTGATTCTTAACAACAATGCATATAAAAGACAACACGGTTTGTCCATTTTGGGAGGAAGTGAAAAAACCACTTTTTATATGGGAACCAATTACATTAAAGAGCAAGGACAAGTCAAGACCACCTATTTCGAACGTTTTGCCACCAGGGTCAACCTTGATACAGAGGTCAATGATTACATCAAATCCGGACTCAATATCTCCTACTCTACCTCAAAACAAAATTCCCCTAACCAATCCGGCTCAAGTTATTCCAACTCCATTCAGTGGATATATACCATCCCCAGTTATTATCCACTCTACAGAAGACAGAGCGATGGTACATTATTTAATGATGCAGGGGGCATGCCTTTACTGGACTACGGAAGCAACAACAGCCAAGCAGTCAATGGGGTCAGACCACGCCTACCCAACGAAAATGGTCTGGGTGCCATCATCAACAATGAAATACTAAAAACCAGGACCTACGCCTCAATGAATGGTTATATCAAAATCAAGCTTCTACAGGAGTTAAACTTTAAATCGAATATTTTTTATGAACGGGCCACCTTGGATAACTTCAGATACACCCACAACAGGTTTGGTTCTGCCTCGACTGTTCAAGGAAGAGTTTCTCAAGATCGGGACTTCTTCACCACATTGAATGCGATTCAGACACTCAACTACAACAACAGTTTTGAATTACACACCTTCAATGCTGATGCCATATTTGAATCCTACCGTTCGGAACAAAACCTTATGGAATCTCAAGGTACAGGTTTTTTGCCCAATGTAAAAGTATTGAATGGGAGCACCGTTCCCGAAACCGTTGGTGGAGCCATCAACGAAGAGCGAATCTTAAGCGCAATTACCCGTGTTAGTTACAACTATGACAATACCTATTTTGCAGAAGTATCTTTTAGAAGGGATGGATCCACCAAATTTTCGAAAGACACCCGCTGGGGGAATTTTTACTCCTTTGGAGGGTCTTGGATCGCCTCCAACGAGTCCTTTGTAGATGAAATTCCTTGGGTAGATTACCTGAAATTGAAGTTTTCTTATGGTGAATTGGGTAATAACAGAAACATCGGATTCTTCCCCTATCTTCAGGTATTTGACACTGGCTACAACCAATTGGACAATACCGGAGTGATTTCCTCTCAATTTGTAGATCCCAATTTGACTTGGGAAAAAACAGCCCTGCTAAATTTTGGGACCGAGTTTACTCTTTTTCAAGGCAAACTTAAAGGAAGTATCGAATACTACAGCAAAGAATCGATCGACCTGATTTATGATAAACCCCTAGCCCTGTCTACGGGTAATGAATCAATAAAAACTAATATCGGTGCGATCAAAAATTCGGGGGTTGAATTTTCTTTTAATTCAATGGTTTTCAATAATGACGAATTAACAGTTGACTTGGGGGTTAACTTTTCTTTTGACAAAAATGAGATCAGCAATCTTACCCAAGATGAGTTCATCAATGGAACAAAAAAATGGAAAGTTGGAAAATCCCTATATGATTTCTTTATACAAGAAGCTGCAGGAGTAGATCCCGTAGATGGTTATCAAATGTGGTATAAAGATGTTTTAACCCCAGACGGTGAACCGACCGGAGAGCGCGTTACCACCAAAGAATATGCTGATGCTACTCGATATTATCTGGACAAATCATCCCTTCCCAAAATGGTTGGAGGATTCAATACCAATGTCTCTTATAAAAATTTTGATCTGAGTGTTTTGATCAATTTTAGTTTTGGATCCTATGTTTATGACGGTGTTTACTCTAGTCTTATGAATGGTTTTGAAACGCCCGGAGCAAATGGACATCCCGACCTAAAAAGAAGGTGGCAGAAACCCGGTGACCAAACCGATGTTCCCCTCTTTTTGAACCAGCAAAACGATTTCAATGCCACCTCCTCTAGGTTTTTATTCAAAAACAACTACATCAGGGTAAGAGGACTCAATCTGGGTTATACCTTTGAGGAAAGCTGGATGGAAAAATATCAAATCAAAGGTTTAAGGGTTTATCTACAAGGTGACAATTTACTTACCTTTCAGTCCCACAGAGGAATTGACCCTGAGCAAGACCTCTCTGGTCGTACAAGTTATAGATCACATCAAATGAAAACCATTTCCCTAGGGGTTAATCTCCAATTGTAAAATTTTGAAAATGAAAAAACTACTCGCTACACTTTTGGTGATAAGCCTTATCCTACTATCAGGATGTGAAAAAGGTTATTTGGACGAGCCCAAGCCCACCGAATCAGTCAATTCATCGGTAATTTTTAAATCCCAGGATGGAGTGGAAGCCTTCATGTCTGGTATACTCAGGGAAAGTCGCGGTCAATTTGAAAGAACAGACGCAGGAGGACTCTACTCTATGTATTTCGCCAGAGTAGTAAAAGGAAACGATCTTGTTTTGGGCTATCAGTGGTATCTTTTTGATTATGAAAATGACAACAGAGAACCCACCTATACCCGAACCATTTTCAGTTGGGAATTTCCCTACTACATTATCAATCAAATCAATCAATTTATCAATGGTGTGAACAACAGCTCCAACTTGTCAGACTCAGTAAAAGAGGAATTTTTGGGTCAAGCATTCGCCTTGCGAGCTTTTTATTATTTTCAATTGGCAATGGAATTCCAACACACACACGCTTATGATCTGTCACTCCCTGCACCACCAATCTACACGGAGCCAGCTATCGAGGGAAAAGCCATGTCCACCTTGGATGAGCTTTACGATTTTATTATCACCGATTTGACTGCAGCGGCCGAAACTGCTCCCGCCACCAGAAACAATAAATCATACATTGACCGAAATGTAGTCTATGCCATTTTGGCCAGAGTCTATCAAGTGATGGGCAAATGGCAGCAAGCAGCCAGTGCAGCTGCAATCGCCAGACAAGGCTATCCACTCGACCCCGATCAGTATCCCATGGGATTTGATGACATGAACTCCACTGAGTGGATTTGGGCCATGCCGCAACGTGCCGACCAAACCAATTATTTTTACATCGCTCCACACGCTTTTACAGATAATATCAACGATGCCTATGGTTTGGCTTTCTGGAATAAAGATTTTGTATCTTTATTTAGCCAAACTGATATTAGAAATAGCTTTATCGATCTTTACGATGTAGGTGACGGTGATCAGTATTTTGCTAGAGCTTCCTTAAAATTCACTTTCGATTTCAGCTCGGACATTCCCATCATCAGATCCCCGGAAATGATATTGATCGAAATTGAAGCTAAGGCAAGATTGGGAAAAGAAAGCGAAGCTGCTAATATGTTGTTGTCTTTACAACAAAACCGAGACCCCGATGCAAAAGCTTCAGGAAATACCGGAGAGGCTTTGATCGAAGAAATACTGGTAGAAAGAAGAAAAGAGCTTTATGGAGAAATGGGTGTAGAGTGGTTTGATGCCAAACGACTTCGCAGGGGGATTACCCGAACAGGAAACCATAGGATCGGCAGTGCTGCAAATTTACTTCCTGATGATAAAAAGTTTTTCCTCAAAGTACCTCAAAAAGAAATCGACGCCAATATCAACATTGATGAGTCGGTCAACAGCAATCGGTAGTAGGCTTCTTTTGCCGCTGCTGAAGAATTATTGATTCCCAAAAATAATTCTGGATTTCTGATGGGTAATTTCTAAATTGCATCGATGAAAACAGCTCAAGAGATTTATGGTATTCGTGCGATCATGGAAGCCATCGTTCAGGAAAAAACAATAGATAAAGTTTGGCTGCTCAAGGGGCAGCAAGGGCAATTATTCAAGCATTTAGAGCAAAAAATACATGAAAAAGGAATTTCTCACAGCTATGTACCTGTTGAGCGTTTGGATCGCTTCTCCCACCAAAATCACCAAGGGGCGGTGGCCAGAATTGCGCCCATCAACTTTGTCTCATTGGAGGATTTATTAGAGGAAAACAGCGGTAAAAAAACAGTCTATCTCCTTTTGGATGGTATTACTGATACAAGAAATTTGGGAGCCATCCTCAGAACAGCTACTGCAGTAGGTGTTGGGGGTATCGTTTTACCTCAAACCGGCTCTGCTCCCGTCAATTCCGATACGGTCAAGACCTCTGCCGGAGGTATTTTTTCTGTACCTTTGGTTAAAGTGAATCATCTCAAAGATGCACTTTTCTTGTTCCAGGCACACCAAATCAAAACCCTTGCTGTGAGTGAAAAAGCCGAAAAAACAGCCTATGAGTACCATTTTGATGCTTCGATTGCCCTGATTATGGGATCAGAGGACAAAGGGATCCAAAAGGGACTTTTAAAAATGGCCGACCATACGGTCAAATTGCCCATGAGTGATCAGATGGATTCCCTCAATGTGAGTGTGGCCTGTGGCGTGATGCTCTATGAAATAGAGCGCCAGCAAAATTATACTTAAACACCATGACTATGAATACCCCATTGGCCGAGAGAATGCGCCCAAAAAGTCTTGAAGAATATGTAGGACAAGAACATCTGGTCGGTCCTCAGGGGGGATTAACATCCATCATTAAAAGTGGAAACTTACCCTCCATGATTCTGTGGGGCCCACCCGGAACGGGAAAAACTACCCTAGCAAGACTTTTGGCGCTGCAAAAAGAACGACCCTTCTACCAGCTCTCTGCCATCAACTCGGGTGTAAAAGAAATCAGAGACATTCTACAAAAAGCAGAACATAACGGCGACTTATTCTCCAGCAAAAGCCCCCTTTTGTTCATAGACGAAATTCACCGGTTCAGTAAATCTCAACAAGACTCCTTGCTGGGGGCGGTTGAGAAAGGAAGCATCATACTAATCGGAGCTACTACAGAAAACCCCAGTTTTGAGGTCATCAATGCATTGTTATCCAGATGTCAGATTTATGTCCTTAATACACTGGACAAATCCCAATTACAACAATTGATCTCCAATGCTCTTAGTCGCGATATCGAATTAAAAAGTAAAAAAATTGAAATCCTTGAAGACCAAGCACTTTTAAAAGTTTCCGGAGGGGATGCCAGAAAATTACTCTCGGCCCTCGAACTGGTGATCAACAGCACTCCCGAACCCATAAAAATCGACAATGCATTGGTACAGGAAAAAATTCAAACCCAAATGGCAATGTTCGACAAAAATGGCGATTTGCATTACGACATCATCTCCGCCTTTATCAAATCCATTAGAGGAAGCGATCCCAATGGGTCAGTTTATTGGTTGGCGAGAATGATTCAAGCAGGGGAAGAAGTCAAATTTATAGCCCGCAGAATGTTGATCCTTGCATCGGAGGACATCGGCAATGCCAATCCCACTGCACTGGTATTGGCCAACAGCACCTTTCAGGCAGTAAATATATTGGGTTTGCCCGAGGCCAGAATTCCACTCAGCCAATGTGCCATTTATCTGGCAGGATCTGAAAAAAGCAATGCCTCATTTACCGCTATTAATAAAGCACAACAAAAGGTAAAAGAAACGGGAGACCTGGGCGTACCCCTAGCCCTTCGTAATGCACCTACCCAATTGATGAAAGAATTAGACTACGGCAAAAACTACCAATACGCCCATGATCATGAAAATCATTTTGTCGATATGGAATTCTTACCGAAAGATCTGGAAGGTTTTCGGTTTTATGATCCAGGAGAAAATACCAAAGAAAGTCAAATCCGAAAGTTTCTAAAATTGAGATGGAAAGACAAATACGGCTATTAATTTTTCTTCCAAAAGAAAGGCGTAAACAAAATCAAGACTGTAAAAAGTTCCAAACGCCCCATCAACATCAAAAAAGAAGACCAATATTTACCGAGAGGGGGTAATTGACTAAAATTACTAGCCGGGCCAAAATCACCAATGGCCGGGCCTACATTTCCAAGTGAAGAAGCCGCTACCCCTATAGCATTTTCGAAATCCAACCCCATCAATCCAAAAACCAGACTTCCGACTATAAATGATATCATGTAAAGAATAAAAAAGGCCAGTATATTACCGATGATTTCTTTACTGACAACCTTACCATTGTATCGTGAGGGAATAATGGCACTGGGATGCAAGGCCCTCTTGAATTCCAAAAAACCACTTTTGATCATAAGCAAATGTCTCACAATTTTGATTCCTCCAGAGGTGCTTCCTGCAGAACCGCCTAAAAACATCAGTCCAAAAAAGAATATGGTCATAAAAGGAGTCCAGGCCGTATAATCAGCAGTAACAAAGCCTGTAGTGGTCACAATGGCCAAAACTTGAAAAAAGGAATGCCTAAGACTGCTTTCAACCTTTCCCCAAACCTCTGGATGATCAAAGGAATCCTTGCTGAGGTCAACTTGAGTGACCAGCACAGTAAAAACAATCATGGAAAAGACAAAAATGAATTTGGCGAAAGCCAAAAATTCATCGTCTTGAAAAACCTTTTTGATTTTGCCTGTAAAGGCAAAATAACTCAATACAAAATTCGATCCTGCCAAAAACATAAAGACGATGATGATGTAGTGTACCCAAGGCAAGTGATTCCAGTGAGCCAAACTTGCATTTTTGGTGGAAAACCCGCCGGAGGCCATGGTACTCATGGCGTGGTTAAGGGCATCGAATAGGGACATCCCGGCCAAATACAAAAGCAAGGTTTCGACAAAAGTGAAAGAAACATAAATTAACCACAATCTTTTAGCTGTATCTGTGATCCTCGGGTGAAGTTTATCACTGTTGGGCCCAGGAGCCTCGGCGGTAAACAACTGCATACCACCAATACCCAGCAGTGGGAGTATTGCAATGGCCAAAACGATGATTCCCATTCCACCGATCCAATGGGTCATGCTTCGCCAAAAAAGAATACCCGCAGGTAAGGATTCAATATCGGTCAAAATCGTAGATCCCGTAGCGGTATAACCCGACATGGTTTCAAAAAAAACAGAGGGCAAATCCCGAATTGCATCGGTTAACAGAAAAGGGGTCATTCCAGTGACTGTTATCAAAACCCATCCCAATGTTACTATTAAATATCCTTCTCTTTTTTGGATTTGAGCTTCGTGGTTTCTGGAAACCAACATCATAAAGCTCCCCAAAGTCATGACCAAAAAAGCAGAGAGTGTCATCTCGAAAGTTACCCCATCTTTCATCAGCCAACTGGCCATGGTAGCCAAAAGCATCAATCCTCCATTAAAAAGCAACAAAACGCCTATTATGTGGAGAATAACTTTATGGTTGAATTTGGACATCTGTTACTTTATAAAAACAAACTTTCAACACGCCTGATAGACCGGGGCATGGCACAAACCACAACACGATCACCGGGCATTATGGTATAATCTCCCAAAGCAATTACCCCATGGCCATCTCGTATTACCCCACCAATGGTTGCCAATCTGGGAAAGTCCAAATCTTTAATTTTGTAATTGGCGACCTTGGAATCGGGATTGACCACAAATTCTAAAATTTCTGCATTGAGGTTGTTAAGTGTAGTCATATCGACCACCTCTCCCCTTCTAATGTATCTGAAAATTGTATTTGCAGTAAGTAATTTTTTATTGATCAGTGTGTCGATTCCAATAGCTTGAGACAAATGGAAATAGTCCATATTTTCTACAAGCGCAATAGTCTTTTCGACTCCTTTGGAATTGGCCATCAGACAAGACATTATATTGGTTTCTGAATTTTCGGTAACAGAAATAAAAGCATCCATAGACTCAATAGACTCCTCCTCTAACAATTCAGAACTTCTTCCGTCTCCATGGATGACCATCAAATCGGGTAATTCCTCCGAGATTTCCATCGCTTTAAGCTTGTTTTGTTCCAGTAAGATCACCCTGAATTTATTATCACAGAGCTCTCTCGCGGTATTAACACCAATTTTACTGCCTCCAAGGATCATTACGTTTTTAATGGGCTTATTGCTTTTACCTGAAAGCTTCTGAATCTCTTCAACTCCTTCTTCTAGGGTAATAAAAAAAACAGTGTCTCCGGCTTCAAAAATGGTATCACCTCTGGGAATAAGTGTAAACTGAGTTCCTTTGCGTTGAACAGCAATGGGCATAAAGTGCACATCGGGAAAAATAGAGGCTGCTTCTTTGACCGATTTTCCAACAAAGGGAACATCGGAGCCCAACTGGGTTCCAATCATAGTCAACGCCCCCTCCTCGAATTCATAGCTGTTGGTAAATGCGGATTGATCCAGCAGTTGCTGAATTTCGTCTGCAGCCAGTTCTTCGGGAGAAATCAATTCATCCACGCCAATGTCCTGAAAACTAATGGACTCATCGGTATTGGTAAATTCTATGTTAGAGATTCGGGCAATGGTTCTTTTAGAGCCCAATTGCTTGGCCAAAGCACAAACCGTAATGTTTACCGATTCTGAGGCGGTAACAGCAATCAGCAAGTCAGACTCTGCCGCATTGGATTCCTTCAGCACGTTAAGAGAACAGGCGTTCCCCCTTATGGTTTTAATATCTAAATGCCCTTCAGCATAATTCAACCGATCGCGCTCTACGTCGATTAAAGTGATGTCAAGAGATTCGTAGGAGAGCAGCTTTGCCAAGTGAAAACCTACTTCTCCGGCTCCTGCGATTATTATTTTCATAATATAAGTTCGAGAACTTAATGCAAATATAATAAAACCATTGGGGTCACTTTTTTAATTCTATGAAATCATAATGGTTTGCATTTATCATATCTTTGCGTATGGCCAATAAACAAGTGGTTCCCTACCAAAACAAAAAAAGTTCAAAAAAAACTCAAGTTCGTCAAATGTTTGATGGAATCTCACCTCAATACGACCTGATGAACCGGATTATTTCGGGTGGTATCGACCTAAAGTGGAGAAAAAATGTAGTGGCCTTACTGCTGCCAAAAAAACCTAAAAAAATTTTGGATGTGGCCACAGGAACCGCAGATTTGGCAGTTGCACTAGCCCAAACCCAAGCCACTGAAATTGTTGGAATCGATATTTCCGATGGAATGCTGGATATAGGCAAAAAAAAGGTCAAAAAAAGTCAATTACAAAAAAGCATAAAAATGGAAATCGGAGACAGTGAAAATATTGACTATCCTACCGATTATTTCGATGCCGTTACCGTTGCTTTTGGAGTGAGAAATTTTGAAAACCTCGACAAAGGGCTATTGGAAATCCTAAGGGTTCTCCGACCGGGGGGCGATTTGATCATTTTGGAAACCGCTGTTCCCCAAAAATTCCTCCTGCGTCAGTTCTACCGTTTTTACACCAATTTTATCATGCCCTTAGTCGGTTGGATTTTTTCCAAAGACAAATCTGCCTATCAATATCTATCTGACTCTGCAAATGCTTTTCCTTTTGGCGAAGCTTTCAACAATATTTTAGCAAAAAATGGGTTTATAGCTATAGAGGATATTCCACAAACCTTGGGAGTAGCTTCTATTTATCGTGCTCAAAAACCGACGCAATAAAATTATTTTTCATGTAGCTGCCCTATTTTGCATTGTGGGCAACTTCGCTTATGCACAATATCCTAAGGTAAGAGAAAAGATAATAAACCTACCAACTTTTGATGATCGTTTTCTTCACTATGGTTATTACGTTGGTGTCAACTCCTATGATTTTAAGTTTTTATACGAAGAAAGTTATTATGAGGTAAAATTCAAAGACATAGAGGTGCAGTCCACAACCGGCTTTAATGTTGGATTGATCGGTGACTTGCGGGTCAATAAATATATCAACATCAGAATCGAACCCGGTTTGTATTATTCCAAAAGAGATTTAATTTTTCATAAACACCCCCTTTTTACAGATGAATCTGATCGTTTTAGGGAAGTAAAATCAACCTACATTCACCTTCCATTGATGGTTAAATTCAGTGCTGCGCGCATCAACAATTTCAGACCCTTTGTGTTGGCTGGAATCTCTTCAGATTTCAACCTTTCGAGCAACCACAAAAATATTGACGACAACTTCAGTAACGTATTCAGAACAGAACCTCATAATTTTAATTATGAAATAGGCTTGGGATTCGATTTTTATCTGTTCTACTTTAAATTCTCCCCATCCATAAGGGGAATATTTTCTATGCAAAACGAGGTGATTCCTGATAGTGTGAGTGACCCCGCAGACAGCCCTTGGACGGGTGGTATCACAAAAATGGTCAGTCGGGGGTTTGCCATCAACTTCACTTTCGAATAATTAACCCTGATCAAGGGCGAAAAATCTCACTTAATAAAATGGCAGTTGCTGTAGCGACGTTGAGACTTTCGGGCCCGACATCTCCGATGCGAGAAGGTATAGTAATTCGATTTTCGATCTTTTTTAATAATTTATGACCGATCCCATTAGATTCACCCCCCATTACCAAAAGCCCATGGCTTGGAAAGGATTCTTGGTAATGCGAATTTCCATCGAGGGTGGCAGCGTAAACCTTGGTGTTGCAATTTTCGATTAAAGACAGCAGGTCAACATAGTGGCATCGTACCCTAGCGATCGATCCCATAGTAGATTGGATAACCTTAGGATTAAAACAATCTACCGTATTGGGACTGCAAAAAAGATTTTTGATCCCAAACCAATCACACAATCTTATTATAGTTCCCAAATTACCAGGATCAGCAACACTGTCCAAAACAAGAGAAAACTTGTCAAGGTCTGTATCAGCATTACTGTATTTAGGCAACTGAAAGACCCCCAACATGGGGGAGGCGGATGCCAAATGGGATATTTTTTTTATTACAGAGGGATCGACTATGGTGTGAGGAGTTTTTTGAAGCGGTACGGTAGTGTAAATTTGATCGGCTTTCCAACCGGAATCCAATAATTCATTCACCAATTTTTCGCCTTCAGCAACAAAAAAACCGCTTTCTTGCCTGTATTTTTTTCGGGATAATTGACGGATATGTTTCTGTTGATTTTTGCTTAACATCCAAAAAACGTAATTTTAGCAAATATTCTTCCCATGAATTACATAATGTCAACAAAGTTAGCGATAATCTTTCTCTTATTGATGATATTTAATGGGTGTGCTGGTGCCAAAAAAATTGCAGGGAATCAATACTTACTGGAGAAGAATACAATCTTTAAAAACAATCAGGAATTAACAAATGATCCGATAAAGTTTTTGCTGGTGGATCAGCCCAACAAAAAATTGTTGGGAATCCCATTCAAAAGAAATATATACTCCCTGGCTAGATCCAATTCGGATTCTGTTTTTAACGATTGGCTCTACAAAAAGAAAAACAGAAAAAAGCGCCTGGAAAATTGGCTTTCCCCCAAGCAAGTAAAGGAATTGAGTAGGTACAAATCCAACTTCAACAATTGGCTTAAAAAGTCTGGAGAGGCACCTGTTTTTTTGGACAGCACCTCCATTCAAAAAAGCATCAATCGCTTGCGACAATTTCACAAAAATCAGGGCTATTTTGATACGGAAGTCCTATCGAATAACACATTGGGTACCGACCGTAGAGCCAGTGTTCAATATTTTATTAAGACCGGAGAACGATATAGCATTGACTCGGTAAGCAAAAAAATAAGCTCCCCTGCCTTGGATTCGCTCTATGAATTGTCCCCAGCAAAGCGTTTGATCCAAAAGGGATATCCCTTTGAGATCGACCGGTTTGAAGCCGAGCGTTCGAGGTTGATTAATTTTTTTAGAAATAACGGTGTTTACAACTTTCAGCAAAACAGCATTCAATATACGGCGGCAATTGATAGCAGCGGTGTAGATACCAAAATCCCTGTGGTGATCGAAATCTCTGACCTACAAAAAAGAGAAAATAATACCCTAAAAAATGTTCCCTACCGCATCCATCCTGTTTCAAAAATTAATGTCTATGTAGATACTCCTGGCCAACTGGGTCAACTTTCCAGCTATACCGACAGCATCAATTATAAGGATTTTACCGTTTATTTTAAGGGAAAATTAAAATACAAGCCCAAAGCCTTGGGAGAAGTCATCTTTATTCAAAAAGGGCAAGCCTACAGCGATTTGAAAAGAACACAAACCTATCGATACATCTCCAACCTCAGGAATTTTAAATACCCCAGTATTACTTTCAGCCTTATGAACAAAGATCGTCCGGATTTGGTAGCCAATATATTTTTAAATCCCAAAGAGCGTTTTTCGATGGGTTTTGATCTAGACTTGTCCCATTCCAACATCCAAGATTTTGGATTTTCAATAGGAAGTTCTTTTGGCATTAGAAATATTTTCAGGGGGGCAGAAATTCTCGAAATAGGGGTTAAAAACACCTTAGGTTCCTCCAGCGATATCGCCTCAATTGAACAACATTTATTCAACCTTTACGAACTGGGGGCAGACATTAAGTTGAGGTTTCCAAGGATTCTTTTTCCTGTAAATGTTGACCGCATCATTCCCAAAATGATGAATCCTTCCACTGATGTCACTTTTAATGCTACCCTCCAACAAAATATCGGATTGGACAAACAATATTTCGGAGCCGGCTATCAATTGAACTGGGAACCCAATTCATTGGCCAAACTCAACCTTAAAATTATTGATTTAGAGTTTATCAATAACCAAAACATCAGTAATTATTTCAATGTTTATAAAAATTCCTACGATAAACTAAATCAAATTGCCAAATCTTATAACAACAAGCCCGAAAATATCGATGCCAAAGGAAATCTTAAAATTCCGGGAGGTGCCAACGACTTTATATACCAAGTACGCAACAATCAAACCACGTTGACAGCAGAAGACACCAAATACCAAGATGTAAACTTGATCAAAGAACGACAAACCCGTTTGACCACCAACAACCTGATTTTTGGTTCTTCATTTCTGTTGAATTACAAAACTCAACAAAACATACTGGATGAATCTTTTTTTCAATTGCAATGGAAACTGAGTTTTGTAGGAACATTACTAAACGAAATAATAAAATCTACCAATGCACAAAAAAACGAGAACAACCAGTATAAAATTGCCGGTGTTACGCCCTCCCAATATATCAAGACAGAATTAA
>CESO01134961.1_pt1 | contig 16161 bp, 11 predicted proteins | sample 356341 | NCBI WGS metagenome assembly CESO01 (sample SAMEA2621812, study PRJEB7988) | marine metagenome | biome: marine biome (ENVO:00000447); feature: deep chlorophyll maximum layer (ENVO:xxxxxxxx); material: "saline water (ENVO:00002010), including plankton (ENVO:xxxxxxxx)" | depth 35 m
GTCGGAGCGCACCAATACGGTCGTTACTGCTATTAATGAGTTAGGCGCAAGCTCAAGTGATATATCATCTAGTGCAGGGAGCGCCTCCGAAAAAGCCACTCGGGCGACAGAGATTTCTGTGTCTGCGCGCGAGGCGCTTAAGTTCAATATGCAACAAATTACCGATTTATCGAAGCGTATGAAAGACTCAGTCGATGCCATCCATAGCCTTGATGAGAATACTCAAAACATCGGTAAGATCGTTGAAGTGATTATGGGCATCACTGAGCAAACCAACTTACTCGCACTCAACGCAGCTATCGAAGCTGCTCGTGCCGGTGAAGCAGGACGAGGCTTTGCGGTGGTAGCAGATGAGGTTCGTAGCCTCGCGCAACGCACATCGCAGTCTGCTGGGGAAATCGAGACAATGATTTCTCAAGTGCGTGAGGGCACACGCACGGTGGTGGAAATTATTAATGACAGTCAGGAAACCAGCGAGGCGTGCGTGGCAAGTGCGGACGAATCAACGCGGCATATGACAGAAATTGATGAAGTGATTGCACAAATTGATGATATGAATCATTCTGTTGCATCTGCGACACAGCAGCAAAGCCAGGTGATTCGAACACTTGACCGCGATGTAACAGATATTAATGAAATGAACGAACGCAGTCAGCAAAACTTGAAGAAAACACACCAAGCCTGTCAGACCTTGCAAGGTGAGTTTGATCGTTTAGAGTCCTTGGTAAGTAAGTTTAAATTGTCGTAACTAATTTAGGAGAAGGATTATGAAACGCGCATGGTTAATTGGCGCCCTCGCCATGTTTGGTGGCTCAGTAGTTGCCACTGCACAAGCTCAAGAAATGGCTCAGAGCGAAGCTCCACAAGACGCACAGGCTTATATCATTTCACCGCAAGATGGCGAAGTGGTTAATTCAACCTTCAAGGTTAAATTCGGCTTGTCAGGTATGGGCGTAGCGCCTGCGGGTGTTGACGTAAAAAATACGGGGCACCATCACCTATTAGTGGATATGGATTCGCTTCCGCCAATGGATCAACCTATGGGTGGCGATATCATTCACTTTGGCGGCGGTCAGACCGAAACAACGCTGACACTTGAGCCAGGCGAACACACCTTGCAAATCATTCTTGGCGATAAGAATCACGTACCACACAACCCCGCGGTTGTTTCTAAGAAAATTACTATCACTGTCAAAGGTGACTAATCAAGCTCTAGCTCTAGCTGGGTTTGTTGGTTGGGATCAGGTAAGGTTACGCTGATCCCAACTAATCTTACATGCTTACCCGCACCTCGCTGCCAAGCCTCTTCAGCTAGTTGATAAAACAAACTGGGTGAGACGAATCCATTCGCTTTAGATACTGTGGTTTGATTAAAATCAGAGAACTTAAGCTTTAAGGTTTGCGTTTTTATCGCTCGTTCACGCCAATGCTCGACTTGTAAGCGTTTTTTTAGCTGAGGTAGCAACTGCTGCTGAATATAGTCCTGTACCGTCGTTAGCTGTTGAATATCCGCTGGTAGCGTTTGTTCGACTCCAACGCTTTTACGGGTTCTATCGGTTGTAACCGGGCGCGGATCAATGCCTTGGCAACGTTGAAATAGTAGCCAGCCAGCCTTTTCTCCTAATATTTGTTGCAGTTGCGATGTGTTGGCCGTCTGAATGTGATGTCCATGAGTTAATCCATAGCGTGCAAGTGTTTCCTGACTCTTAGGTCCAACACCTGGAATTCGCTTAAGCGGTAAAGCGGCTAAATAGTCAAACACCTGCTCTGGTGGCACCACTTTCTGGCCGTTGGGCTTATTATCATCGCTGGCAATTTTTGCGACCATCTTCTGATTGGATATACCAGCAGAGCCAGTGATTCCAAGTTGGCTAATTTCCTTTCTAATAGCTTCAACAGTCAAGCTAGCGCTACCTTTAAAGGCATCGTTGTCGGTTAAATCAAGATAAAATTCGTCGATAGAAGCGGGTTCGACTAGCGGTGTATATCTCGCGAGAATCTCACGCACCTGATACGAAAGTGCCTTATATTCGGCGAAGTTTGGCTTAACAAAGATCAATTGAGGACATAGCTGTCGCGCTCGGTGTCCAGACATGGCGCTATGCACGCCGAAGCGACGGGCTAAATAATTAGCTGTCGCGACCACACCGCGATCGCCGCCACCGCCTACCGCAAAGGGTTTATTCTTGAGGCTGGGATCGCGCAGTACCTCAACAGCAGCGAAGAAAGCGTCAAGATCCAATAACGCTATTTTACGAGTCACTTCGTTCAAGTGTTTATCCTTTGAGCTTTTGTGGGTATAATCTCCGAGTACTGGGTATAGTGTACCAGCCAGATTCTTAGGAGACACTCGTGAAACGATTGACGACACTTGCACTGAAGAGCCTTTCATTCGGCTTGGCCGCCATGATCAGTTTTGGCGCCTCTGCCGCTGTTCAAGATGACATGTCAAAGGACGCTATTGCAAAACGTATTGAGCCGATTGGTAAAATCCGCGTAGCAGGCGAGAGCGCAGCTAGCGAAGCCGCGGCGAGTGGACCTCGCTCTGGTGAAGCTGTGTTCGGTCAGTATTGTACAGCGTGTCACACTTCAGGCGTGATGGGTGCGCCAAAAATTAATAATGCGGACGATTGGGAACCACGTCTTGCCCAAGGCATGGATACCGTTTTAAAACACGCGATCAATGGTTTTAACGCAATGCCTCCAAAAGGTACATGTGCTGATTGCTCTGATGATGAAATCAAAGCAGCCATTGAGTATATGACTGCAGAAATCTAATCAATTACGTGCAGTGATAAAAGAATATGAGCCATCGCAATTAGCGGTGGCTTTTTTGTATATATAAGCGGCAATTTCTTGCAACCCACTGGTTATAGTTTATACTTTACGTTTGTTAATAATTGTAACAACCCGATAAGTAAAACAATAAATAACTATAATTAGAAGTGATGGTTAGGGAGTCCCCGCATCATGGCGGCATCTAGTGGGCCGAACAATAATCAAACAGAGCTTGCTCGCGAAAACCAAAAGCTCACCAAGGTTATTGAACGCCTAAAACGGCTTACATACAGTTATCGTTCAGCAGAAGTGGTGCAGAAGGCACTCTTCCGTATTTCTGAGCTTGCAGCCTCTGCGCGCAGCATGGATAACTTTTATCAATCAGTGCACGCCATCATCGGCGAGCTAATGTATGCTCGCAACTTTTATGTTTGCTTTTACGAGCCTGAAAAGAAAGTCGTCAGCTTCGCTTACTTCGTTGATGAGTTCGACGAAAAACAAGCAATAGAGCAAATGCCAATGGAGTCTTTGGCGCGCGGGCTGACCGGCTATGTCATGCGTACGGGTCAGTCATTGCTATGCCCTCCGGAAGTGTTTCAGCAGCTAATCCAGCAAGGTGAAGTTGAAGAAATGGGATCGGCTCCTGTTGACTGGTTAGGTGTGCCGCTTATTTCAGGTAGTAATGTTATCGGTGCCATGGTGGTGCAAAGTTACCACGATAATCATCGATATGATGAAAACGATAAAGATCTTCTCACCTTCGTATCGCAACATGTCGTCAATGCACTTGAACGATTAAAGCAGAAAGAAATTCTACAAAACGAGATTGCTCACCAAACAGCTGAACTGCGCCACGCTAATGAAAGCTTGATGAAAGAGATCACGGTGCGGGAGAAGGTCGAGCAGCAAACCTCCGTACTATTCGCAATTTCTGAGCTGACCAATACATCAGAAGATATGGTGACTTTCTACGAGGCTCTGCATAACCAAATCGCGACATTGATTCATGCTGATAATTTCTACGTTGCTTTAGTTTCGCCTGATAATAAGTATATTCGCTTTCCGTACCATAAAGATGAACGCGACAATAAGGCTGAACGTCGACGTATGGGGAAGGGGCTCACAGAATACGTGATGCGTAAAGCGGAGCCTGCGTTTATTGATGCCAATGAACGCGCACTGTTAACTGAGAATAAAGAGATCAAACTGACTGAAGATACCGGCAGCGTAGCAAAGCAATGGCTGGGTAGTCCGCTTGTTTTGGATGGTAAAGCATTTGGTGTAATTGCTGTACAGACCTATGATGACGAGTTTTTATATAAACACGAAGACTTAGAGCTGTTGAACTTTGTTTCTCAGCACGTCGCTGTTGCTATCGAACGGCGCCGGGCGAATGAGGAAATTCAAAGAGTTAACCAATTTCTAGAGAAAAAAGTAGAAGAACGCACCGAAGAGCTCGTTTCTGAGATCGAACGACGCAAGAAAATTGAGGCGCGTTTATTCCACGATGCTCACCACGACAGTCTAACCGGTTTACCCAATAGGGCTTTGTTTACTGAGAGTTTGCAGCAAGCATTGGCTCATCAGCGACGTCATCCAGAACACTTTTTTGCAGTCTTATTTCTCGACCTCGATCGGTTTAAAACCATTAACGACACATTAGGTCACTCGGCGGGTGACGAGTTTCTATTGGACGTGAGTAAGCGTATCCAAACATGTGTGCGAGAAAATGACCTGGTTGCGAGACTGGGTGGCGATGAGTTTGTCATTTTATTAGACACGATGTCATCGGTTGATGACGCGCGCGAGATCGCAAAGCGAATTATCTCAAGTTTAAATGAGCCCTTTATTTTGAACGGTCACGAACATTACTCCGGAGCGAGTATTGGTATCGCTATGTGTGATGATTCGCAAGACTCGGTAGAGCGTCTACTCCGTGATGCTGATGCTGCGATGTATGAGGCTAAATCACAAGGGCGTGGGCGCTATGTGGTATTTGATAATACCATGCACCGTACGTTGGTTGAGTCGGTTAAACGTGAACGAGCGCTACGTCACGCACGCATCGACCAAGACTTTTTTGTCGAGTTTGAGACAATTGCAGACATTGCGGGTCGCCAGCAGCATGCGTCGGAAGCCTTTTTACAGTGGAATATTGAAAGTAATCGCGTTAAAACGTCAGATTACTTGGCGCTCGCCGAAAAGACGGGGCTCATTGTTAAGTTGGATCAATACCTATTGAAACGTTGTTGCGAGCACTTACTTAACTCAGGTCAAAGCGAAGAGCGTATTCATCTCAATCTATCGGTAAGGCATCTACTTAAGTCGGGTTATATTCGACAGCTCTTGAATATTGTCGAGCGATATAAAGTAAACCCCTCGCAACTGGTGTTGGAGTTTTCTGAGACTGCACTTACGCAGAATGATAAACGCTCAGTAGCGAGTTTAAGACGCCTATCACAGGCCGGTTTTAAGCTTGTGATTGATCACTTTGGTCGTGGCGCAGGACCACTACAGTTTTTATATAATTATCCATTTTCTAAACTCAAGCTCGATCAAGATTATGTCATGCGGCTAGAATCCAGTAGTCGAGCGCGTGCCATGTTGCGCCACGTTGCCACGCTCTGCGAAGAGTTAGAGATCGAATTGTATGCAGCTGGGGTTAAAACGGAATCTTTAGCGAATATATTACGTGAGTTGGGTGTTGAGTATGGGCAAGGGGCGTACGTAACAAAGTGCCTCAAATCGCCTCAACCCAAATCACGCTCGACCGTTAATGGCACGTTAAACTAAGAGGGTTTATTTAGCGCATTCTTCAGCATTTCTAGCCCTCGTTGACGAGAAGTCTCACGTTCCTCTTCACTTGGTTTATGTTTGTCGTGCTCCCAGGCAATGTCATCCTGAGGGAGTTCAAGTAAAAAGCGGCTGGGTTGTGGCTGGAAAACCTCACCAAATTGGCGCCTCTCCTTAGCCAAGGTAAAGACCAAACGCTGCTGAGCACGGGTTATTCCTACATAAGCTAAACGGCGTTCTTCCTCAATATCGTTACCATCAATACTGCTTTGGTGGGGGAGTAATCCTTCTTCCATGCCGACTAAAAAGACAAAGGGAAACTCAAGTCCTTTTGATGCATGTAAAGTCATCAGCTGTACCTGATCAAATTGCTCATCGTCCTCATTGCGGGACATCATGTCGCGTAAACACAGCTTAGCGACCGCCTGCTCAAGCGAAATGGGCTCGTATTCATCGTTACCCGCTAACATATCGGACACCCACTTATGCAACTCATAAACGTTTTTAACACGCATTTCCGCCGCCTTTGCGCTAGGACTGCTTTCAAATAGCCAGTCGTCGTAGCCAATATCTGCGAGTAAAGTGCGCACGGCAACGGCAGCACTGTCGTTATGATCGGCGTCCCGTGCAGCCTTCTTAATCATCTGTGCAAAGGTATCGACCGCATTAAAGGTTTGCGTATTCAATAAGGTTTTTAAGTGAATCGAGTCGCAAGCTTCTAATAGGCTGCAACCGAGTTGCTTAGAGAGTTCGCCAATACGCTGTACGGTTTGTGGACCAATACCTCGGCGTGGGACATTTATAATACGCAGAAACGCCGTGTCGTCGGCGGGATTTACCAACAGGCGCAGATAGGCCATGATGTCTTTGACTTCCGCCCGCGCAAAAAACGACTGCCCACCGGTGATTTTGTATGGAATTCGGTTGTTCATCAGCGCTTTCTCAAACAACCGGGATTGATGGTTGCCTCGATATAAAATCGCAAAATGATGATAAGGTGTCTTGCTTAAAAAGCGTTGCTTTACGATTTCGGCGACTACACGCTCTGCCTCATGTTCCTCGTTGCGGCCAAAAATAACCCGCAGGGATTCACCGTACTCTTTATCTGAAAATAATTTTTTCTCAAATACGTGAGGGTTATTTTCTATCAGAATATTCGCCGCTTTTAGAATACGACCGTGGGAGCGGTAATTTTGCTCCAACTTCACTACCTTCAAAGTGGGGAAGTCTTGCTGCAAAAGCGCAAGATTTTGTGGTTGCGCACCGCGCCATGAGTAAATTGACTGATCGTCGTCGCCAACCACGGTAAAGCGCGCGCGCTCACCGACCAGTAGTTTGACCAAAAGATACTGGCTTGTATTGGTGTCTTGGTACTCATCAACGAGCAAGTAGCGAAATTTCTTTTGCCAGCGAGCGCGAACGTGCTCGTTACGTTGTAATAATTGACTCGGTAAGCGAATGAGGTCATCGAAATCGACTGCATTGCATGCGAGCAAGTGTTTCTCGTATTGTGCAAAGACCGTCGCAAATTGTCGGTCATCTTCCGTCGAAGCTTGCTGCAGTGCTTGCTCTGGCGATGTCATGGCGTTTTTCCATTGACCGATACGGTGCTGACATTTTTGAATGACCGATTTATCGCCTTCCCACGCATCTTCTGTAAGACCATTGAGTAGCGCATAGGTGTCTTGATCATCGAACAAAGAAAATCCAGGCTTTAGACCGAGTGCGCTGAGCTCGCGTCGGATAATATTCAGGCCGAGCGTGTGAAACGTGGACACTGTTAAGCCGCGTGCACCACCAGCCCCCATGGTTTGGTTAACACGCTCACGCATTTCGCGCGCGGCTTTATTGGTAAACGTGACGGCAGCGATTTGACGAGCAGTGTAAATATTTTCGCGGATAAGATAAGCGATTTTTTCGGTAATTACGCGCGTTTTACCACTGCCTGCGCCCGCTAAAACGAGTAAAGGACCTTGCACATAGTGAACGGCTTGTCGCTGTCGATCGTTTAACATTATTAAGGCTCGGTTAGGAGTGGTACAATAAATCAAGAGCGGCGATTTTAGCGTACTTTTGTCTGAGCCCAAACGGTTAAATTAATTAAGGACCCCTTATGGACAACAAGACCATTGAAAACATTGCTAAACAAATTAGCGAAAGCATGCCATCGGGCGTTAAAGAATTAGCAGGTAATGTTGAGCAGCGTGTTAAGCAAACCCTGCAATCGCAACTTGCTAAACTTGATTTGGTCACTCGTGAAGAGATGGATGTTCAGCAACAACTGTTGCTGCGTCTGCGCGAGCGAGTAGAGCAATTAGAACAGCAAGTCGCTGAACAGAATAAGCAAAACGATAAGCAAGGGTAAGGGTACTGAATACGATGATTCAATGGATTAGCGGTAAAGTCGTTGAGAACTTTCAATGGAGTGACAGTGTTTTTAGCCTACGCGTAATCACTGAATCATTTGACTTTAAAGCCGGTCAGTTTGTGCGACTCGGCTTAAATGTGGGTGGCGAGCAGGTTCTACGTGCGTATTCGGTCGCCAGTGCCCCGGGCGAATCGATTCTTGATTTTGTGATCGCAAGGGTCGAAGGAGGGTTATTAAGCCCGTTGCTAGCAGAGCTTAAGCCAGGCGATGAAGTCAATATCACTCAGCCGGCAGGGGGCTTTTTTACGCTGGATGAGGTACCCGACGGCGATGATCTTTGGATGCTCTCAACAGGCACCGGTATTGGTCCCTTTATTTCAATGCTGCGCACCGAACAGCCATGGCGTCGGTTTAAACGCATTGTGCTCGTGCAAGGCGTCCGTGAAGCACAAGACCTGACCTATCGCGAATTTATCAATGAGTGTCAGCAACGTTATCCAGGGCAGCTCGTGTACCAGCCGATCGTATCTCGCGAGGCGCTACCGGAAGCATTGGCCGGCCGTATTCCTGATTTAATTGCGAGCAGTGAACTACAAGAGGCCTGTGGCATCAACTTTACCGAGCATAGTCAGGTTATGCTGTGCGGTAATCCCGATATGATTCAGTCGTCGCGTGAACAACTAAAAGCACTCGGTTTAGAAAAAAATACGCGCCGTAAACCAGGCCAAGTAACCTCAGAAAACTATTGGTAATCGTCTCGTCGACAACAAATTCTGATTAAGCTGACAGTTAAGTTACTGTTGCATCGCTATGCTCTCCTAATTTGCGAGAGAGAGCATGGCTACTGCAACTGTTTTTACCCGCGCCAGTATTGGTATTGAAGCCCCAGAAGTACGTGTAGAAGTTGATCTCGCCCGCGGATTACCGACATTCACGATTGTTGGAATGCCTGCGACATCGGTAAGAGAAGCAAGAGATCGTGTTAAATCAGCTATTCTCAATGTAGGTCTCGAATTCCCCGCGGCAACGCGTATTATCGTCAACTTAGCGCCCGCTGAAATTCCCAAGCAGGGTGCTCGTTTCGACCTGGCGATAGCCGTAGGTATTCTTGCCGCCTCGGACCAACTCGATGCTGGGCAATTAGCACAATTTGAATTCTACGGAGAACTCGCGCTAGCGGGCAATTCTCAAGCTGTGTCGGGTTTGATTCCCGCATTGATAGCCGCTAGGCAGGCACAAAGAACCGTGTTTGTTCCCTCGGCCAATGAGGCGGAAGCGGGATATGCAGCGCGGGGCAACCATTTTCTGGTACCTGATTTAGCAGCTTTGTTCGAACACTTGCAAGGACATAACACGTTAGCGCATGCGCAAACCGAGGATCAGCCAACCGATGCCGCCAACAATCTCGGCGACCTAGCTGATATTATTGGACAGGCGCAAGCAAAAAGGGCGCTGCTGATTGCCGCAGCCGGTCGTCATCATCTGCTCTTTGTCGGGCCGCCTGGAACGGGAAAAACGATGCTCGCTCAGCGCTTCTTAACTATCTTACCCGCCCCTACACACCATGAAGGCATGCAAATCGCCAGCATCAAATCATTGGTTGAGACACACCTGACCCCTCAGCAGCTTACTCAACGAAACTTGCGTATGCCTCATCATACATGCTCGGCTGCGGCGCTGGTCGGTGGCGGATCGCCGCCCAAGCCGGGTGAAGTGAGCCTTGCGCATCATGGTGTATTATTTCTTGATGAGCTGGCTGAGTTTTCTCGCTATGTACTTGATTCATTACGTGAGCCATTACAATCGGGCGAAGTCACCATAAGTCGAGCTGGGTATCAAACGACTTATCCTGCTCGCTTTCAATTAGTCGCGGCGCTTAACCCTTCGCCTTGTGGTCAATTTGATGGAACGTTAGATAGCTGCCGCTCGACACCTGACCAAATTCTTAAATATCTGAATAAATTATCGGGCCCATTGCTTGACCGGATAGATCTTCAAGTCGAGGTGCCACGAGAGACAGAGTCGCTTAGGCAGCTCGATGGGCAGCATAAGCCGACACCTACTTCACCTCAAATTCGCAAGCAAGTTGTTGAATGTCATCAACGACAAAGGCAACGACAAGGTTGTTTGAACGGTGAGTTAGCAGCACAAGGTGTATTAGAACATAGCCAACTTGGCAAGGATGACCATAGGTTTTTAGTTGAGGTGGTAGAAAAGTTGGGGCTTTCACATCGAGCATTTTATCGCACCTTGAGGCTGGCGCGCACGATTGCCGACCTCGACGATAAGGCGTCGGTGGGACGACGTCATATCGCTGAGGCGTTAAGCTATCGTTCGCTTGACCGCTTGCTAGAGCAATTAAGAAAACTCTAATTCTATTGTCTACTCATCGCGTAAAATACGTTGTATCGGGAGTGATAACTGGCGCCAAATAGCCGGAATATAACTCAGTAACACCAAAAGTAGAATCGCGACGAGGCTTAACACGAGATAATGAACCGTGAATAACTCGGCATGAAATTGTTGGAAAAACCAACTATTGATGGCAGCGATGATTATTACACCTAGAATCAAACCCGATAGCAGTTTTGTGGCCAACATGCGCGATATACTTTTAGCGACGTCGCTGACTTGGGCGCCGACCGCTTGCATAACTGCGTACAGTCGACTGCGTTGAATGACATAGGCAACGATTTGTTGATATAAACTGGTCGCGGCTAAAGCGCAAATCAATAAGGTTAAGCCAAGCAATAGTTGCGCAAGTACGAACCACTCCTCATCCTGTTGCTTTAATAGCTGTAGCAATGCGCCGTCGTTGTTAACATTGTACATATTCTCACGGCTCGCAGCTTGTTGTTGCATCAATTCAACAACCGCATCGACGTTAGTTGGTTGCGCGTACAGATATATTTCGCGCAGTAATTGGCCACTTTCTCTTAGCAGGTTATAAATCATTGGCTGAGCATTTTGATTGAGGCTCGAGTGGGGTAAGTCTTTACTCACTCCGACAATGATAATGGGTTCATCCTCAGTAAACTGATAACTCGAAGCATCTTTAACAAATAGAGTTTGTTGGAGCGCCTGTTTCGGTTGTTTGAAGCCCAGCTCGCGTGCGGCCGTTTCGTTGATAATAACCTGATTAACTTCGGCTGGATTTCGATCGCCCACAACAGGGACAGCCTCTAAAACGTTAAAATAATTATCAGAAACTGACATTATCTGAATAGGAATAGCAGAAGGTGAATCTAAGCCTTCAGTGCTTGCCTGCGTAGCACTTGGATTAGAATCAATAAAGTTATCGACGCTCATGGCGACATCAAATGGTTGATTAGCGAGCTTACTTTTCCATTCATTGAGGTTAATGACAGGGTCGGAGCTGGTTTCTCCTTGTTTATAGCTTAGTTGAATGATGTCGGTATTGACCGAAACTTGCTCAAGCTGCTGCTCTTGCGTTAGCCAAAGGCTGATAGAGCACGTAATAGCAACCAGAGCTAATGCAATCTGCACTGTCATATTGCCAGCGTTGAGCCAACGCTGTAGTCGCCCTTGTCCGTTACTTTTACTGCGCGAAAATCGGGCTTGTCGGTTGAGAGAAAGAAACGGCAGTAATCCAACTAAAATAACTACAGTCACCGTTAACAAAACGCTTAATGCAACCCCTGTGACCTTTATTTCACTACTGAGCAATGAGACCAGTACGAGCTCGGCTTCTACATGCTTTAGAATATACCAACTTAAAGCAACACCAAGCACCACCGATACGAATCCCAAAAGTGAGTTTTCAGTTAACAGTTGGCGGATTAGATCCTTGTTGGATGCGCCCACGGCTTTCCGTGTTTGAAACTCTTGCTCTCGTTGTAAATATTCAGAGAAATTGGAAGTGAGAAGATTAAATAAGCCAATAAGGAGGAAGCCAAGCGTAAGACCCAACAACATCTGCCATTGATCGATTAGCCTTTGGCGCTGTTGAGGATGAAACTGGAGGCCTTCAATTACCTTAGGGGTCCAACTCGCAGTGCCTGAAAGTAAAACAACACTACCATCGCTCGCTTCTTCTTTAGCTAACGTAATAGCCGATACATCCTCAGGCTCGTATCCGGGCTTTAACTCAGCAACGCCGTAGCGAAATGCAACCGATTCGACCAGTTGATTAATTATTTTATCTACATATTCATCAGGTGGCTTATTGGCACCAAAATTAATACCAAAGGTTGAAGCCACTTGTTGATCGGTTAAAACGATGTCTGAGACGATACCTTGAAATAACCTAAATCCTTTAGGTAAGACGCCCGCGACAGGTAGTTGCGCACCGGTAAGGCTGGCATTAATAACAAGCTCTTCAATCGGCTTAGCACCTAATGACTGCCAATATTGATAAGACAAAATGACACGTGTATCCGAGAGCTTTTTCATTACTGGGGGAAGTTCGTCCGCAAAACGATCGATAAACGATGGGGGAAGATACACCGCACCCGCATCGTCGATAGCAACGCCACTCTGATCCTTCAAACCTCGGAGTGTCCGGTTGGTCAGCGTCATCAATTCACCAATAGCTGGCGACTGTGTGAATTTATCTAAGTTGGTCTTATCGATCGGATTGAATTTACCGCTATGGGATTCTAAACCGATGGTGATATACGGCGTTGAACCAGACATCCATGGCTGTCTATCGTTAAATAACGCAGGTGCTGTAGCGATTAAATTGGCGGTAAAAGCACAAAACAGGCTGAGACATAAAATTAACGTTAGCGTCTGAAATTTACGTTTCTGCCACTGCCTGAGGGTGTAACGCAAGTTGAATAACATGTTATGCGCTCCACTGACCGTCTCTTAATTGCAAGCGGCGCTTACAACGCGCGGCGACTTTCGCATCATGGGTCACAATCAGGATTGTGGAGCCTTGTTCATGCAATGACTCAAGTACCGCTAAAATTTGCTCAGCGGTAACGCTATCGAGGTTACCTGTGGGCTCATCCGCAAGAATGAGGCTAGGGTTAGTTACTAACGCACGAGCAATAGCCACTCGTTGCTGTTGACCGCCTGATAGTTGCGTTGGGTAATTGTCTGCTTTATTTGCTATTTCAACTTGTGTTAAAGCCTTCATGGCACGTTCTTTATACTGGTGCTTATTGATCGACGGATGATAACGGAGTGGGAGCATGACGTTTTCTAAAACGGTCATGTCATTAACGAGGTTAAAGTTTTGAAAAATCCACCCCACGTGTTGATTACGCAGTGAGGCGCGTTGATATGCCGATAACGTATGGACGGGATGACCTGCTAAAGAGTATTCACCGTTGCTTTGCACGTCGAGTAAACCAATGATTGAAAGCAAGGTGGACTTACCGCTGCCCGAGGGCCCCTCCAGGGCAACAAATTCACCCTTATTGATAACCAAATCGATATTTTTTAATGCCTCAAACTGCGTCTTACCCGAGCCAAACACTTTACTCATTGCCGATGTTTCTATTAACGCCTCAGCCATTCCCGCCTCACTTATTATTTTTGTTCTAGCAACGACAAACTATGATTGTTGTCATAGTTGTTTATATCAATTATTGAGAACAATTAACAGGCGCTTCAATAATGTACTTTTCGATAGGGCACTGGCATAATCCGCGGCTTGTTTTAAGTCGCCTTTAGTTAGAACGGAAATGAGCACTATGTCGCGCAATCTTATCTCGATAGCGAGCCTTGCACTGTTGGGTTTAACCACAAGCAAGGTATCCGCAGAACAATATTGGTCGGACGCGAGCCTGACTTATTTAGATGGCCATCACTATGAAGTCGGCGATCCTGACCGACAGGTTTTGACCTTCGAGTATGTTGCGGGTTATGACTGGGGCAAACTATTTAGTTTTGCCGACCGGTTAGAATCGAGTGATGGGTTTAAGGAAACCTACATCGAAATTTCGCCTGAGTACTATATTGCTGAATTCGAAAATAGCTGGATTAAAAACCTTAGCGTATCGGGTACAGCAGAAGTGGGAGATGGATTTACTCACTATCTTTACGGTTTAGGCGTGGCATTTGATGTTCCAGGCTTTGATTTTTTAGAGCTTGATGCTTATAAGCGTAATAATGACGGATTACCTAACAACTACCAACTAACCGCATCGTGGGGAGCGCGCTTTGCCATCGCCGATACGCAATGGTTGTACGACGGCTTTATCGACTATGCTTCAGGTATCTCAGGTGTGGGGCCTGCTAATTTGAACTTTACCTCACAGCTCAAACTGGATTTAGCGCCGTATTTTAATCTCGACTCGCCGCTGTATATCGGTGTCGAATATGTGTACTGGCGCAATAAATTCTATATTGATGGTGTTAACGAACATAATCCGAATTTACTGGTTAAGTGGCACTTCTAGTGCCACTTGAATTATTAGCGTGTTTTAAATTGTGAGAGTAACTCGGCGAGGTGGCGAGCCATCTCGTTCATGTGTTGGCAATCACTATGACTGGTGCCCACAGCCGCACTGACTTCGCGTGAGAAGTCTGCAATCGACTGAATGTTTTTCGCCACATCTTGGCTGACAGAGGCCTGCTGTTCAGTCGCTGTGGCAATCTGCGTGCTCATATCTGCGGTTTGTTGGATCAACGCCACTAACGACATAAGCTGGCTGGCCGAATCGGCCACGTGCTCACTGGTAGAGAGTGCATCACCTCGACTGTGCTGCATGCGTTTGACGGCATCCGCAGCCGATTGCCGTAGTTCAGCCATTTGTTCGCGCACGCGCTCTGTGGATTCATTCGTTTTGCGTGCGAGAGTACGCACCTCATCTGCGACGACCGCAAACCCACGTCCGGCTTCACCCGCGCGAGCAGACTCAATCGCCGCATTGAGCGCAAGTAAATTAGTTTGCTCTGAAATCGCCTCAATGGTTTCGATAACGGATGATATGCCCTGTACCTTATCAGCCAATTCAGACACCGTCTGAGAGGCATGGTCGATCTCATTGGAAAGCGATTGCATGCGCTGCTCAGCCTGTTGTAACTTAGTGCGATTTTGTTGTGTGCTCTCATTCGCTGTTGCTGCCCCCGTTGCTGTTTCATTGGCATTATGGGCAATTTCTTTAACTGTGGTTTCCATTTCACTCATCGCCACAGCCACTTGGTCGGTTTTATCTTCTTGATCACTGGACAGTCGATTAATTTGCGACATTGAACGGTCGATTTCGTCCACTTTGAGATTAAGCTGCTCGTTAGTTTGACGCACCGTATCAATGATATTCCCGAGGTTATTAACAAACGCATTAAAGCCCGATGCTAATTCGCCTAATTCATCATTGGTTGCCACCTCAAGACGTTGGGTCAAATCACCGCCCTCCTGAGCCATCGAGGTGAGCCGTTGTGCAACATGTTTGATGGGCTTTACGATACGTCGCGCATAAAATGCCATGGCTAGCACGAATGACGCGCCAACTAATAGCGAAACAATAATTAGCGTCACGAGCGTGGTATAAAGCTCCCCGAAAACCTCTTGCTCGGGGAGTTCAACAATGATGCGCCATTGGGTATTGGGGAGCTCAGTACTTGCAACGATGAACGATTCACCGTTGCGCTCGGTAATCGAATGATGGAACTCACCCGGTTTGAGTAATTCATTTGCGACGGCGTCACCGACCACGTTAGCCAGTGCAACTTGCTGCGTTAAACTTGAATGAATTTGGATGTTACCCTGCTGGTTGACCAAATACGCAGTTCCATTTTCACCCACCTTATAATCAGTGATGGCCTGAGTCAGCTTTTCTAGCGACTTACCAATACCCGCAACGGCGACGACGCGATCGCCATTAACGACTTTGACATTGACAAAAATCGTCGGAATACCGGTATTCTCATCAACATCGAAATTGAGCTCAACAGAATGATTGCCATTTAAAAAGTTATAAAACCATTGATCACGGTCGTTGCTTTGGCTGACTTGTTTAAGTAGACCATCGGCGGTGTAATAGTTACTGCTCAAGTCGGATACTAAGAAGGCAGCGCTTGCCTGATTATTATTGAGCACTGAGTCGAGATGATTAACGATAGCTTGTTGTGACTCCTGAGATTCACCATTTTCCAGTGCTTCAATAAGAAAAGTGTTCTGAGCTAAGGCGGTCGATGCTTGAATTGGCTGACTAATGAGCGCTCCAATCTCGCCTCTTACTTCGCCGAGTGTGGCGGGTAATTCTTGCTCAATCACGCGTTTATTGAGCATCGTTGATATCATCAAG
>CESO01134672.1_pt1 | contig 16129 bp, 13 predicted proteins | sample 356341 | NCBI WGS metagenome assembly CESO01 (sample SAMEA2621812, study PRJEB7988) | marine metagenome | biome: marine biome (ENVO:00000447); feature: deep chlorophyll maximum layer (ENVO:xxxxxxxx); material: "saline water (ENVO:00002010), including plankton (ENVO:xxxxxxxx)" | depth 35 m
CAAATATATAAAATCAATTGCTTATTTAATAACCCCTTAGAAATAGGGTCTTAAGTTCGTTTTTATTTATTAAATTTGAATCATACTTCATATCTAATTTGTTGAAACCGCCATTTTCATATTCATCATTTAAAGTTTCAAAAGAGCAGCAAAGATCGCTTTATTTTAACATGCTGAAGTCTCGAATGATTGAAGAAAAAATGCTGATTCTATTGCGTCAAGGAAAAATCTCCAAGTGGTTTTCTGGCATTGGTCAAGAAGCTATATCGGTTGGGGTAACCTCAGCGCTTCATAAGGATGAATACATAATGCCCATGCATCGCAATTTGGGGGTTTTTACAACAAGAGAAATACCTTTACAACGACTGTTTGCTCAATGGCAAGGTAAGGCCAGTGGTTTCACAAAAGGTAGAGACCGTTCTTTTCATTTTGGAACTCAAGCTTATAAAATTGTTGGAATGATTTCGCATCTAGGCCCTCAATTGGGGGTGGCCGATGGTATTGCATTGTCTCATATTTTAAAAAAAGAAGCCAGACTCACCGCTGTATTTTCTGGAGAAGGGGGCACAAGTGAGGGTGATTTTCACGAAGCTTTAAATGTGGCCTCTGTTTGGAATTTACCAGTCTTATTTTGCATTGAAAATAATGGGTATGGACTGTCCACCCCTACGGCCGAACAGTACAATTGTGAACACATTGCCGATCGAGGTAAAGGCTATGGAATGGAGTCCCACATTATAGAAGGGAATAATATCTTGGAGGTCTATTCCAAAGTGACTGGAATCGCAAAAAGTGTTCGTAAAAATCCGCGCCCCGTGCTTTTGGAATTTAAAACTTTTAGACGCCGTGGTCACGAAGAAGCAAGTGGTACCAAATACGTCCCTGATGAATTGATAGAAACATGGGAGTTTAAAGATCCAATTGCAAATTTTGAAGCGTATTTAATCAAAGAAGGTGCGATAAATTCTGAAAAAATAAAGCAGATGCGTTCTGAAATTTCTGAGGAAATTCAAACGGGGCTACAACTGGCTTTTAATGAGGCGGCGGTCACTGCGGATTTAGAAACAGAACTAAAAGATGTTTATAAGGCGTATAATTTTCAAGAAATAACGCCAAAAAATGAGAGCGTTGAACAACGGTTTGTTGATGCGATTTCTGAAGGTCTAAAACAGGCTATGGAAATGCATCAAGATTTGGTGTTGATGGGACAAGATATCGCTGAATATGGAGGTGTTTTTAAAATCACTGAAGGGTTTGTAGAATTATTTGGCAAAGCGCGTGTGCGAAATACACCTATTTGTGAGTCTGCCATTATTGAAACGGCTATGGGGCTTTCCATTGCGGGTCTAAAATCGGTCGTTGAATTGCAATTTGCTGATTTTATAAGTTCTGGATTCAATCCTGTGGTTAATTATTTAGCAAAATCACACTACCGCTGGGGTCAAGAAGCCAATATTGTTTTGAGAATGCCTTGTGGGGCAGGCGTTGGTGCTGGGCCTTTTCATTCTCAAACCAATGAAGCTTGGTTTACCAAAACCCCAGGTCTTAAAGTGGTTTATCCGGCATTTCCTTACGACGCTAAAGGCTTGTTAACCGCTGCTATCGAAGATCCTAATCCAATCTTATTTTTTGAGCACAAGGCGCTTTACAGAAGCATACGTCAAGAGGTTCCCATAGATTACTACACCCTTCCAATAGGCAAAGCATCTATTTTAAAGGAAGGCGAAGCAGTCACTATTATAGCCTACGGTGCCGCTGTGCATTGGGCTTTGGAAACTTTAAAAAATAACCCTTCCATAAATGCAGATTTAATTGACTTGCGATCTTTGCAGCCCTTGGATTATGACTGTATTTTAAAATCTCTCAAAAAAACCAACCGCGTTATCATTTTACAAGAAGATTCTTTGTTTGGTGGCATTGCCAGCGATATCTCGGCTTATATCATGGAAAATGCATTTGAATTTTTAGATGCTCCAGTCCAGCGCGTTGGAAGTCTAGACACCCCCATACCATTTGCAAGTTCGTTGGAACAGCAGTATCTTGCAAAGCGTAATTTTGAGACGGCTCTCAAAGCGCTTTTAAACTATTAAATGGATTATTTAAATCTTTTTTTTGATGCTTTTATTGGCACCTTGAACTGGACTTGTCGCTCCATAACCTTTGATGTGCCTTGGAGCCGAAATTATTTTTGGGGCCTTATTTTAATCTCTCTATTTGTTTTTTCCTTAGAACTTCTATTCCCATGGCGTAAAACCCAAAAAGTCATTCGGAAAGATTTTTGGTTGGACGGTTTTTATATGTTCTTCAATTTCTTTGTTTTCAGCCTCTTTATCAGTGGTTTTTATAAATGTATCTCTAAATTTTCAAATGAAGTTTTGAATTTAAAAGCGAACAGTTTGGCTGTTTTAGACCTGTCTAATTTCAGTCCCGTTCTGCAGTTGCTTGTATTTTTTGTAGTCCTGGATTTTGTACAGTGGTTTACCCACACCCTGATGCACCGCTTTGAATTCTTGTGGCGGTTTCATAAAGTACACCATTCTGTAAAAGAAATGGGCTTCTCTGCCCACTTACGTTACCATTGGATGGAAAACGTTTTGTACAAACCTTTGAAAGTTTTGGCGCTGATGTTATTGGGGGGCTTTGAACCCGAACAAGCCTATATCATTCACTTTTTTGCCATAACAATTGGCCATCTAAATCATGCCAACCTAAAATTGGATTACGGTCCTTTTCGTTATGTATTTAACAACCCTATTATGCATTTGTACCACCATGCTTATGCGCTTCCTGAGCGCTTCAAAAAAGGAGTTAATTTCGCAATTAGCTTGAGTGTATGGGATTATCTTTTTAAAACTAGTTATGTTCCCGAAGCAGATAAAAACATCATGCTAGGATACGAGGACGATCACAAAATGCCTAGCTCATTTTGGGGCCAACTTCGTTACGGATTTCGCTCAAAAGATTAAATAATTACAGTGCTTTATTGACAATATTGAGAACTTCAGATTCAAAATCTCCCGCCTCATCTGCCATTTTTTGACCCTTAGCAATGACTTTCTTTACAAAAGATTTATCATCCAGACTATTACAGTTAATTTTTAAATTTAAAAAAGCGCCAATGACTGCTGTTCTGGCACAAAGTGCGGCCACTCCAACATCTGTTATGGCATTAGGGTTTCCAATTTCAGCCATTTTTTTAATAGCCTCAAAACTAGCATAGGCGGTCTGCATTACTTCCAATGGAATTTCAATGGCTTTCTTTGTGGCTGCTTGTATGGCTTCCAAACGAATTATTTTCTCTTCATCTGTACTTTTAGGCAATTTGAATGCAGCCATGATCAGGTTAAAAGATTGCGCATCTTTATCGACTAATGTCAAAAGTTTCTTTTGATTGGCTATAGAACTGCTGCCCCAATCTGAAAAGACTTCCCATTGATCATCCCAGCCTCTTTTGTGAGCCGATAAATTTGCAGACATGGTCACCAAAGCTGCACCTAGCGCGCCACAATAGGCTGCAATAGACCCGCCACCTGGCGCTGGAGATTCACTGGCAGTTTCAAACGAAAAGGCGCGCAAATTCATATCAATTAGCTCTGAATCATCTGCCTCTAAAAAAGATTCTAAGATTTGTTCTTCTGGGACGAAAGGTTTGAGTTCATCGAGTCCTAATGTTTTTACCGCCATTCGAATGATTTCAGCATCTGGTAATGCTACAGAACGCTGTTGCTTTTTAAGGAAATAAATACCTGCATCCATGAGCACTTGCTTTGGTACCAATCCGACGAGCTCAGACCCTGTGACTCTTAGTCCCCTTTTATCGGCACGTTCGCAAGTTTTTTCAAATACTTTATGAAGTGGGGTGGTTTGAATGTTTGTTAGGTTGTAGGAGATTTGTGCAATCCCATAATCTTTGATAAACCAACCAATCCCCTTCAGGTTTTTAAAATAACCAGGAATACGAATAGGCTCACCATTTTCATCTTTTTCCACGGGCCCCGTAAGTTTGTTTCCTTTTCTCTTTAAACGCCCTGCTTCTCGTAAATCAAAAGCGATGGCATTAGCACGTCGGGTGGAGGTCGTGTTTAAGTTTATATTGTAAGCCACCAGAAAATCGCGTGCCGCAATGGCGGTGGCGCCAGATTTTTTGATATTTTCATTAAATAGAGCAGGACCATAATCAGGTTTCCAATTTGGATTTTTCAATTTTTCCTCCAGACCTTCATATTCACCAGACCTGCAATTGGCAAGATTTTTTCGCTCTGCTGTATTGGCGGCGTTCTCATAACAATACACAGGAATTTTTAAAGATTCTCCTACTTTTTCAGATAAGATATGAGCTAAACGGACGGTTTCCTCCATACTGATATTGGCAATGGGAATCAATGGGCATACATCAACCGCTCCCATGCGTGGGTGTGCCCCCTTGTGCTTGGACATATCAATCACTTCTTGCGCTTTTTTAATCAGGTTAAATGCGGCTTCTACGACTGCATTTGGAGGCCCAATAAAAGTAATAACCGTTCTATTGGTGTCCTTTCCAGGATCTACATTGAGAAGTTTAACGCCTGTGACTTTACTGACTTCCTCACAAACGGCTTGTATGGTAGTTTCGTTTTGACCTTCAGATATGTTAGGAACACATTCAATAATTTGCATAGGGGAGTTATTAATTAGGTATAAATATATAAAATTTTAAGTGGGTTAAATTCAAATAAAACAGCTGTTTTTTCTAGTTTAGAATCCTCCCATTTAAAATAGTCTTATAGACTGGGTTATTTCCAAATGCATATGGAATTTCCGCATAATTTTCCATTGGATTTGTAAGTATCAAATTGGCTTTTTTGCCAACCGTAATACTGCCATAATCATCTGAAATACCCATCGCATAGGCGCCATTTAGCGTGGCGGCATTAAGGGCTTCTTCTGGGGTCATTTTCATTTTAATGCAAGCCAAACTTACAATAAAGTTCATATTCCCACTTGGGGCAGACCCTGGGTTGAAATCCGTCGCCAATGCCAATGGCAAGTCAGCATCCATAAGTTTTCTTGAAGGAGTGTAGGGTATTCCAAGGAAAAAGGAGCAGCCTGGCAAGGCCACTGGCATGGTTTGAGAATGCTTTAAAGCCTCGATATCGGATTCTGAAAGTTCTTCTAAATGGTCTACTGAGAGGGCTTTGTGTTTAACGCCCAGTGCAATCCCCCCAAAGGCATTGAATTGATTGACATGAATTTTAGGCAACAATCCATAGCGCTTTGCAGCGGTTAGTATTCGGTCTGTATCCTTTAAATCGAAATAACCTTTTTCACAAAACACATCGACATAATCGGCTAAATTTTCAGTTTTAATCTTTGGGAGCATTTTATTTATAATCAAATCAACATAAGCCGATTTTTTGGATTTGTAGGCTTCAGGAACAGCATGTGCACCCAAAAATGTTGCTTTTATTTTGATGGCAGTTTGTTGGGCTATTTTTTTAATCACGCGCAACATTTTTAACTCGGCATCAACGGTTAAACCATAACCAGATTTAATTTCTAAAGCTCCGGTTCCCAGTTTTTCAAGTTCTTTAATGCGCGCCATAGATTGTTTAAAAAGAGATGCTTCAGATGTTTTTTCTAAGGTTTTAGCAGAATTTAATATACCACCTCCCCGCTGAGCGATTTCTTCATAACTCAATCCGTTGATGCGATCTACAAATTCTTGACTGCGATGGCCAGCAAAGACCGTGTGGGAGTGGCTATCACACCAAGATGGCAGCAGTAAACGACCTGTTGCATCAATGCATTCATCCCCTTGTTCGGGACTGTAGGCTTCCATTTTTCCAAAGGCCGCAATTTTATCGTCTTTAATGGCTAAAAAAGCATTGTCAATTTTTGGTAGTTCGTCCATCAGCGCCCCAGCGACTTTAAAATCACCTTTTGCTCTGATTTGCAACAGTTGTTTGATGTTGATAAAAACCTTACGCATTCTTTTAATTGAAACTTCCAGTCATGTCTTCGGGCTTGACCCATGCATCGTATTCCTCTGCCGTTACATACCCTAAATTGATAGCTTCTTCACGCAGTGTGGTACTGTTTTTATGTGCTGTATTTGCGATTTCAGCTGCTTTGTAGTATCCAATTTTTGTGTTTAAAGCAGTGACCAACATTAAAGAATTATTAAGCAATTCATTGATAACATTGCGGTTCGGTTGAATTCCTGAAGCACAATGCGCTTCAAAACTCTTGCAGGCATCGCCTATGAGTTGTGCAGATTGTAAAAGGTTTGCTGCCATCACAGGCTTGAACACATTCAATTCATAGTGACCTTGGGATCCTCCAAATGCAATTGCTACGTCATTCCCAATGACTTGCGCACAAACCATGGTCAGAGCTTCACATTGGGTGGGGTTTACTTTTCCAGGCATGATAGAACTTCCAGGCTCATTAGCCGGAATGGTAATTTCACCAATACCAGATCTTGGACCTGAAGCCATCATCCGAATGTCATTGGCAATTTTATTAAGGGCGACCGCCAACTGCTTGAGCGCGCCATGGGTTTCTACGACGGCATCGTGGGCTGCTAAGGCCTCAAATTTATTTTTTGCAGTCACAAAGGGCAAGCCTGTAAACTCAGCAATGTATTTGGCAACTGATACGTCGTAACCTTTGGGTGTGTTTAGTCCAGTACCAACAGCGGTACCTCCCAACGCCAATTCTCCAAGATGATCTAGTGTGTTTTTTAAAGCTTTAATCCCATGGTCAAGTTGAGATACATAGCCCGAAAATTCTTGGCCAAGGGTTAGTGGTGTGGCATCCATAAGGTGGGTACGGCCTATTTTTACCACGGCTTTGAAGTCCTCAGCTTTGTTTTTTAAAGTATTTCGAAGTTGTTCAACGCCAGGGATGGTAACATCAATAAGTTTTTTATAGCTTGCAATATGCATTCCAGTAGGGAAGGTGTCGTTGGACGATTGGGATTTGTTAACATCGTCGTTGGGTTGGATGGTTTTATCACCTTCTCCAATGGTTTTTCCTGCCAATTGATGGGCTCGATTTGCCACCACTTCATTGACATTCATATTACTCTGCGTGCCAGAGCCTGTTTGCCATATGACAAGCGGAAACTGCGCATCGTGTTTACCTTCTAAAATCTCATCGCAAACAGCTGCAATAAGATCCCGTTTTTTTAACTCCAGAACCCCCAATTCGTGATTGGTGTAAGCCGCTGCTTTTTTGAGATAAGCAAACCCATACACCACTTCGAGAGGCATGGATGCTGATGGGCCAATTTTGAAATTATTTCGCGAACGCTCGGTTTGTGCCCCCCAAAGTTTGTCGGATTGCACCTTAACTTCGCCCATGGTGTCTTTTTCTATTCTATACTTCATTACAAATGCGAATGGTGTCTTACAAATTTAATTTATTTTGAAGGAAAAACGCCTATTATTTTACGCAAATCCTTTAATTAGGTGCTCTACTTTTTTGAGTTGTTGATAATTTTAGTTTTTTCCATTGTAAAACATTAAATCTTAGTGTATCTTTGTATTGAAATTATTCGTTATGATTTTTGAATTTGATCAGTACTTAGGATTTTTGGCATTTTTAACCATACTTACTATTGGGTTTTGGTTGATGATTTTTCTTCTGACCTTTGCCATCCCATACTGGGTGTTTGGTTCTGCTATTGAGGCTTTTAAAGAAAAACGTGCAGCTAAAAAAGCCAAATCAGAGGCATAGATTCACAAAACTTTTTAACAATCCAAACCCATCCGTTTGGATTTTTTTATACTATTTCTTGGATGCGTTCTGTCGGCCTGCCAACAACGGCCTTATTACCGTTTATGACAATAGGACGTTCTATTAATTTTGGATGGGACAGCATGGCATTGATAATTTCATCGTCTGAAAGGGTCTTGCCTTTAAATTCGGATTTCCATAAAGCTTCGTTGGTTCTTACCAAGTCAATAGGTTGCATATCAAGCGCTTTGATGATTGTTTTTAAAGTTTCCTTTGTGATGGGGTTTATTAAGTAATTTACAATCTCAAAATTACACCCCATTTTTTCTAAGAGTTTGACACCCAATCTCGATTTTTGACAACGGTTGTTGTGGTAAATTTTTATCATAGTGTTTGTTGTGTTTCGTCATTTTGCCCCATCTTCATTAAAAATGATTTTAAAAATGGCATCAGTTCTCCATTTAGAACTGCCTCTACATTTCCAGTTTCGTGGCTGGTTCGTACATCTTTAATTAATTTATAAGGGTGTAAGACATAGTTTCGAATTTGACTGCCCCATTCAATTTTTAGTTTACCTGCTTCAATATCTTCTCTTTGAGCCATTTGTTTTTTCAATTCAATTTCATACAATTGAGATTTTAACATTTGCAGAGCTCGCGCGCGATTGTCGTGCTGAGATCTGGTTTCTGAACAAGATATTTGAATCCCACTAGGTTTGTGATTGAGCTGTACTTTTGTTTCTACTTTATTCACATTTTGCCCACCAGCGCCACTAGAGCGTGCGGTGGTAATTTCAATATCTGCAGGATTGATATCAATTTCGATGCTATCATCTACCAAGGGGTAGACATAAACAGAAGCAAAACTGGTATGCCGTTTGGCGTTGCTGTCAAATGGAGATATACGGACCAAACGGTGGACCCCATTTTCTCCTTTTAGCCATCCAAAAGCAAAATCACCTTCAATTTGTAGGGTGACTGTTTTAATGCCGGCTACATCGCCGTCTTGCAGGTTTAATTCTTTGATTTTGAAGCCCTGTTTTTCGGCATACATAATATACATACGCATCAGCATACTGGCCCAGTCACAACTTTCAGTCCCGCCAGCACCCGCTGTAATCTGTAAGACCGCACTCAAACCATCACCTTCGTCCGATAGCATGTTTTTAAACTCTAAATCTTCAATGGTTTTTTGCGCCAAGTCAAATTGGGATATCACTTCTTGATCAGAAACATCTCCATCTTTAAAAAAGTCGTAAAATACTTGTAGTTCTTCAGTCTGAGTTTGGGCGTTTTCGAATTCTTTGACCCAATTTTTATTGACCCGAATAGACTTCATGATTTGTTCCGCGGCCTTGGAATCGCTCCAAAAGTCAGGCGCATAGGTCTTTTCTTCTTCATTTTGAATTTTGACGCGTTTGGCATCTAAGTCAAAGATACCTCCTTAACGCACCCAGGCGATTCATAAGATCTTTAATTTGATCGTGTGTTATCATAAAAATAATTAATAATGCAAAAATAGAATTTATAGTACAGAATGAAAATAATATGTAGATTTACATTCATTTTTTTTCATGAAAATTGATTTAAGAAGCGATACCGTTACTAAACCAACCCCGGGCATGATTGATGCGATGGCCTCTGCGCCTTTAGGCGATGATGTCTATGCGGAAGATCCAACGGTCAATACGCTTCAAACCCGTCTTGCAACGCTTTTTGGAAAAGAAAAAGCACTTTTTTTTCCCACGGGAACCATGGCCAATCAGGCCGCTATTAAACTGCATACACAACCAGGTGAGCAGCTTATTTGTGATAAATATGCACACGTCTATAATTACGAGGGCGGGGGTGTTTCCTTTAACAGTGGAGTGTCCTGTAAATTAATTGATGGCCAGCGCGGTATGGTCAACGCGCAACAAGTAAAAGCTGCCATCAATCCACCAGATTTTTACCACAGTCCACTCACCACTTTAGTGGCCTTGGAAAATACAACTAATAAAGGCGGAGGCGCTTGTTGGGATTTTAAAGACATTCAAAATATTCATAAAGTTTGTAAAGATCATAATCTTGGACTTCATTTAGATGGCGCTCGACTTTGGAACGCCCTTGAGGTTAAAAATGAAACTCCAAAACAATATGGTGAAATTTTTGACACTTTATCGGTTTGTTTAAGTAAAGGCTTAGGATGTCCCATAGGATCTGTCCTTATTGGCGATTCAGCGATCATGGAAAAAGCGATTCGCATTCGTAAAATGATGGGTGGCGGCATGCGACAAGTAGGTGTATTGGCTGCTGCGGGTTTGTATGCTTTAGACCATCATCGTGAAAGGCTTTCTGAGGACCATCAAAAAGCGAAAGCCATTGGTCAAGTCCTTCAAGTGGCCAGTTATGTAGCTAAATTAGAACCGATTGAAACAAATATTGTGATATTTGAGTTGGCTTCCCACGTGGAAGCCGACAAATTCATTCGTGATTTGGAAGCAAAAGATATTTTAATCAGTGACATGGGTGGGGGTAAACTAAGAATGGTAACACATTTGGATTACTCCTCTAAAATGCATAAAAAACTTCTTGAAGTTTTAGAAACTGTTTCGTAAATTTTATTAATTTTGAAATCTAAGCATTAAATCCTCAAAAAATGAAATCTACTTACACAGCATTATTTTTATCGTTACTTATTTTTTCTTGTACAAATAACCCAAGGAATTCATCTATGGCAAATATAAAAGACGCCCCAAAGGCAAAACAAATAACCAAGGAATTATCCATGCATGATGATGTCAGACAGGATGCATTTTATTGGCTCAATGAACGAGAAAATCCAGAAGTCATTGCGTATCTGGATGCTGAAAATACATATTACGATTCCAATACAGCACATACCAAAGACTTTCAGACTGCTTTATTTGAGGAGATGAAATCAAGAATTAAAAAAGACGACAGCTCAGTGCCCTACAAATACAATGGCTATTGGTACATTACGCGCTATGAAAAAGGGAAAGACTATCCAGTCTACACTCGAAAAAAAGAAACTTTATCTGCCAAAGAAGAGCTTCTTTTTGACTGCAATGAAATGGCCAAGGGCCATGCTTATTTCAATCTTAGAGGCCTCAATATAAGCCCCGACAATTCATTGGTTGCGTTTGCAACTGATACCATTGGCCGTCGTCAGTATAATTTATACATCAAAAATCTTAAAACAAATAAGATTTTAGAAGATAAAGTAAGCAACTCCACTGGAAGTAGCACTTGGGCCAATGACAACAAGACACTTTTCTATACGCTTCAAAATGAAACAACCTTGAGATCTGAGGCTATTTATAAGCATACAATTGGGTCTAACACCAAGGATGATGCACTCGTTTATGAAGAAAAAGACGATACGTTTGGGGTTGGTGTTTATAAAACCAAATCCAAGAAATATTTAGTTATTTCAAGTTACAGTACGCTTACAACAGAGTATCAAATTTTAAATGCTGATACACCAAACCAGCCCTTTAAAGTATTTCAACCAAGAACTCGTGGTTTAGAATATTCTATAGCCCATTATGGAGATTCCTTTTATGTGGTGTCAAATGCTGATGGCGCTAAAAATTTTAAACTTTCTAAGACTTCAGAAAATCAAACAGAAAAGCCTTTTTGGAGGGATGTGATTCCGCACAGATCGGATGTTTTGTTAGAAGGAATTGATATTTTTAAAGATTTCCTAGTGATTTCTGAGCGGAAAAATGGTTTGAATCAAATTAAAATTACACGTTGGGATAGTACTGACCAATACTACCTTCCATTTGAAAGTGAAACTTATACGGCTTACACCACTACCAACATTGATTTTGATACCAATTTCTTGCGTTATGGATACCAATCCATGACCACACCTTCTTCAATGATTGATTTTAATATGGTAACAAAAGAAAAAACCATCATGAAAGAGCAAGAGGTGCTTGGCGGTAAATTTAACAAAGAGAATTATGTTTCCGAACGGCTTTGGGCAACAGCCTCAGACGGTACGAAGATTCCAATTTCTATCGTTAAACACAAAGACACGCCCAAGCACTCAAAAACACCTTTGCTGCTCTATGCCTACGGTTCTTATGGCGCAACCATCGACCCTTATTTTTCAACAGTTCGTTTAAGTTTATTAGATCGCGGTTTTGTTTATGCCATTGCACATATACGCGGGGGACAATACCTAGGACGTCAATGGTATGAGGATGGAAAGCTGTTAAAGAAAAAAAATACTTTCACCGATTTTATTGATTGCTCAAAATTTTTAATTTCGGAGGGTTACACATCTTCAAGTCACCATTATGCCATGGGAGGCAGTGCCGGGGGATTGCTTATGGGTGCAGTTGTCAATATGGCACCAAAGCTTTACAATGGTGTAGTTTCTCAAGTCCCATTTGTAGATGTAGTCACTACCATGCTGGACGACAGCATTCCTTTGACAACTGGAGAGTATGACGAATGGGGAAATCCCAATGACAAACGCTATTACGACTACATGAAATCTTATTCACCCTATGACAATGTAAGTAATCAGTCCTATCCTAATATGTTGGTAACAACAGGCTTGCACGATTCTCAGGTGCAATACTGGGAACCTGCCAAGTGGGTTGCAAGATTACGTACTCAATCTAAAAATTCATCCAAATTGTATTTAAAAACCAACATGGATGCAGGACATGGGGGGGCTTCAGGGCGTTTTGAAGGCCTAAAAGAAGTCGCCTCTGAATACAGCTTTCTACTAGATCTAGAATCAATAACAGAATAAAAGTTTAAAAAAATCCTTATTTTTGCTTTTCAATTGTTTTTATGTCTTTAGACCGCCAACCTAAAATTTTTAATAACATCTTAGAGCTTATTGGGGATACGCCTCTTGTCAAGCTCAACAAGATAACTCAGGGATATCCAGGTACTTACATTGCTAAAATTGAGGCCTTTAACCCAGGTCAATCTTCTAAAGACCGCATCGCTTTATACATTATTGAGGATGCTGAAAAAAAGGGTATTTTAAAACCTGGAGATACCATCATTGAAACCACTTCGGGGAATACAGGTTTCAGTATTGCTATGGCGAGCATTGTTAAAGGCTATGACTGTATTTTAGCGGTCAGTTCAAAATCATCGCCCGACAAGATTGATATGCTCAAAAGTATGGGCGCGAAAGTCTATGTTTGCCCTGCCAACGTTAAAGCTGATGATCCACGTTCTTATTATGAGGTCGCTAAGCGCCTACATAATGAAATAGAAGGCTCTGTTTACATCAATCAATATTTTAATGACCTCAACACAGAAGCCCACTTTAAATCAACTGGCCCTGAAATTTGGCGTCAAACTGCTGGTAAAATCACACATTTGGTCGTTTGTAGCGGAACTGGTGGGACCATTTCGGGAACAGCCCAGTACATCAAATCACAAAATCCGGATGTAAAAGTTATTGGCGTCGATGCCTATGGCTCAGTTTTGAAAAAATACCACGAGACCAGAAAAGTTGATCCCAATGAAATTTATCCTTACCGTATTGAAGGAGTGGGAAAAAATTTAATTCCTTCTGCAACCGATTTTAATATCATCGATGCTTTTGTAAAAGTTACGGATGAATCTAGTGCGCATACAGCGCGCGAGTTGGCGCATACTGAGGGAATTTTTGGAGGTTATACTTCTGGTGCTGTTTTACAAGCAGTCAAGCAACTGCAAGATGAAAACACATTTAAACCATCGGATGTTGTGGTCATGATTTTTCCAGATCATGGATCTCGTTACATGAGTAAAGTTTACAACGATCAATGGATGAAAGAACAAGGTTTTATGGATGATACTTTAAAGCCCACTACCAAACCCATTGCCTATATAAAATGAAGTCAACTGATAAGCGCTTTTAGTTAGTAAATATTAAGCCTTAACTTTTGTCAAATCTTTATGTTTTAATTGGATTATTGCATAATTTTGAAATAAAATTAAGATTCAGAAATTTAGATGAGAGATTTATTTGAGAAGATATATAAAGATAAGGGACCTCTTGGTAAATGGGCTAGTCAAGCCGAAGGTTATTTTGTGTTTCCAAAGCTAGAGGGGCAAATTTCTAACCGCATGAAATTTCAGGGAAAAGATGTCATTACCTGGAGTATTAACGATTATTTAGGTCTTGCCAATCATCCTGAAGTCCGAAAAGTAGACGCAGAAGCTTCTAATGAATATGGAGCTGCTTATCCAATGGGCGCCCGAATGATGTCTGGCCACACCTCACTACACGAGCAGTTACAACAAGAATTGGCCGCATTTGTTTCTAAAGAGGCTGCCTATGTCTTGAATTTTGGTTACCAAGGAATTATGTCTACCGTGGATGCTCTTGTTGGCAAAGACGATATCATTGTGTATGATGTAGATGCACATGCATGCATCATTGACGGAGTGCGTTTACACATGGGCAAGCGTTTTACTTATAAGCACAACGATATTGAGAGTTTAGAAAAAAACTTAGAGCGTGCCACTAAAATGGCTGCACAAACTGGTGGTGGAATTTTAGTTATTTCAGAGGGTGTTTTTGGAATGCGTGGAGAACAAGGCCGCCTAAAAGAAATTGCTGCTCTAAAAAAGAAATTTAACTTTCGTTTTCTAGTAGATGATGCCCATGGTTTTGGAACATTGGGTGCTAAAGGTGCAGGTGCAGGCGAGGAGCAAGGCGTACAAGACGATATTGACGTTTATTTTGCCACTTTTGCCAAATCCATGGCAAGTACAGGAGCTTTTATTGCAGCAGACAAAGAAATTATTGACTATTTGAAGTATAATTTACGTTCGCAAATGTTTGCAAAATCTCTGCAAATGCTGCTGGTTAAAGGCGCATTAAAACGTTTGGATATGATACGTACCAAGCCTGAGCTCAAAGAAAACCTTTGGAAAGTTGTTGATGCTTTGCAATCCGGTCTCAAAGAACGTGGATTCGACATTGGAACCACTCAAAGCTGTGTTACCCCTGTATATTTAAAAGGAAGCATCCCTGAAGCCATGGCATTGGTAAAGGATTTGCGTGAAAATCATGGTATTTTCTGTTCTATTGTAGTATATCCTGTTATTCCTAAGGGATTAATCTTACTTAGAATGATCCCAACAGCCATGCATACCTTAGAGGATGTTGCGGTAACACTAGAGGCTTTTTCCAGCATAAGAGAACGCTTAACTTCGGGACTTTACAAACGTCTTTCTGCTTCGGTTTCGGCTGCTATGGGAGAGTAGGGGGTTCGCTTTTAAAGGTTTTTCTATAGGTACAACGTTTTTTTATCAATTTAGGGTTAAAATCAGTCCATAGTTTTTGAATGGCTAAATTATCCGCCAACTCAGGTGTTCTTCTACATTCTTGAATTCCTTTTTTTGTAAATGTCCGATGGTATTCACTAAAAATAATGGCATGTACCCCTTTATTTTGGTACTCCGGATGAACCCCGATCAATAGGAAATTAACGGCTTTCGCTTTTTGTGCTTTTAGCAATTCAAACACTCCAAAGGGAAACAACTTTCCTTTTATTTTCTGAAGGGCTTTTGCGAAAGAAGGCATCACGACCGCAAAACCAATAAGTTTTTCATCTCTATTGATCACAAATTTGATGTATTCGGGGTTGATAAAGTTTAGAAACTTTTTCTTCATATATTCTTTCTGAAGGTCCGTAATTTTTACAAATGAAGACAGGGAAGCATAACTCTCATTAAATAAATCAAACATCTCATCAGCACGGTCAATCATATCTTTTGTCTTACTAAAATTGAGTGCTCTAAGACCATAGCGCTTTTTAATGACAGATTCCAGACGGTTGTAGTTTTTGATTTTTATATCACTAAAAGCATGACTGTGTTCTAGATATTCTTTTTCAACTTTAAAATTTAGAATTTCAAGATGCTTTTTATAGTAGCTATGGTTATACCAAGACACCATGGTTCCAATATGTTCAAAACCATATGTAAGAATTCCCACCTTGTCTAGGTTTGAGAAACCTACAGGGCCCTCCATATAGTCGAGCTTATGAGATTTTCCAATTTCCGAAACTTTATCAAGCAAGGCTTTACTGACTTCAATATTATCTATAAAATCAAACCATCCAAAGCGCATTTTTTTGGTATTTTGCGCCTTGACTTCAATCCAGTTCACTATGGCCGCCACACGTCCAACCACCACCCCCTTTTTGTAGGCTAAAAATAATTTCAAATTTGCATTTTGAAGAATGGGGTTTTTAGAAGGATTAAAAACTGCCATTTCTTCTTTTATAATGGGGGGGACCCAATAGCGAGAATCTTTATACAGCTCAAATGGAAATTTCACAAATGCTTTAAGTTGACGCTTCGAACGAACCTCTTCAACAACAATCATAGATTAAATTATTAGTCAAAATTTTTATCTTTCCTCTTCTTAGGTT
>CESO01008889.1_pt1 | contig 16100 bp, 16 predicted proteins | sample 356341 | NCBI WGS metagenome assembly CESO01 (sample SAMEA2621812, study PRJEB7988) | marine metagenome | biome: marine biome (ENVO:00000447); feature: deep chlorophyll maximum layer (ENVO:xxxxxxxx); material: "saline water (ENVO:00002010), including plankton (ENVO:xxxxxxxx)" | depth 35 m
CGTTCCCTCGAGTTCGGTGCTTGAGAGCCTCTCAGGGGCCCACGGGCCCTTGGCTGGGGTAATTCGGGCCTTCATCGGCAGGCGGGCTTGAGAATTGTCTCCCGAGAACCCTGAAGCCAACGGCTCCGGCGATCGAGAGAAGCCCTGCAATGAGGAACACGCCACCAGCTGTGGCTCTTCCCTGATGAATCAGAATCTCATAGGCGGCGATGCCTAGCGTGGGGGCCAGCAGCCCCCGGATACCGGTGAGTGTGACATGGACGCCCATGTATTGGGTGGAGCGTTCGGGGGTCGTGAAATCATGGTGTCCAAGATTCCATGCCAGTACGCCACCACCGAAACCGAACCCACGAATGACGGCGGACAGATAGATGCCCGGAAGAAAACTCCAGGTCACCGCGGCAAAGAGGATCAGATTGGAGGTGACGAAGACCCAGCTGTGTATTGAACGAAAGCGAACCACGTGCATGCCCGAGAGCAATCTGGACCATATGGGTATCGACAGCGGCATCATGAGAATCGGAATGGAGGTCAGAATCAGAATGGAACCCAGGTAGTCCAGTTTGAACTGTTCATCGAGAATCAGAACAAGTGGTGCGGTGACCATGATGTTTCCGGTGCCGATGAGAAACAGGCACATCATGAAAGCGGCGTACTTTCGGTCATCACGCAGGGTCTTCAGTAGTCCAAGAGGGTTGATGGACGGCTTCGAGCCGGTCTCGGATTTTTCCCGAGCGATCAGTTGGGCATGCCCCTTGACCCGGATCCGACTGTAGAACCAGACTCCCAGACCTCCGAAGACCGCTGATATGGGAAAGAGCCATCTGTAGGCATCTGGATTGTCATCGAGGATGAGTCCGGCCATGAATGTGATGCCGGCGATACAGATCGCCTGGACGGTCGCAAAGGAGCCTGCGATACGTGGTCTGATGGTTCTGGGGTAGTTCAACCCCCAGACGGTGCTTCGGACGGTGACGACGCCGGCCCAGGCGACTCTGCCCAGCGTCACCCCGATACTGAAGAGGATGAAGCCCGCTGTCGTCGGGGTCGCGAAGGCGAATGAGACGATGCCCACCACAGCCATCAACTGGAGCGCGTTGATGAATCGGATCTTGTGTCTGCCATGGGCGACGGCCGCCCATGCAAAGCTCGTCAGATTCGCCATCGCCGGCAGGCCGGTGAGGAAGGCGATCATGATAGCCAGCAGTTCTGAAGGCACCTGTCCGTCGAAGGACTTCTTGGCGATGATGCCTACGACGCCGCCTTCAAGCATTCCAAGCATCAACGGGAGCAGCGACCAGGCGATCAACTCACTGGTGTAGGCACGCCTTGATCTCAGGGGCACGCTGGAGGGCAGGTAGCGATGACAGCTGGAGGTAATGAATTTCCGGGCCAGCCGAATCACATGAAGGCCTCGTGGAGAATGGTCACACGGACAGAATCACGAGCCTAGGTATTGGTTCGTGCTGATGGGTCGAGGATGCGTTTCAACAAACAGGACTATTGAGGCTGCCCACTCGTGTTGATCACGGGATACGGTGACAGAGTGTTTGGTTGATCGGTCAACCAGAATCGTCCCCAGTCATCCGCAGCCTGTCGCCAGTCGCTGTTGGTGACCACGGCCAGATTGCGTTCCTGATCAAGCTTGGTTTCCGAGGTGCCTGCCAGTTCAGGTGTCAGGTTCCCCTTGATGTATCCCCATGAGGCTTGCTTGTTGGAAGTGCAGCCTATGGCAGCCATGGATCCAATTAGGAGTGTGGATGTGACAAGTGTGGAAATGCGCATCTGGGACCTCTCGGGGGTGCTTCAACCAACCTGATTCATTCAGGTCAGACATGTATCTTCACTCACTCTGGGGTTCATGTCAATGTTGATTCAGAAGAGCTTAAATTGGCAAAAAACAGAGCTGGAACTGACTAAATCCGATCGTCTCGGCATCAGACCCGTGATAGTGTTCTAGGGACCGATGGGTTGGAGCCCCTCGGGTTCGTGACCCCTGCGGGCATATTGCTCGTTCCTGCTTGATCCCCTGGGATCACAGGTACCGCGTCGATGGTCAAGCCTCCTCAGAGTGGAAGGCCGGGAACGATGGACCGTGAACCCACCTTGTACTGGGGTTCGAGCAAGGTCCGTACGGGGCTGATCCGGTTAGATTCGTTTGGCCGCCAGCAGCGGCCCGTGGGGCTCCACCTCATCGGGAGGGTCGGCACTCAGCCCGAAAGATGCTGTCGGTACTGTGCGGCCATGTCCTCCAGCGACACGGGCATGACCCGTACATCACCGATCGTCGTCATGAAGTTGGTATCACCACTCCATCTGGGCACGACATGCGCGTGCACATGCTCCGGCAGTCCTGCTCCGGCAGAATCTCCCTGGTTGATTCCCATGTTGGCACCATTCGGATTCAGGACATCCATGACGAGTTGCATGGCCTTCTCCACCAATCGCCAGAAAGACGCCCGCTGTGCAGGATCGTAATCAAGCAAGCCCGGCCGTGGTTCACCGAGGGCAACCAGAAGATGACCACTGGCATATGGATATCGATTCAGCAGAATCATCCCCTGGGCGTCCCTGTGGATCACATGATTCTGGACATCCAGTTCGGGTGATTGCCAGTACTCCAGCAGAAAATTCACACTGGCATTCTTCTCATCGCTCCCGGAGACGGCGTCTCTTCGGGCATCCAGTCTTTTCAGGTATGCCAGCCGCCAGGGGGCCCATAGATTCTCATGCTGCATCGCTTTTCACTCCATTCCTTCAAGGCAGCTTAAACTGAGCAGTCATGCCTCTGCTTGCCGCATCAAATCTCGTCCACAGAATAGGTACTCGAGAGATTCTCTCCGGGGCCACCTTCGGCATCGAGCCCGGCGAGAAGATAGGCCTCATCGGACGCAATGGATGCGGCAAATCAACCTTGTTGAAGGTCCTCTCCGGCGAGTACGAGGTGGATTCGGGTCGCCTGGATATCCAGCGAGGCAAGCGTGTGGGGATGCTGCCGCAGCATCCCACCTTTGAACCCGGACTGACCGTTCACGAGGCTGCCTCCCAGGCCTTTGCCATGCTTGACGATATTCGTGGACAGCTTGAAGCGGTCTACGAGTCCATGGCCAAGGCAGAGGCGGAGGAACTGGATTCGTTGTTGAATCAGCAGTCCGATCTGGAGGCCCGGCTCGAGGCAGCGGGGGGTTGGGAAGTCGGACACAGGGTGGAAGCCACACTCCATGGTCTCGGATTCATGGATGATGAGTTCCAGCAGGAGGCGGCCACGCTGTCCGGAGGCCAGAAATCAAGACTGGCACTGGCCAAGCTGTTGCTGGAGAGTCCTGATCTTCTTCTTCTTGATGAGCCGACGAACCACCTTGATCTGGAGGGTCGGCAATGGCTGGAGACGTTTCTGGCGGAATCATTCCGAGGTGGCGTGCTGGTCGTCAGCCATGACAGATGGATGCTCGATCGAGTCGTTGGTCGGATTCTCGAACTTGATCAGGGTCGAATGCTTGAATACCCCGGCAACTACACCGCCTACAAGGTGCAGCGTCAGGAGCTTGAGACCACCCGCGAACGTGCACTCAAGAAACAGCAGGATCATGTCCGACGCGAGGAGACGTTCATCCGCAAGTACAAGGCGGGTCAACGAGCCAAGCAGGCCAGAGGCAGGGAATCGCGTCTGCAGAAGTTTCGTGACGAGATGGCCTCGCCACTGGCATCCGTTCGCATAGCCGATCTGGCCTTGCCCGATCCTCCTCGAAGTGGCGAAATCGTGCTGGATGCCCAGCAGCTCTCCACTGCCTGGGGTGAGCATACGGTCATGCGATCACTCGATCTGAGAGTCCAGAGAGGGGAACGAATAGGCATCATCGGTCCAAATGGGAGTGGCAAGACCACGCTTGTTCGCTGCATTCTTGGTGAAATCGAGCCATCCGCGGGGCAGGTCCGAAACGGTACGCGTCTCAAGATCGGCTGGTATCGCCAGGAGCAGGACCATCTCGACAAGTCGATGGAAGCCTGGGAATGGCTGCGAAATGCGCTCTCGAAGATGCGTGATGGAGGCCATGTCTCGGAACAGGAGGCTCGAGATCTCGCTGGAGCGTTCCTGTTCAGTGGTCAGATGCAGGAACAGTTGATCGCCTCCTTGTCCGGTGGGGAACGGTCACGACTCATCCTGGCCTCTCTGGTGGGTGGTGCGCACAATGTTCTCGTTCTGGATGAACCCACGAATCATCTGGATCTGCCGTCGGCTGAACAGGTCGAGGCAATGCTCGGGCGTTCCGGCCCCTGGGACGGGACCCTGTTGTTGATCAGCCATGATCGGGCGCTTCTCGAGGCGACGTGTGACAGGCTTGTGATCCTGGATGGCAAGGGCGGAGCCACCGTCCACGATGGCAGGCTCTCCGACTGGCTCAGCCAGTCCCAGGCAGCGACACCTTCGCCCGCAGAACAGCCGATTGCAGCGAAGAACTCCAAACCTGTCAATCAGCCGACCAGGAAGAAGGAGTCTTCGAATCCGTTGTCCCGATTGAGTCTGACCAAGTTGGAATCCCAGATCGAAGCGATGGAGAGACGTCGGAACGAGATCGATGGAGAGCTGGGCCAACCGGATATCTACACCGATGGAGCAGCTGTGAAGCGACTGACGGCTGAAAGACAGCAGATCGAGACCTCGCTTCTGCCCCTTGAACAGGAATGGGAAAAACGGGCCTTGTGAAGGCAGTCGACAACAGAAAAAACCCCGCATGAATGAATTCATGCGGGGCCTTGTGTTCTATCTCAGAGACGAATCAGATCTGTATCAGCAGATCGCGTCCATTGGCGGTTCGAGCGACCAGTCGTGTCTTGCCGATCCACTTGGAGTCGAATGTATCGATCACCGATGCCGAGGTGTCCTTCGGGTTCAGCTGGGCAACCACGTACTCGGCGCCCTTTGGACCGAATTCACCGTCATCGTCGATTGCATAGATCGTCAATGGTCCTGACTTGGCATCGAGATCGTAGGCCACGCGAGGGTTACTGCCATCCGGGTTCATGAAGAAACGGATTCGGCCCGCGTTGCCGGTTGGATCGACCAACGAGACGATCTGATAGCTACCATCATCCGTAGGCCAGGCGATCTGAGCGGTCGCACCGGGGGCTTGATTCATCGTGAAGTCAGCCTGGCGATTGTTGATGGCCTGAATCAGCTCTCGGTGATTTCGGTCTGCGACGATTCCGAAGACGGCCAGAGTGATCGATACGCCAAGCAGGACCAGAGCCACGGCACGCCATGTCCAGATGGATTGGCTGAATGACCGGTTCTCGATTGACGGTTGAGTGAAATCGCTGGCGGGGCCGATCTGGGCCAGAGGCTGGAGCGTCTCGTCACGTTCGGACATGGCGACAGCGACTCTCTTGATGACCTTGGCCCGAAGCGAATCATCGGGCATCTCGGTGGACAGCAGAGGGTCTTCCAACACCATCTCGGCCTGAAGTTCCAGAATGGATTCACGAATCCTGACCGGTGCGGCCAGGAAGGCATCCTCGAATCTGAGGGAATCCTCTGCGTCCAGAAGACCAAAGGCGTCGAGTGAAGCCATTTCTACTAGTTGGGGAATCGTAATTTGCTTTGTTGGGTTCATATGTAGTTCACAATTCGTTTCAGGATGCAGCCCATTCCTTGAATTCGGCCGTTGTTGCACGTTCTCGCAATTTGTGGAGTCCACGGCTTAGTGCGGATTTGACGGTTCCAAGCGGGGCATCGAGTTGTCGACTGACTTCTCTGAGCGTGAATCCTTGTAAATAGGATCGTTCAATTACGATCCTCTGAAGTTCTGGCAGGTCGGACAGGCATCTTTGCAGGGCTGTGGCCTGCTCGTGTTGATATCCCGGGATGCCCTTTTCTTTCCCCTGATGAGGTATGGCCTGAAGTGCATCCTGTTCCAGGCTGGATGATTTGGGTCTCACGGACTTGCGTCTGAGCTGATCGATGAGATGTCTTCTGGCGATGAGCATGACCCAGGTGACGAGTTTGGCTCGTTGTGGATCAAATCTTTCTGCTGTCTGCCATAGACGTACGAATATCTCCTGAACTGCGTCTTCTGCCTCAGCATTGGTCGGCAAAAGCTGTCTCGCAACCCTAAAAACCAAGCCACCAAATCTGTCGTACAACTCAGCCACGGCGTTTTCTTCGCCCGCAGCGATTCGTTGCATGAGATGTGACTCCAACTGCTCCAAGTCGAACCCCCATCAATGGGTAACTCCGCAGGATCATGCCGTGCGGTTCCCTTCAAGATACGGGACATCGGAGGAAATGAGGTCGTTTTTTGGTCTGTATGGCCTGTTGGGGCTTATTGGGGCTATTTAAAGGTTTCTTAGATTGTAAATATGGTCAGTTGAAATCTAAATTCACCCCAAGTTTGTGTACTGTAGACAGGTGAGGAACCCCGTTTTCGGGGATGGATGACCGATCTTCCGAAGGCCTATCCTGGCCCAGAAGAACAAACGTCAGAAGGGATTGAGGCTTGTTGAGCCGGACCCACAGATTGCTGACCCGAGTCGATCGGGATCACTTCGGACCTTCACGGGTTTCGAATCGTGGGTACAGCCTCATCGAATTGCTCGTGGTTATGTCAGTCGTTGTGATTCTCACCGGGCTGCTGTTGCCGACACTCGCAAGTGTTCGAGACGCCGCCAATCGTGTCATCAGCAAGTCCAATCAGAGAAACATCGGTCAGGCCATTTCGCTGTATGCGGACAGCTCGAATGGCAACCTTCCCGAGAGCAACGCACTCGACGATGTCGAGAACCTCGATCTCGGCGAGTTGATGAGAGCCTGGACACCGGATCAATTGAGCAATTACAGCCCCAACCGCAAGCATGCCCGCTGGCTCAGTAGTGGATTTGACGGGATCGGGCGGCTCTTCCAATACCAGTTCATCGATGAACCATCGGTTTTCTACTCACCGGGGCATACCGGTGCACATCGTCTGGATGAGTACAGGGAAAACTGGAACGATCTCAATCAGGTCATGACCATGCGGGTCGGCAACGAGGACATCAATCCTCGACGAACGATCTACACCAACTACCACTACGCAGGTCACAAGTACTGGGATCCGGAACAGGATCCCGACAAGTGGCGACCTCGATCATTCATGGATGGCTACAAATCGATCCTTCTGGCGGACGGCATGCGACGTTCCAGCGATCTCAACTTCGATGGGGGCGTCAACGTGCTCCATATGGATCTCTCAGTCGAATGGCTGGAGGATTGGAAGTTGTCCAGAGTCCTGCCTGCTGATGGGCAGGATACGATCGGCAGTGGTGGCGAAGTCACTCAAATCCTCTGGGATATATTCAAGAAGAGGTAGTGGGCCCGTTTCGGGATTCACCTGTTTCGAGCCGCGTTGTCGCGTGGTCTGACGGTCATGGTCTGCAGGCAATGACGCCCCAGTCCAGGGTCCATGGTCCGAAGCATGGTTACCTCGACTCCAGGCCCCTGAAGCACGTGATCCAGTCTCGCCACTGGCCAGGCTCTCGGGTAGGTCGGCCCCCAGCCTTGCCCGCAGATGTCCCAGCTCTGTCGATAACCAGGAAACAACGAGGCCAAGGCCTTGCTGTCAGCTGGCATGTTGAAGTCCCCCATGACCAAATCGAATTCACCAGGTTCCGTCTGTTCAAGCAGTTCCCTGAACTCACTGGCGATCCTCCAACGACTTCGTGCAGGATCGGAGGGCAGATCGACGAGCAGTATTCGAAGCGGCTGTTCGACGAAGCCCGGTCCATGCACATCCAGCTTGGCCACATGAATGCCATCTGCCCATACGAGGTTGCGAAGTCGGCTCATCGGTAGCTGTGTGATGACACTGAAAATACCGGTCGATGGCGAGGTTGTTCCAGGTCCAAGCCATTCCTTCACCGACTGGGTCCATCGCACTTTTCGACCACCTTCGATGATGTTCAATCCCGAGCCGGTATCGAGAAGCGTCTCGGCATAGACGTCTTCATCGCTGAGCACGCTCCCGAGTGTCCAGTGTGTGATCGTGATTCCATCGAGTTCTTCATCGGGGGATAGTCCAGGTCTCCAGTTCTGGACCAGAAAGAGAGTCGGTCCAGCGAGTATCAGCGACAATCCAGCCTGCCATCCGATGTTCCTTCCGAAGGCCAGAGGAGCGGAGGCCATCAGGAGCAGGCCGATAGGTGCCAATGCAAGCGCCGGGATCCACGAGAACCATTGAGACCAGAGCCATCGATCCCCGACTATCCAGCCGATATTCCATCCGGCAATGAACAGCAGGGATGTCAGCAGAATCAGCCAGCCGATCGTTCGAAGCATGATCCGAAGAATGAGTCGTATAGCCATCGGATGCAATCAGAAGGGGAAGATGATCGGTGTCAGCAGGATGGTGACCACACCTGCCAGAATGGCCAGTGGAAGTCCAAGTCGCATGTAGTCCATGAAACGGTAGCTGCCGGGGCCGTAGACCATCAGATTCGTGGTGTAGCCAACAGGTGTCATGAAGCTGGTTCCCACGCTCATCATCAACGTGAACACGAAGGGCAGTGGATTGACCATGAAGTGTTCGGCCATTCCGATCGTGATCGGGAACATCAGGACCCCTGCGCCGAATGGTGTCACGAGCTGTGTCACGATGGAGGCGACGATGAACAGGACGATCAACATGCCGGTGAGATCGAATCCCATGCTCATCGCGGTTGATATCAGGAACTGAGTGATCCCTGTCGCTGCACCGCTGGCATCCATGGCCTTGCCGATTCCGATGGCCGCTGCGATGGCGAGCAGTACCTGCCAGTTGATCGATCGTCTGGCGATCGTGCCGGTCACGCATCTGGTCAGGACCATCAGCAGGGCGCACATCCATACCGAAGGTACCGCTCCCAAGTCGAAGGGCTTGAAGATCAGGAGGGATACGAGCAACAGGAGTATGGCGAGGGAAATCAGGGCACGCTCGTGGCGTACAGGCCGACTGTCATCCACATTGGAGACGAGATAGAAGTCGCGCTTGTTCCGCCAGTTGCTGGCGAAGTTGTGATGGGTCTCCACCAGAAGGACATCGCCCGTCTTGAGGACGATGTCTCCAATCTTGCCATTTATCTGCTGTCCCTGTCTGTGGACGGCGATCACGACACCTTCATAGGTGCTGCGGAATCTCGATTCACGAATGGACCGCCCCAGAAGCGGAGAGGTGGAGGAAACGACGGCCTCGACCAATCGTCTGGTTGTCTTGGCGATGTCGAGTTTGTTCGACTGCTTGTCGGGGGTTTCAAGCCCTCTGATACGGCGACGAAGATCAAGTACGGATTCAAGTGCGCCGACAAACGCAAGACGGTCGCCCGCCTCGAGCTTTTCAGCAGGGGAGACTGCCGGCAGAAGCGTACGCTGACGTTCGATCTGACTCAGGAACAGGTCCGGGAGCTGTCTGAGTCCCGCTTCCTCGATCGTCTGGCCAACGATAGGGGAGCTGGCCTGGACGATGAGTTCCACCTGATACTCGCGGACATCGATGTTGTCGATATCAACTGGTTTTCGAACGGGAAGAACCCGCTTTGTCAGGAAGACCATGGCGATGATGCAGACTATGGCAGCCGGCAGCCCGATGGCACCTATGCCGAAGAACTCGAGCCATGGTGGGAGCGATTCGAATCCAACTTCCTTCAACCAGGCATGGTCCGTGTTGAGCCATGAGGTGAATTCCTCCATGACGACGACGTTGGATGCGGTTCCGATCAATGTCAGCTTGCCACCCAGAATCGCCGCGAAGCTCAGCGGCATGAGCAGGTGGCTTTCGGACAGACGTTGGCGTCGAGCCCAGTCGCGCACCACCGGTATGCACATGGCTACGATGGGCGTGTTGTTGAGGAAGCCGGAGCAAAGAGCAATGGGTGGAAGAAGCCGCATCTGGGCCTGCTCTATGGTCTTTGGTCGTCCGAGCAGCCGATCGGAGAACAGTGACAGGGCGCCTGTCTCCTCGAGGCCGGCGGCAATCACAAACAAGCCGCCGATCATCAACACGGCGGTCGAGGCAAAGCCTGAAACAGCCTGTGTGAAGTCCATGACACCAGCCACCATCAGGATGATCAGCCCGCCAAGCATGGCTGTATCCACCTGCATGCGATTGCTCACAAGAGCAGCCATCACCAGGCCGATCGTTCCCAGAGTGAACCAAGCTTCGAATCCCATGAGATCCCTGTCAGTATTAGCCTTCTGAGGCGGGTCCAAGTCCGAGTTCACGGATGCCGGAGATCAACGATTCATGCAGCCCCGGGACTGCAACAATGACCCCGGAATTCGCCTTGAGCAAGGCTCCATGACTGAAATCAAGAGACTTGCCATGAATATCGGAGACGATGGCCCCGGCCTCCGATGCAATGATGGAGCCTGCGCCGTGATCCCAGATCTTCTCGACGTATTCGGCGTTCTTGGGCATGCGTAGATAGGCGTCCGACTGTCCGCGAGCGACGATGGCGTATTTGCACTGGCTATCCACGGCTACCCGTTGGCCTCCACCAAGGGAGTCGATGAGTCTCGAGGCATCAGATACGCTGCCATGCGCCTTTTCAACCGAACCGCAATAGCGAAGGGGCCGATCCGGGTTCCATGAATCACAGCTGATTCTCATGGGCTCGATATTCGGATCACAACCGGCGAATTCCCACGCACCCCTACCCTTGATGGCCGCATAGATGACGCCACCGGGATCGGGTACATCCAAGGCCGTGGCCTGATCCACCGGTAGTCCGGGACAACCCATGACGCCAAGCTGGACCTCACCGTCTTCTATCTTGGCCAGTGCGATCGCGAACTGCTGGCCACGCAGGAAACCCTTGGTTCCATCCACAGGATCGAGTGTCCAGTAGCTACCGCCGCTGCCGTCGTGACTGCCGGAATCGATTGCTGCCAGAACAGCAGCTTCATCCGCCGCGGGACGGTAGGTCTTCACCAGTCTCAGGACACCTTCCCGGGTCAGCTGGGCCTCATCGGAGGACAGATCACCAGAGTCCTCCTCGCCGATCAGTGCGTGCTCTCGTGGGTCTGGGAGCCGCTCCTGAAGGGTCATGGCGACGATGGCCTGGGCAGCATAATCAGCGACGGTCACAGGGCTTCGATCGTCCTTGGTGAGGCTGCCGAATGCTTCTCTGGCCTGCTGAGCGGATCGCGTGACCGAGCACGCTGCGGCAACGGCTTCGATGGCGATTTGGAGTGTGTTTTCGTTAGAGATGCTCATATGGCTCTTTACATCGGCTCATAGCGGGCTACCTCGGCAATTCCCGAGGGATTGGTTGTGCCATTTGGCCAAATTAGTGCCGTGAAGATCAGCTCGAGTCAGGGGGCTGGAACGCGAGAGAGCCTCTCGGAGGAGGTCGACGGCTGACGTCCCGGCTGAGTGCTGTAGAAGACGATCGTGTTCTCATCGATCACTTGTCCTGAAATGGTCCCGGGCTCTTCCATTTCGACCAGCCTGAATTCACCGTTATGGGGGTTGAAGACGCCTATGAGCTCTTCGACGTCCTTCTTGACGGGCGTCCGCCCACGATGGCCACCAGCGCCATCCAGAGTCTTCCATGAACGCTCCGCGGAGATCAGCCCGTTGGCATCGACGGACATGCTTAGGTGGTCCATGAATCGGCTGGTGCCTCGCGAATTGATTCGCCAGGCTTCGCCTTCCCAGTGGCCTTCAAGGAATTCAATGGGCCACTTGACCTCGGTCTGGATATCTGAGCCAGATGGAGCTTCGGCCAGGTTCTGAGGTGAGCTTCCAGTTCCCTGGCAGCCCACCATCAGAAGAATCGTTGCGCCAGCAAGAAGGCATGATCGAGCCTTGGAGAAGGCTCGCATCAAGCCTGCCAGCCTGCCTTGAATTCCTTCATTGCAGTCATGAAGTCGTCTTCAAGTCCCTTGAAGCTCTTGGACTCGACAAGCTTGTCGCGAAGATCGGATTGGCTCGTCTTGAAGTGCTCCAGCATGGCTTCCTCGAAGGCATGAACGGAAGCGATCGGGAGATCGTCGAGAATACCCTTGGTTCCGGCGAAGATGGAGAGACTCTGATCGATGACGTTGAATGGACGGTACTGGCCCTGCTTGAGCAGTTCGACCATTCGACTGCCTCGCTCGAGCTGCTGCTGGGAGGACTTGTCCAGTTCGGTACCCAGCTGGGCGAATGCCTCGAGCTCGCGGAAAGCCGCCAGGTCGAGTCGCAGGGAGCCGGAGACTTCCTTCATGGCCTTGATCTGTGCATTGCCGCCCACGCGACTGACGGAGATACCGACGTTCACGGCAGGTCGAACACCCGAAGCGAACAGCTCGGGCTGCAGGTAGATCTGACCATCCGTGATGGAAATCACGTTGGTGGGGATGTATGCCGAGACGTCGCCTTCCTGGGTCTCGATGATCGGAAGCGCGGTCAGTGACCCGCCACCGTTTTCATCGGAGAGCTTCGTCGAGCGTTCCAGAAGACGGCTGTGAAGATAGAAGACGTCTCCGGGATAGGCTTCGCGGCCGGGTGGACGACGAAGAAGAAGGGAGAGCTGCCTGTAGGCAGTCGCCTGCTTGGAGAGATCGTCGTAGATGCAGAGCACGTGCTTGGGTGTCTTGCCCTTCTTGCCCTGCCACATGAAGTATTCACCCATGGCCGTACCGGCATAGGGAGCGATGTATTGCAGAGGAGCGGCACTGGAGGAACCGGCGTTGACCACGATCGTGTAGTCCATGGCGCCATTGGTTCGAAGCGTGTCGACAACACCGGCGACAGTCGAATCCTTCTGACCGACAGCGACGTAGATGCAGACGACCGCGTCATCGGTGCCCCAGTATTCCTTCTGGTTGATGATGGCGTCGATGGCGACGGCGGTCTTGCCGGTCTTGCGGTCACCGATGATGAGCTCTCGCTGACCACGTCCGACGGGAATCATCGAGTCAATGGCCTTGATGCCTGTCTGCAGAGGTTCCTTGACGGGCTGTCTGGCGGCGATACCCGGAGCCACGATGTCGAGCTTCATGGTCTCGGAGCTGTCGATGGGGCCCTTGCCGTCCAGTGGTTGACCAAGCGGATCGACCATTCGACCCAGCATGCATTCGCCGACTGGAACTTCAAGCAGTCGATTGGTTGAACGAACGGTGTCGCCTTCCCGGACTGCGAGGTAGTCGCCGTAGATAACGGCGCCGACCGTGTCTTCCTCGAGGTTCATCGCCTGACCCATGACCGGGCCGCGATTGGTCTCGAATTCGAGAAGTTCACTGGCCATCACGTTTGAGAGGCCATAGATCCTGGCAATACCGTCACCAACCTCGACCACCTTGCCGACTTCGGAGATCTCGAGCTGACTTGAGTACTGCTCGATTTCCTGCTTGATGACTGAGGTGATTTCATCCGTCCTGATCTTCACGACGCGTTCCTTCCTGTCTCTGGTCGCTGGCGTGCAGACGTCTGCGTACTAGCGGAATCGATCTCGTAGACGATGGTCACACGAGCTGTGACCGTTACGTCTCCTGGGTTCATTTCAATTGATTCGGCACCACTACCACCGAGTCTCATGGCGTTCATGGACTTCGGTTGAGGGCCTGCATTGTCGATGCTGAGATCGAGAATGCGAACAAGCCTCGACTGCGTGGCCGACGCCAGCGTACTGGCGTCTTCCATCGCGTTCTTGGCAGCTTTCTTGATGGCCTCGCCGCGACCACTTCTGGGATCGGAGGAGGTAAAGGCGATCTGTCCAACGTCATTGGCACCTGCTGATACGGCCGACTCGATGATCTTCGCGGCCTTGTCCATGTGCATGGTTCGGACAAGGATGTTCGCAGAGACCTCGTATCCGATGATCTCGCGGGGCTTCTGGTTCGTGGCTTGATTTCGCGAATTGTTTCTGGGGGGCAACTGTGGCGAGATGTCGTATCGGGATGTCTGGAAGTCCGCAGGGGCCTCGAGACCGAGTGCCCGAAGGGCGGCCAGAACAGTCGTCATGGACTTCGTCACATCCTGCTGAGCCTTCTGAAGCTCCTGAGAGGAGCTTCTCACTCCCAGAGTGACCTGGAATTGATCCGCAGGGACCATGGCTCTGCCGATGCCCGTCACGGCCAGACGGGGTGTGTTCTCACCACCATCCGCCATGGCGCCACTGGCCATGGAGAAACCGAGTACCAGGTGCATCAGGCAGCGTGCGATCATCAGGCGCTCTCCCCGAGGAAGCGTTCCGGATGTTCGCGGATTTCATGGCTACCGCTGTGCTTGAGTTCCTGTTCCAGCTTGCGGAGCTGGGTTGCCACCGAACCGTCGATCAGTTGATCACCGATTCGAAGCGTGACGCCTCCAATCAGATCGGCATCGACATGGGCGTGGACAACGGGCTCCTTGCCCAGGACATCGTGGAGCTGCTTCGTGATGGCATCCATGGTGGCGGCATCCATCGGCTGGGCAGTCGTGACATCCACTTCGATTCGCCCACAGTATTCATGTACCAACTGGACGAAAGCGGCCTCGATCATCTGGAGATGCGAAAGTCGCTTGTTGTCGTTCAGGACAAGCATGAATCTGAGCAGCAGGTCGGAGATTCGATCCGAGAGAATGACTTTCAGACTCGCGTTTCTTGCCGCAGGCTCGAGAAGAGGTGAATTCAGGAACATGCGGAACTGGGGATCCTTGCGAGCCAGTTCGCATACCTGTTCGAGCTCTTCTGCCACCTCATGGATCATGTCTCGACCGCCGGCTTCTTCGCATAGTTCGAAGAGGCTTCTTGCATAGATCTTGGCGAGCGTGTCGGTATGAGTGGGCATCTCTATCTGCTTCAGTTGGAATGGGAAGATGCGAATGACTTGAGCGATTCGTCAATCAGGTCCCGCTGGTCATCCGCGGAGATTTCACGCTGCAGGATGCGACCGGCAATCGAAGTCGCCAGGCTTCCCGCCTGGGAGTTCAACTCGCTGATGGCAGCTTCCTTGGCAGCTTTGATCTCTTTCGTGGCCTGTTCCCGCTTCATGAGAAGATCTGCTTCTGCTTTGACACGGAGTTCCGTTGCATGCTTCTCGGCATCGGCCTTGGCTTGGGCAACCATGGCTGTGGCTTGTCGCTGGGCTTCGAGAAGCTCAGTTTCCTGCCGTTTGAGAGAGGCTGCTGCTTCGGCGCGTGCGGCTTCCGCTGATTCGATTTCACGTCTGATCTTCAGCTCCCGCTCATCGAGGCCGGACATGATCTTTGGCCAGACCAGGTAGGCGGCAGCGAAGAAGAAGAGAAGGAACACGACAATCGTCGTGATCAGTGAAATCAACTGAACATTGACTGGTGATTGCTCTGCGAGCACGATAAAGGCCATTGGTAGCCTCCTGGGATCATCGGCCCGGGGTGGCCATCATGTGACGCACCACCGGGCCCAAAGCCTGCCGTCCTGATCAGAGGATGGCAAGCAGGCCGACGACGACTGCAAAGAGAGCAACGCCCTCGATGAGTGCCGCGAAGATAATCATCTGAGTGGAGATGGTTCCAGCCATTTCAGGCTGTCTGGCGATTGACTGCACACCGTTACTACCGATGTTGCCGATGCCGATACCAGCACCGATTGCAGCGGCACCAGCAGCGAGACCGCCACCAATACCCTTGATGCCAACGCCAGTGGTTACAACTGCTTTTTTTGCAGTTTCTACACCATCGACAGCCATTTCTGCACCATCGGCAGCCATGGCGACATCACCACCAAAGAAGAAGAGAGCGGCCAACGCGGTTCCGGTCAGGGCGAGGAGTTGCTTCATTGTTCTCGTCGCTTTCCTTAAAGCTTTGCTCGAAATGAGCTGTTCATATTGGATGTTGTGGGTTGCATCCAGAGCGTGTTCTATTTTGAATCGTCCCGGCCCACTCCGGTTCGACTTGTAATCCAGGGTCAATGTGCAATGGCCGGTTCACCAGCTCCATGCGCATCTTCATGATGATCGTCGTGTTCGTGATGATGGGTCATCTGTCCGATGAAGACCGTCGTCAGGAACATGAAGATAAAGGCCTGCAGGAAGGCCACGAATAGTTCGAGAAAGGTAATCGCGATGGAGGCGATGATCGAGACCAGCGAGATGGCGCCGGTCACGACGATGCTCTCCGTGCTCTGATAGGCAAGCATGCCGAACATGG
>CESO01099008.1_pt1 | contig 16041 bp, 13 predicted proteins | sample 356341 | NCBI WGS metagenome assembly CESO01 (sample SAMEA2621812, study PRJEB7988) | marine metagenome | biome: marine biome (ENVO:00000447); feature: deep chlorophyll maximum layer (ENVO:xxxxxxxx); material: "saline water (ENVO:00002010), including plankton (ENVO:xxxxxxxx)" | depth 35 m
CTGACGAAGTTATAACCTATCAGCTTTTTTAATATTTAAACAATATTTATACATTACTTTTGTCTTTGTGAATTAGGCTAGAACCAATGCATAGGTTTATAGACAGAGTCCTAAGTTCGCCATTAGCTCGCTAGGTACTTGGCATCGGGTACATTAGAAAAAGTTGCAAATATCGATTATATAGCGGACGGCCGATTCACGCTTTTCAATTCTTAATACTCGTTTTCCAATCAGTTCTTGCTAGCCTTTCTTTTCAGCGCCTTCTTCTGTTGTTTGCACAGAAGATTGTGAGGAGTGACTTAGTTTAGACTCGACATACTCGAGCCGCCTATCTAGATCCTTAATTCTCTCAAAATAATACTTGTCTTGAACCCCTACGAATAAAAATAGTACTGCCAATATTGTAAGGTCAGCGCTATTGCCAGCAAAAGACACTATCAAAATAAGAACTATGGCTATTGTCACCATCACCGGATGACGTACTCTCATCGGGAATTTATCAGCCTTGTGCACACTTAATCTCCTTTATTGCACTAATGTTGACTCCACCACTCACTTCGGAAAGCATATCCTTATAGATGATCTTGAAACTCCTCTAAAATAAGTCTAGCTTCAGGTGATAAATATATCGCCTCGTTTTAATCGATTTCTGCGATTTTGAGATCATCGGTTCTGTTGTCATAGCTAGCCATATACTTTTCTTAGGCGTTAAGCGCTATCATTGTTCCATCAGAGACATACCATGGCTTGATTGTTTAAAAGATGTCTGAGCATTTACCGAAAGAGTTCCCTATTCTTTTTGATTGTTATTAAGCTCTATAAATATATTCGTAATAGAAAATCAGCAATATACATATTTTTAACACTATGTTGCTATTAATGTTTTTTTTCAACAGTTTTCTATACACAAATCACGATACACAGATAGACAGCCAGATCTTAGCGAGTCTGAAACAAAACGAGACGGTGTACCCGTTCGAGAGCTTTGCCGTGAACACGGTATAAGCTCAGCTCAATTTTATAGAACTCAAACTTCATTCGTGACGATGCGCTAGTCATTTACTGACAGTCGCTTAGTCTGCAAAGACAAGCGGCTGTCAAATTCTGTTACAAATTGCTTTGTGCCCTTGCATTTCTTTACTGCAAGAAACGACGTATTTCTGTTTATTATAAAGTACACCCTTAACAGGAATATGACGCTTATGAAGAATCTATTTATGCTGTCTGCACTCACTTCAGCCCTTATTTTGGCTGGTTGCAGCAGTTCAGAAACTCAATCTAATAATGCGCAAGTAGCAGCGCAGTCACAACAAGCACTCGCTGAACAAGTCGTAAAGAGTCCGAACGACGAACGCCAATATCGAGTCGTCACACTGCCCAACCAACTCGAAGTTATGCTCATTTCCGATCCAAACACGGAGAAATCGGCAGCGGCTTTGAGTGTTGGTGTGGGCTTGCTCAAAGATCCCATGACCCAGCAAGGTATGGCACATTATCTTGAGCACATGTTGTTTCTTGGAACCGATAAGTATCCCGACACCAATGGTTACAGCGAGTTCATGAGTAATAACGGTGGTAGCCAAAACGCATCAACTTGGCTTGATATCACGAACTACATGTTCAAAGTGAACAATAGTGCGTACGATGAAGCACTTGACCGCTTCTCAGATTTCTTCAAATCACCCAAGCTATACGCAGAATACGCCGACAAGGAAAAAAATGCCGTCAACGCTGAGTGGTCGATGCGCCGTGAGATGGACTTTTTTGGTCAGTTTAAGCTCGCCCGCATGCTTTTAGGTGAACACCCGGCAAACCGCTTTTTAATTGGTAACAACGATTCACTCGGTGATAAAGAGAACAGCAAGCTACACGAAGAACTTGTGAACTTTTATAATCGCTATTATTCAGCGAACATCATGAAAGTCGCAATGATTAGCAACGAATCGCTGGACAAAATGGAATCATTAGCGAAAAAGCATTTCGCCAGCATCGAAAATGATGACATCGAGCCACCAGAAACAACGGATAAAGTTGACTTCGCGAAAGCGGGTAAAAAGCGTATTCACTACGTACCCAATGAAGATGTTAAGCAATTGCGCCTTGAGTTTATTATTGACGATAACCAAGACCAGTTTGCGGTAAAACCCAATCGCTTTGTGACTTATTTATTGGGCTCAGAAATGCCAGGCACACCGACTGAACGCCTCAAGGCAATGGGATTAATTTCTAGCTTAAATGCATCGGCGTCACCGACCGAGTACGGTAATTACGGCGCGTTAACCGTGGATATAAATCTAACTGATGCAGGTATGAAGCATCGCGAAGATATCACTGCCTTAGTCATGCAATATATCAACATGATAAAAGAACAGGGCGTTGATAAAAAATACTTTAAGGAAATTCAAACCAGTCTGGCTAACAGCTTCCGCTTTTTAGAAAAAGGTGACGAGTTTGGTTACGTTGCTTCGCTTGCTTCCGCGATGCAGAATTATCCTGCTCAGTACGTGATCAGCGCACCTTACGAGTATAAAGAATTTGATGCCGAAGCGATTAATAACGTACTTAATCAGTTAACGCCTGAACACCTGCGCGTTTGGTACATTTCTAAAGATGAACCACACGACAAAGAGCTGAGTTTTTATGATGGTAAATACCAAGTCGAGGATATCGCAGCTTCAGAGATTGCCACTTGGTCAGCCGAGCCACAGCTCGCAATTAACTTACCTAAAGTTAATACGTTGCTTCCTGAAAACTTCGATTTAAAGAAAAATGCTGACTTTGACCAGCCGAAAGTCGTTATCGAAGAGCCCGGTATTGAGGTATGGCAGTACCCAAGCCAAGTATTTGCCGACCAACCACGGGGCGTGCTAACCACCATCATCAACAACCCCGATCCGATTACTGACGTTAAGAAATCAGTACTGCTTGCTTTATGGCAAGACCTGTACAACTTGCGTGTCAGTGCCTTATCGACTGAGGCAAGCATTGCGGGTATGAGCTTAAACCTAAACGACAATCGAGGTCTTACCTTTAATATTTCGGGCTTTACCGACAAACAGCCAGAACTCATGCAACGTGCACTAGAGGAGCTCACGTTTGATATCGAACCGCAAGCATTTGCACAAGCTGTTGATCGTTTAGTTCGCGGTATCAAAAACAAAGGACAACAATTCCCGTTATATCAATCCTTTGATGCGTACGGACAAATTATTCGCGAAGGTCAGTTTGCCGATGACAGCCTTATCCAAGCAGCCCAGAACGTAAAACCGGCTGATTTAGCAAGTTACATGGATGAACTACTAGCGAATAACTCAATTAAAATGTTTGCGTTTGGTAACTACGACAAGGCTGATTTACAGCTAGCTGTCAATGAGATTAAGGACGTATTGCCAGCTGACAGACGTATTACTGAGTTCCGCACCGCGCGCTTCTGGAAGCCTCAGTCTGACACATCTTTAGTGTTACGTAAGGATTTGTCTGTTGCTGACGTGGGTATTGTCGATGCACATATTAACGGCACACCGAGCTTTGCTACTCAGGCGGCTGCGACCGTATTGCAAGGCCATTTCCGTACCGAGGCGTTTGATACCTTACGCACCGAAGAGCAACTTGCTTATGCGGTAGGCACCTTTGCACCGCAACTGGACCGCTACACAGGCTTTGGTCTTTATATTCAGACTCCGGTGAAAAACGTTGCCGATATGCAGGCGCGTTTTGAATCCTTTAAACAAGAGTACTGGGAAACATTGCAGAACTTAAAGCCGGAAACGTTTGAACAGTTGAAATCGAGCACCTTAGTCACGCTTAACGAACCGCCGAAGAACCTGTCTGAAGAGTTACAGCCGGTGTTGAGCGATTGGTATTTACATCGTTATGACTTTGATACCAAGCAACAGCTGATTAATGCAGTAGAGCAGGTGACACTGGAAGACGCGAAGCAATTCTACAAAGATACGGTATTAAACGAAGATAGTGCCCGAATCTCTGTACAACTACGCGGTGAGAAGTTCCAAGATGCTAGCTTTGCTGATCTTCCAAATCAGCAAGTGATTGAAGACTTAGCAGAGTTTCATCAGGATATGCCTAAGCAATAAACGATGAAATCAGGAAAAGTAAAAGGCGCCATTAGGCGCCTTTTTTATAACTGCCGAATCAACTCGACAGTGGTTGGGAACAAGGTTCAACTATTTGTCAGCGCGGAGCTTTAGTGCACTCGGAAATCCGGTCGCTGCAACGCTGCTCGTCCGAAACTGCTCACGAACTTGAGATACGACGGTTTGAGCATCATTCGCTAACATCGCTTGGTTACTAAGCATCAGATCATACATCATACGCTGCTGAGTCAGACGTACGCTGCCGCGAATGGTGTCATGGTAACCGGCTTGTCCAGGTGTCACTGTGTAATGCTGCATGACACTTGATGACGCAGGTGCCTGTTCTATATTCATTTCTGCACTTGCCATTACGTTCGCTGATACGACTAAGCCAGCGACTATCGAAATTAAACGTTTCATAATCTTGACTCCTAATCTTGAGGCTTACTTAATGAGTCGTACTCGCGTAAGCAAAGGTTGCATCATCGTAGAATTATTTTTGTTATGAGCTAACTATAGCGAGTTATCTATGTATTTGGGTTTCAAAGTGATGTCTATTTGTAAATGATTGGATCAAATCGCTCAGGTTAGGCTAGCTTTGATGAAATTTTTCGAACACAGCATCCAAACTGGTTATTTTTTCGTCTAATAAGTGATTGCCCTAATCTAGAGGAAATTAACATGGCTAGCAGCAACCACTCACAGTGGGATTCACATCCTGATATTGGACCTCAACCCGCCTGTACCGGAGCAGACTTAGATAATGAGACAGGTTTTTGGGAGCGACGTCGACCTATCGATCCGTTTGTCGAACAGAAAGAGTCTGACAGTGTCGACGATCAACAGGAATAAAAAAAGGGAGTGCATGCACTCCCTTTTTTATTTAAATCAATGGCTGCTTACACAACGCCTTGCTCTATCATGGCGTCAGCGACTTTTTTAAAGCCCGCAATATTGGCCCCCAAAACGAGGTTACTAGGGGAGCCAAATTGTTCAGCAGTACGTTTACAGTCAGAGTAAATGGTTTTCATAATCTCTTGTAATTTACGATCCACTTCATCAAACGACCACTGCTGCATACTCGCATTTTGCGCCATTTCTAGCTGACTGGTTGCCACACCACCCGCGTTCGCTGCTTTGCCCGGCCCATAACCGATTTTTTGCTCGATAAAGAAATCAACAGCGCCCTGCGTCGAAGGCATGTTGGCCCCCTCAACAACCGCTAAACACCCATTTTCTGCTAACGCCTGCGCATCTTGCTCGGTTAGCTCGTTCTGTGTTGCACATGGAAATGCGATATCACCCTCATAACGCCATACACTATGCCCGTCTTCAGGGTAATCTTCGCGAGCTACATATTCGGCGTCGTCGTGGGTGTCTAAATATGTTTTCAGGCGTTCATGGTTTTCTTCTTTAATCTGTTTAACTAGGTCTAAATCAATGCCTGATTCATGATAAATCATACCGTTTGAATCGCTACATGTGACCGGTTTCGCCCCCAGTTCATAAAGCTTCTCCATCGCATATATGGCAACATTGCCTGAGCCAGACACCAAGCAACGCTTATCACTGAGCTTTTCGCCCAAGTCGCTTAAAAGACACTGAGCAAAGTAAACCGCTCCGTACCCGGTGGCTTGTTTGCGCGCGTGCGAACCACCCCAGCGCAGACTTTTCCCCGTTAACACGCCCTCGTAACGGTTCTTTAGACGTTTGTACTGACCAAACATATAACCAATTTCACGGGTACCCACACCAATATCCCCTGCAGGGACGTCGGTATGAGGACCTATATGACGCTGTAACTCCGTCATAAACGATTGGCAAAAACGCATGATCTCTGCATCCGACTTACCTTTTGGATCAAAGTTAGAGCCCCCCTTGCCCCCACCAATAGGGAGTCCCGTCAGGGCGTTTTTAAATATCTGCTCGAAACCAAGAAACTTAATAATGCCGGCATTGACTGAGGGATGAAATCTTAACCCACCTTTATAAGGACCTAAGGCTGAATTGAATTCAATCCGATAGCCCTTATTCACGTGAACTTGACCACTATCATCCTGCCACGGTACACGAAACATGATCTGTCGCTCGGGTTCTACGAGTCGCTCAATAATCGCCTGCTGACGATATTTTGGGTGCTCTTCTAACAGCGGCTCAATAGACTCAAGTACCTCTTCCACCGCTTGATAAAACTCATTTTGAGCCGGCGAAGTACGTTTCAACATATCAATTGTTTCTTTTACGTAGCTCATGCGTTCCTTCTCGTTTGTTTAAGATACATAATAAATAAACCATCCATGGTTTTTTGGATCGCTTACTGCGCTTCAAACGCCGAATATTCGTCCACATAGTCTTGTTGTCGCAGTATCTTGGCATTCGGATCTAAAACTACGTGCACATCGGCTGACTCGAGGCCGATAGTCGTTGGCGTTTTACTGACCTCAACGCGTTCTAACTTATCACCGACCATAACCTCAACAGGCAAATGAAAAGGCGCATCAGCCGCGGACTTAAAGTATAGCGTAAGCTTTTCACCATCTCGCTCAGACACCAACTCAGGCAACGCGGCTTGATACAGATAATGCTCGAAGAACCAGGTCATGTCCTCACCAACCTCAGCGTTTACTGCATCGATAAAATATTGCGTATCTGCAAAATGCGGTTTGAAATTGCCAGGCTCGGGGTTCGTTGTTCCGTATACCAGTTTTCGCGTTGCGGCAAAAAATGCTTTATCACCAATCAGATTGCGTAACGTGTGAAGTACCCAAGCTCCCTTCTGATAAATATCGCTACCGGGTCCACGGTCCGGTTTATAAACATCATCTTCCGACATCGGTTGATTGGAGACGATAGGGTGCTCATTACGGATGCCAATACGTTGGTCATACATCATGCCATGGTAAAGCGCATCACCATGCAGGTACTGTCCATAAAGAGGCTGCATATAAGTTCCAAATCCCTCGTGTAGCCACATATGATCCCAGTCAGTGTTGGTCACCTGATTGCCAAACCACTCGTGGGCTAACTCGTGTTGTAGCAGCCAGTCGAAATCGTACTTACCGGGTTTATAATCTTGTCCATAAGCATTAATTGTTTGATGTTCCATTCCCAAATGCGGCGTTTGCACAACGCCCATTTTTTCTGCGTAAAAGGGGTAAGGCCCTATCACTCGCTCATAAAACTCGAGCTGTTTAGGAAACTCGGCAAAAAGCTTCTTCGCTTCCTGCTTATGTCCTCGCAGATAATAAAAAACGAGCGGATACTCATGCCCATACCGACTTTGATAAGTCATTTCGAGCTTATCGTAAGGACCGACATTTAGCGCGATGCCATAGTTATTTTGTGACTGTTCGCTACGCCAATGATACTCGCTCCAATCATCGCCCTCAGTGGTATCGATAAGTCGACCATTGCTTGCCGCGACGAGCCCCTTTGGTACGCGAATGCGAATATCGGTTTGTTGCGGCTCAAACGTTGGGTGATCGAGACAAGGCCAAATCAGATCGCATCCCTCGCCTTGTACCGCTGTTGCAATCCAGGGTTCACCGGAGTCCGTTGTAGACCAGACATAGCCGCCATCCCACGGAGCGCGCTCTGCAACATGTGGTTGGCCCGCATAATTAATAGTGACATTAAACGGCTGACCCGCAATGATATCCGAGGGTAGTGGGATGCTTACTTGGCCTTGGCTGTGCTCAAAGTGAGTGATCTGATTGCCTGCAACAGCCAGCCCGGTAATTTCGTAGTTATTATCTAGATCAAGCAGCAGGGTTTGTTGGGGTTGACTGAGCTGCAACGTCAACGTGGTTTCTCCTGTGACGGATTTGGAGCTTGGATGAATATCGAAGAACAAATCAGCCCGTTTTAATTCAACGTGGCGCTGCAACGGCTTCAGCTCGCCACCTGTCTCTAATGTCTGTGCTAGTGTTTGCGGCTCCTGCATGTTGGATGAGCAGCCTGCCATTGATACGACACTGATTAAGCCCAGTGAAAGTGCCACGTTCAAGTGTTTAGCAACCATAATCAACCCTTTTATTGTTTTAACATTTATACACTAGCCTGTATGGTGGTTAACGAATAGTTCATTAGTCGCTCAAAATGCGGTACTGGCAGAAAAAAATAGAACAAAAATCAAAAATTTGTGTTCTCCGCGTGATAATCTGTTAACTTGTTGTTTTGCATTAAGAAGTAAAAGAAGCTCATCGATAAGAGAGACTCGCTTTGCTAAACGCACTCCTCAAACATGCGTCCACCTCTGTCGTGCAAACGGCGGCTTTCTCATGCTTACTTTTCGGTTTATTTGGTTTCTTTAACTATCTCTTCTTAGAGCCTTCAGCACGAATAAACTCGGCAAGCCTTTCACTCAGCGCTGCGGCTTTGTTTATCGGCACCGCACTCTATGGTCAACAAGCGCACCGATACTGGCTGACACGATTCGCGGGGATGGGCTTAATCGCTACAGGATTGTATGCGCTTAACGCCAAAGACTTGCAGCTACCTCTGTTCTTACCTTCATGCTGCTTCTTGCTTGCAGCCGTCTACCTCGCAACTGGCCAAACGCAGACGCACCGTATCGTCTGGAAGACAGTCGGTAGCATTTTTATACTCATCTCATTAGTGAGCTTTGGCATCATCTGGCTAGGCCTACCCACCTATCCTCAAATACAAAATCCAATCGCGTTTTCGGCAGCAACCATAGTGGGCCTTATCACGGGCTTGGGAATGTTATTTTACTGTTTTAACCAAACGCCGCCTCGACGCTCGAAGTTGTCAATTGCTTGCCTTATTTTTGCGTTGAGTGCTTCGATAAGTATCTGGTTTGCTCAATCGAATGCCGACATCAACGAAATACGGAGTCGTGGCGAAGTTAACCTGACGCAATCAGCCGATGTGATAGGGCAGCGCTTACAATCTCAGTTCAGCGCGCTCACCCGTTTATACCGTCGTTGGAGCGAATTGCCAGCCTCCTCAGTCGAGCAAATTATCAATATTGATACCGAGGATTACACGCGAGATTTCTCACTTATTCAATGGATGGGGGTCTATGATGAAGAACAGAATCTACTATTTAGCCCGATCACTATATCTCAAATTGACGACGAGATAATTAATCAACCGTCGATTAAAAAATGGCGTGCCGAGAATGTCCATACGACCAGTCGTGTTATCTCAGCCTATTCACTTAAACAAGGATCGCCAAGACTCATTTTAAGTTATCCCATTACAAATCCGAGCATCGTGTCTGATCAGTTGATCGTAGTTTTAGATATCAAAGATTTGATGCGTATCGATCGCATACCTTATCTCGATATTTTTAACAGTTATGTCGAGTTATCAGAGGAATATTTGCTACCGATAAGCAGTGACTCTTTCGATGTGATTAGCTTGAGTGACCTTAATTCGATGCATGCCTATAAGGTTTCGGCGTCCTCGACAGTACTCGGCCAACCGGTCAAGCTCCACGCGGTTATTGCAGACCCGGCCGTATTCTGGCAGGCAGCACGCGTCAACCAAACCATTTTAATTGCCGGTATTTTGCTCGCGTTCCTACTGCTCGAATCGATTGAGAGCAACCGTAAATTAACCGAGCAACAAGGCCAACTGATTCAAATGGCTAACTTTGACTCAGTCACCCAACTCATGCGTCGCGATGTGTTAGAAAGACACATCAACCAGTGGTTATTAGAAAACACCGATGACGCTCACATACTCTTTATCGACTTGGATGGTTTCAAGCCGATTAACGATAGCTTAGGTTTGCATACCGGTAATGAGTTGTTAAAACATGTTGCTACGCGTTTACTCGAGGCAAGTCCGTCATCCGCTCAACTATCGCGCTTTAGCAGTGACGAGTTTATTCTGTTTCTTCCTCAGTCAAGTAAGGAAACATCGAGTCAAGTAGCAGAACGTTTACTCGTCGCATTGCAGAAGAAGTTCGAAATTGACTACATTGACCTTTATCTCACCGCCAGTATTGGTATCGCATCACGCGAATTACAAGTCTCGTCAGCCGAGGCGTTTATTCAGAATGCAGATGTGGCCATGACCAAGGCTAAAGAGCTGGGTGGTAACGCTTTCGCATTCTTTACTCAAGCAATGGGTCTTAAGTATCAATCGGACTTAACCTTAAGAAACCAACTACAAGTGGCTATCGAGAAGCGCCAGCTCGAAGTGCATTATCAGCCATTTGTTGACTTAAAAACTGAAAAAATTATCGGTGTCGAGGCACTTGCTCGCTGGCGAGATAATGACGGTAACTGGGTGCCGCCGGACGTATTTATTCCGTTAGCCGAACACACGGGTCAAATCATGCCGCTTTCTGCACTGATACTGGAGAAAGCGATCAGCGAGATTGCTCAATATATAACGCATCCTAACTTTGTTTTATCGATTAACTTATCGCCTAAACAATTACAAAGTGGATATCTAATAAGCCAAGTGACTGAGCTTGCACAGAAGTACAAAGTACCATTTGGTCGACTGCAGTTTGAGTTAACGGAGACGATGATTGTCGATGATGCGAAATCAGCGTTTAAACAATTGGCTGAACTCAGAACACTGGGCTGCAAAATTGCTATCGATGACTTTGGTACAGGCTATTCATCACTTTCATATTTGAACGACTTACCGGCCGATATTATCAAAATCGATCGTAGCTTTACTCGCCGAGTATTGACTGATAGCGCATCTCACCCGGTTACAGAAGCAGTCATATCGATGGCGTTAGGAATGAACAAATCAATTACTGTCGAGGGTATTGAGAGTGCCGAAGAGGCCTCATACTTTGTCAAGCGACATTGCCAAGCGGCACAAGGTTTCTACTACTACCGCCCGATGCCGCTCGAGCAACTCATTGAAGTCGTCGAACAGCCGACTACTTGATACGCTCTATTTTCAATCGTTTATTCACGCCCTCCCGGGTTAGATAGAACGCGTTAAACATACCACGTTCGACAAAGTAGGTTGCACCGTCTTGCCACGGAAAGTAGCTATCTGAGCCCTCTTGTTTCCACACCTGCCCATTGTCGAAAGTGAGTATCCACTTACCATAAGCGTCCTCATCTCGCTCCGTGATCTGCACGGTGATGCGTTCGTCTTTTTTCAGTTTCTTATGCTCTAAGCCAAACTCTGAATTATTTTGACGCTCTCGCTCCACTTTCTCTTTCATCTTTGCCGTTGGCACGGGCTTTTTGTCTTGTTCGTGCAAACGGTCATAACACATCAGCCGCTCTTGGTCGTCTTTAATGACAGCACAATCACGATATGACTGCTGAGCAATTACTGATGACGAAATAACAGCAGATACCAAAAAAAATGTACCCGTTGCGATTATCTTTTTCATAAAACCTCTCAATATTTGATCGTTAGGGTGTCACCCTTTTGCACCAGCTCCATTTGTTTTAACGCGCTCATGCCCAGCAAGATCACATCATCCTCCAAACCTGGGGTAATTGATGCATCAACATTATTCAGTGTAATTCCACCCAGCGTTAAGGTATTCAGGTGAGTCCGATAGGTCACAATACGTCCGTTCGCGGTCGCCGAAATACCCTTGCGTCCTTTGACCAAACCGAGCCGGTCAGCCACCTGCTGGGGAATCGCTACTAACGTTGCACCGGTATCTAAAAGAAATGTGACGGGTTGTTGGTTTATCTTGCCAGATACCACATAGTGGCCCATACGATTTTGCGTCAGTTCGACCACGGTTTGCCCGCCCAGTCGCTGAGAAACAACGTCTTGGTTGGGATTAAATTGCTGCTCGAGCTTGTCTTGGAAGAACCAAACCAATAGCGCGAGGGCAAGTCCCCACGCTATAAAACTAAATGTTTTACCAAATCCTTGAGTGCTACTCATGCTTGACTCAACTCGCCGTGTTTCGCTCTACCTTATCAGCTTCACGTTGTCTTGTCGCTAACGCTTCGGCCTGCTGCTCGGGTACAGTCCAGCCTGCGAGGTTATCTTTAATTAAGCTAACAAGTGCTGAGATATGCTCCTCATCAGCATTGAGTGCGCTAATATATTCATAGCGCTCGCCCCCGTTCTCGATAAAGTACTCACGATTCTCTTCACCAATTTCCTCAATGGTTTCCAAACAGTCTGATGAGAAACCAGGGCATACCAATTGGACCGATTTCACTGACTGCTTCGGCAATGCTTTTAACGTCTCATCGGTGTAAGGCTTTAACCATTCCTCACGGCCAAAGCGCGATTGAAAAGTTGTCATATACTCGTGCTCACTGAGGCCTAGACGTTCAGCCACCAAGCGCGTGGTCTTATAGCACTCACAATGATAAGGGTCACCGTTTTTCAGGTAGCGCAAAGGTACGCCGTGATAAGAAAAAATCAGCTTATCGGCACGTCCGTGTGTTTCCCAATGGCGCTCTATCTTATTAACTAAAGCACTGATAAATGGGTCATAGTCGTGATAATGCGAAATGAAACGAAACTCGGGTAACCAACGTCGCTGAGTAAAGTCATTCGCTATTGCATCGAAGGTTGAGCCCACGGTCGATGCCGAATATTGAGGATAGAGCGGTAACACGAGTAGTTTGCGTACACCCGCACGCATCATTCTATCAAGCGCATCTTGGATCGATGGCTTTCCGTAACGCATCGCGTAATCCACTACCACATGTTCACCTAAATCCTGCGTCAACGCGTGTTGCACCGCAGCGGCTTGGTCCTCTGTGTGATAAAGCAAGGGCGAGCCCCGATCCGTCCATACGGTTTTGTAAGCTTCCGCAGAACGCTTAGGCCTGATATTTAGAATGATACCGTTAAGAATAATTTTCCAAAGCCAACGTGGAAACTCAACAACCCTCGGATCAGATAAGAATTCCTTTAGATAGGGCTTGAGTGCTGCTTTAGTGGGCGCGTCGGGCGTACCTAGGTTAGTGAGCAAAACACCGACTTTATCAGCTTGTTGATGCGAGAACGCGCTATTACCACGATAATTCATTGAGGAAACACCTTATTAACTTCATTCTGGGTTTAGTTTACGAAATTTTTCGACTTTACGATCCACTAAATTCCAATTTATGCAGTATAACGATACGATTAACTTAATCGAGTAAAAAGGATACCTAAAGTGAGTAACGAGCCTGCTTCAGCGCAGAAAATTGAACCGGATGATAAAAAAGCGAACAAGTGGTTCCAGAAACTCATTGACTCGCCTCATGCACTGGTACTTTTATTTTTCTTCTCAGCGCTGGAAGCCACCATTATACCTATTCCTTTAGAACTCATATTAGTGCCATATATGCTTGTTGAGCGCCAGCGTATTTGGCTCATTGCTTCTGTCGCGCTAGCGGGTTGTCTAACAGGAGCGACCGCTGGCTATTTTGTGGGTCAAGCATTCATGGATACGGCAGGCGTTTGGGCAATCAATTATTTTGGTATTGAAGATTCTTTTGAACAATTTAAAAGTACACTCGAAGCTCAAGGCTTCTGGGCCGTATTTTTAGTGGGCGTGACACCCGTTCCCTTCCAAACAGCGATGTTAGCTGCCGGCGCCGTTGACTACTCCTTTGTCATGTTCATGCTGGCGTCGGCGCTATCACGCGGCATTCGCTATTATGGACTGGCGTTACTGGCTCTCTGGTTAGGCCCTTATGCACAAAAATGGTGGCAAAAACACGCTATTAAGCTTGGCTGGGGGGTTGTACTTATAGCCGCAATGGTTATTATCGGCGTTCAACTCGTATAGGTACTCATTCATGTTTTTGCTGATTGTATTTGCGTTTATAGCTATTGGTGTATCGTTTTTGTGCTCCATGCTTGAAGCGTCGTTGCTGTCGATTACACCAAGCTACATTGCTGGTCTCAAAGAACAGCGTCCAAAGCTGCACAAACAGCTATCAAAATTGAAACAGACAATTGATCGCCCACTCGCCGCTATCTTAACCCTCAATACGATCGCGCATACGGCCGGTGCAGCAGGTGTAGGCGCCCAAGTTGGTGTTGTATTCGGAGATGGTTATCTCGGTGCCGCGAGTGCAGTCATGACATTACTGATTTTGATTCTGTCAGAAATCATTCCGAAAACTATCGGTGCAAAATTTTGGCGTTCGCTCGCGCCTCTACTACCGGGTATTTTGAACTTCTTAATCACCAGTCTTAAACCTTTTATCTGGCTGTCCGATCAAATTACCAAACGTATTGGCGCCAATGAAGCAGATATCGATGTACGCTCAGAAATCAAAGCGATGGCGACCATGGGACTCGAGCAAAATGCGCTGGATGAGGACGAGCGCCGAGTTATCTGGAATATTCTAGATCTACACGATATTCGCGTGAAACAAGTCATGACGCCGCGCACAGTATGCGAGACAGTGCGCCCAGATATGACCATTGGCGAGTTCTACAAGCACACTAAACAACTACCCTTTTCTCGATTTCCAGTCATCGATGCTGACGAGGAGCCGCATGGAATCTTGTTTCGCAGTGACGCGCTAGAAGCCGATCAGGAAACAACCCTTGCTGAACTCACACGCCCAGTTGAAATTGTCACGGAAACGGTGAGTGTTGAAGCCTTAATGGCGCACCTGCTGCAAGAGCGCCAGCATATGTGTTTGGTGTATGATGAGCATGGAAGTTGGCTTGGGTTAATTACTTTAGAGGATATCATCGAGACCATTTTAGGTACGCCCATAATGGACGAAACCGATAATATCGCAAGCCTCCGTCGTTATGCTCGGCAACGCTGGGATAAACGTCTAAAAGGCAGTCCAAAGCAAACGCAGAGCGAGTAAAGTGATCACCCATTTAAAGAGTTGGTCGAAGTGTCGATTAGTCATTCTCTTTAACCAGCGAACCCCCATGTAGGTTCCTAAAAAGCCGGCGGCTATCATACACATGATAAGTAACCACCACTGCTCAAAGACAAATCCTTGTGCGCCGAAGACAAAAGCTTTCGGCGCATGTTGCATTGTCATAATAGCGGCAAATGTCGCCACCACCGTATGCCTATGATCAAAGCGTGCTTTTACGAAACTGGCGACCACGGGCCCTGAAGCACCAACAAACAGCGAAATAAAGCCACATAATGCGGCGCCAAGCGCTAAACCAACACGTCCCAAAATTAATTTAGGTAACTGCGGGCCCCAGGTTAAAAACAACAGGAACCCAGCAATACTCAACTGTAACCAATGTTGCGGTAATTGCAGCAATACGAGACTACCCAGCAAGGTTCCGACCAGTCCAAAGGGCACAAACCAAATAACGGTAGGCCAATCAATATGCCGCCACGTCAGCGCTGAACGTCCTACATTCGATCCCATTTGCACAAAACCGTGCACGGGGATGATTGCATGCGCGGGCAATACCGAAGCTAATACGGCAATAAGTACAGCCCCACCCCCCGCACCTGCGACAGCACTCAATAGTGATGTCAAAAACGAAAGGCCCACCAATAAACTAAACCAGATATCCTCAACGCCCAACTTGGCCCCCTACACATAACGCTCTAATTTGGTTATAATCCGCCCGATTTTAACGCCTCGGATTTGCGATCCGACCTGCTGAAAAAGGAAGTAAACATGTATATCTGTGCAGCCCTCTACAAGTTCGTTGAACTCAACGACTTTGAAGCGCTCCGTGAACCGCTCTACCAAGTGATGTTAGAGAATGATGTTAAAGGCACATTATTGCTCGCACGTGAGGGCATCAACGGTACTATCTGTGGTACTCGCCAAGGCATTGATAATGTATTGGCTCATATCAACGCAGATGAACGCCTCGCTGGTATTGAGCATAAAGAGTCACCAAGCGATGAACAAGCGTTCTATCGCACCAAGGTAAAGCTTAAAAACGAAATTGTCACCATGGGCGTCGATTGGGTGGATCCGAAAAACACCGTGGGCACTTATGTCGAGCCAGAAAAGTGGAACGACCTTATCTCAGATCCCGAAGTGCTTTTAATTGATACGCGTAACGAGTACGAATACGC
>CESO01134320.1_pt1 | contig 15953 bp, 13 predicted proteins | sample 356341 | NCBI WGS metagenome assembly CESO01 (sample SAMEA2621812, study PRJEB7988) | marine metagenome | biome: marine biome (ENVO:00000447); feature: deep chlorophyll maximum layer (ENVO:xxxxxxxx); material: "saline water (ENVO:00002010), including plankton (ENVO:xxxxxxxx)" | depth 35 m
GAGGACCATATAGGTGCGGGTGCCTTTGGGGATGTCTACCTGGTGAGGCATCGATACATGGGCATGCAGGCAATGAAGGTTCTAGGCCGCTCCGCTTCTGAGGAGGATCTCAAGACGGGATTGAACGAGGCATTCATGCTTTCTCGTCTGTCGCATCCGAACATAGTTCGGGTATATGAAGCGAATCACGTCAAGGAAGATCCGACTTCATCGTTGTATGTGACGATGGAGTACATCAACGGGGATACGCTCCGTGAGCTGATAGATGATTGCGGTGGTTCCATCGAGATAGACCTCGCGCTCTCACTTCTACGTGATGCTGCATCTGGTCTCGCTCATGCTCATGGTTGTGATCCACAGGTCATCCATCGTGATATACGACCTGAGAATCTTTTGATTAGAAACGATGCCGATCGGCCAATTCTTCTGATTGGTGACTTTGGTATGTCGGGGCCAATAAACAAATCATTTGGTTTCTTGGATCGAGCTGGGGCGGTTATCTATGAATCCCCTGAAGGTCTTGATGGATATGAGGGCCCGAGAAGTGATGTGTTCTCGCTTGGTCTCGTCTTTTATGAGCTTCTGACGGGTGTCTTTCCGTACCCTCGGTCGTTGATCTTCGATTCAAGCTCGTCTGAAAGCCTGATAGGTAAATTGAAGGAGGCTCAGCAGGCTGGATTCAGGGAGGCAGTTTATTTTCGAAGCTCGATTCCTATCGAGTTGTCTGCAGTCCTGGAGGTGATGGTGTCTATCGAGCTCGAGGACAGATTTACCAGTGGTACCCATTTGCTTCAGGTTCTTGATCTGGTTGCCAGGTGCCAGGGATACGGGCAGCAGGATTTGAGCGAAATCAGTTCTCATATGAAAACCAAGGCGCATGATCTTCTGGTGTCTGGCATGCGAAAATTATTTACAAGCAGTGATCCTGGCAATTGCGATTCGCCATTTGCAGAGGCGGCTTCAATTCATCCATTGTTTGCTGATAGATTTCAGCCGTTTGTTGAACATGCGAAGATGGAGAAAGAATGATGGATGCAACTTTGCAGGTCTTGGATAAGCTCATTCTGGAATCACGTCTCCAGGATGTCAGTCTAATTGCTCGTATGTCTGCGGAAGAACGTCAAGCGAGGATTGGAAATTCGCTGCGCAAGCTTCCTCCAGGGCGGTATCTGTTTGGTTGCGGTCCTTACAATGTTGGTTTGATTCGAATTGGCGAGCATGAAATCCGGCTTGGGCGTCACTCTTCTCCAATCGAGGACAATTCGGAATTTGCCATCGATTACGACGTCAATGATGCCATCCATTTATCTCCTCGAGAAGTATCCAGGTCACATGCGACTATCAGTGTCGACTCAAGTGGAGTTGTTCGAGTTGTAGATGAAGACAGTACTACAGGTACTTGGGTTGATGGTGTTCGGCTTGATTCTGGGGAACCCGGATTCGAAGTCTCGCATGGAAGCATCATTCAACTCGGAGTAAGTGGGATTAATGCCTACATGCTTGTAGTTATCTCTGGATAGAATTTAGATGATCAACACATGTTCGGCCATGATGTCGACACCGATGACCGAGGTCGAGATCGATGCTCTGGTCGCTGCCTGTGGTGAAGGTTTCGAGAAGATCGCCAGGATGCCCTGATCAGAGCGTATTCGCCGATGCCGCAAGGTAATCGTGGTACTTGCTGGAACCTGAGCGAGATCACTACGGCCCGAGGCCGATCCACTGGACGACCTCTTCTCGCCAGCCGACCACCAGCACCATGATGGTCAGCAGCAGGAGGACCGGTATCCCCAGCATGAGTATGACGGGAATGATCGATTCGTCGGAACGTGGATTCTGTGAACTCACGATGTAAGGTTAGCGTCTTTCATCGGTGGATTGGCATCTGCCATCACGTATGTCTGCTCTGTGGCAGTCCATTGCCTCGAATCATATGATCGTACTCCAGGAGATCATGCATGTCAGTCAACGGCGAGATCCAGCAGTGCGTCGAACGGTACTACTCGAGCCTCTGTGCGTCCGATGCCGGCGAAGTCCGGGCAGTCTTCCATCCAAATGCCCGTATCACGGGGTATCTGCCCGATGGGCTTCATGAGATGACGGTCGATGAGTTCGCCGGATTCGTGGAGTCCCAGCAGCCATCACCCGATGAAACCGGTGCCGAGAAGATGCTCGAGATCCTCTCCTGCGAGGAGGCTGGCGAAACCGCCGGCGTCAGGATCCGGGAGTCCTATCTGGGCATGGTGTTCATCGACACCTTCTCGATGCTCAAGGCGGACGGGCAGTGGTGGATCTACACCAAGCTGTTCCATATCGAGTCCTGATCGGTTCAGAGTCCGACGGAAGGCTTGTCGCCCTGCTTGGATACCTTCTTGGTGTCGGTCCACTGGGCCAGATCGTTCGACCAGCTGGTCAACGTCATCTGGAACTGCAGATCAAGCTGATACGTGTTGCCGGCTCGACTGGAGAGCTCCACGATGGTTCCCGTCAGGGAGAAATCCGGTGTGGCATCATCGCTCGATGATTGATTCCGCAACGCCTTCTTTCTGGCATTGGCTGCCGCATCCTGATCCTGTGGCCGTCCGCTGACACCGGCATAGGTGGTGGCGAGCTGGACAACACCGGAGTTCACCAGTTCCGCCTTGATGTCGCCTGTGAGCAGGGGCATGGCCAGTCTGGTCGTGGTGTCGTTGATGATGGCACGATCCTTGAAGAGCAGAATGGGCTTGCGTCCGTTGTCCTGTGCGAACTTCTGGAACAGTCCACTGCGAAGCAGCGACTCGATCATGGTGGCGGAGGCATCCTGGACATCCTGGATGTCGATCTGACTGGTGGTCGTGATCGATTCGGGGCCACCTGTCTCGATTCGTCTGGCAGGGTTGCAGGCCGTGAGAAACAGGACGATCAGTAGGGCGGGAAGAAAACGCATGGTGAGTGCTCCAGTTTCGGTCATTTGTCGGATCGGCGGAGTTCGAAGGAGAAGTCGGCGGCTGACGCATTGGGTGCCAGATCGGTCAGCGTGACGGTTCCACCGGCTGGCACACTCGTGGCTCGCCAGACATCCGTCTTGGAATTGATGAGATTGCCGGCCTGATCGAGCCATCGAAGATTCCAGGCGAACGTCCTCGTCGTGAATCCATCATTGGCCACCACGATCTGGGCTTCGAGCAGATTCGATGGTTGGCTTCGATAGAGTCGAACCCCTCGGCAATGAAGGAAGATCTCCGTCAGGAGGTCGTTGACCTGCAATCTCGCATCGGGCACCTCGTCCAGGGCAGGCGTGGTTCGGGTGCTCGTGGTGTTCACCGTCCCGCAGGCCCCGAGGAGGCAACAGAGAAGCAGTATGGACAGGGTCGTGATGCGGTTGGTTGTCATGTGTTCGATTCCAGAGTTGCTCTTGAAGTATATGGCTAGGAAGTGGTCTTGGTCGATATCGATTCGGTTTGGTCCACGTCGACTTCGGCTGTGGTGGGGGCGATCTTCTCGTTCTCCAGTTCCTCCTGCTCCGGTGGAGGCTTCAGGCTGAAGATCGGCACGTACTGTTCCCGATCACCGGTCAGCTGAATAGGCATGATCGATGCCGTCGAGACAGTGGGCGATGGAAGCGAGACCACCACGATGTGGCTTTCATCGGGTGTCAGTTCAACGGAACCAAGCGAGCGTCCATCGGGTGTGGTGAATCGAAGGAGTCCATCCGTCGGTGTCGGAAGATGGGCGGTCTGGATGTCCGACGGCATCGTTCTCCAGCATCTCAGATCCGCCTGGGCGGAACCGACCTGATAGATGAGGGCGCCGATCGCGAAGATCGCAACATAACTGTTGTCCTGGGCAGCTCGCATCAGCACATAGGTGGCGATGGCCTTGCCGGTGGCTCGAATGGCCTCATGGGTGATGATGATCGGCAGCCGTTCCTTGAACTGGGAAGCTGAGATCGCGGCGGTATCGGCAAGGACTCTGGTATTGACCGTTTTCTCGTCGTTGGTCGAAACCCGAAGCGTATCGAGCTTCGACTCGTTGAACTTCATGTCCGGTAGCGCCAAGGTCGGCATGGTGAAGCCACCTGAGAGCGGTAGCGGCATTGGAATCGTGATCTGTTCCAGATAGGGGCCCATTCCATTCATGAAGTAGATCCAGGTCGTCGGTGGTGGTGGGGTTCCGCGGGTGGCCCATTCCAGCTCGGATTTCAGCTGTGGCATGACTCGCGGGGAGATGACCCTGAGCTCCTCGAGGGAATTTTCCGCCATGGAGAAGTCGTTGCCGTAGCCGTTCTCGCCTCGAGTCAGTCGGAATACCGCATCCAGGTGAAGAGCCCACGGATTGATGTAGTGATTCGAAGCGGTTCGATCTGGTAGATCATCGTAATGGTCGTTCACGATCCGGCTGGTATTGTCGTGCATGACATCACTGGTATCGTCCGCCCAGGAGTCGTCCTTGTTCTTGTTGTCGGTCTTCTTCGCCCAGTCGTCGACGCGGCCTCGGTTCTTCTTGTGGGCCAGATCCATGGCCTTGCCGTATCGATGCTCGGCATCTTCGGTCCAGAGGACGCCTCTATTGAGTTCGACACGGGCATGATCCATGTCTCCCATGGCCATGAAGTTCAGGGCATTGGAGGCATGCAGCATGATGCGGTCGTTGGGTGTGCCTCGATAGCGGGAGGTGGTGTTGTTGGTCACCGTCGTGACGATGGCTTCGGACACCGTGGCCTCCGGTGTCTCCTTCATGTAGGGATACGTGTCTACGAAGGCATGATCAAAGCACTCGATGCTCGTTTCATAGTCGCCGGCCGCCTGGGCCGCTCGTCCGCCTTCCATGAAATAGATGACCCTGTTCTTCTTGTGCTTGGCCTCTTCCCTGGCATCCTTGTAGGCCAGCGTCGCCGCCGTCTGATAGTCGCCCTGGGACCAGACGCCGGCGAGTTTCTTGGCATCGGAACGGTACTCCTGCTGACATCCGGTCGCGGTGATGCCGGTGAGCAGAACGGTGCAGGCAAGAAGATGTGCTCTCATGATTCAATATCCCCCCTAGAGGCACCGGTTCAATCCGCTCCCTGGATCCAGAGGCTGGGCTGGCCGACGCCTAGATTTCTAACATTGGTCGTATCGATCGTGATTCGACTGTTTCTCATGAACTCCGCGAGGGCCTCCGCTTCATCAAGGGTGACCTCACGCATGACTTCGCCGTCCTTGAGTGATTCGAAGAATCGGCTTCTCTGTTCCCATTGCTTCTGACCGGCGGGGGAGAGCGTCACCGGTATGCGAAGCAGGCCTGTGAACTCGCTGACATCGACATAGCGATCGACCGGGTTGCACAGTGGATGCTCTATCTGGATACGGCGTGTCCCCTCGCGAACGGGAATGGGACCTGGTGTGCTGCCGACGAGGACGCCGTCAATCGAGATCATGGCGTCGGACGCCGTGAGCGGATAGCTGGAAGCCGAGATCATCCAGCCCTTGTCCGATTGCGTGATCTCCGGAACCGACATGTTCTGAAGGACGGCCTCGATACGAATTGATTGCTCGGCCTTGGCGATGTCCTGACCACCAGCGTTCATGCCGTCGAACGCGGCCAGGCTGATCTTGTCGGCATCGGATTTGAGCAGACGATCGACCGTGTTGAGTTCGATTCGCTCATGATTCGGGCTGGCATAGAAGCGCTCGTTCGAGGTGACCGATCCGCCTCCGAAGCTGATGCCGTCGCTGCTGGCAAGCAGTGTCCAGGAGGCGGCCAGCGTGTAGTCGGCGACCGTCCTGTTCAGTGATGACGTCGTCGTGACATCGACCATCAGTGAATCGATGCTGGCCTTCAGGACCGCTGAGGCCCCAAGGCGATCCGCCAGTGCCACGACCGATGCGCGATCGGAGAGCAGTCTCTGGGCTCTGGTCTCGGCGGACTCGCCGGTTCCCTGGTTGGGGCCCAGCTTCGACAGGCTGCTGACGGCATTGAGCACATCCTCCCGGCTGACCACCCGCACGCCACGTGATGACAGGCTGCTGGTGAGTTGAGCGGTGAAGAGGCTGACTCGGTCGTCAGGAACATCGTTGGAGGCGTTCGAGACGAAGATCGCGACGACGGAGTCCGGCTGGTCCGTGCTCGATTCGGCCGGTTGAGTCATGCCAGTGGTGGAGCCGCCTCTGTCGCGGGCGTATCCGGCGGGTGGGTCGTATGGGCCGGTGGCACGATCCGAGACGCTCAGCCGAGTCGGTAGTGAATCAGTCGGGCGAAGGGTGGTTCTCCCGATGCCCGGCGATCGATCGAGCTCGATCGGGCTCGCCTCGGAGTACTTCTCATCGATATTCGTCACGATTGCCCACCCAATGGTGGAGGAAGTGGTACCCAATGACGCGCCTGTCTCCGGGTCGATCATGGCGGCGCCGGGATCGCGAAGCTCGTACAGATCACCCTTGGCGACTCCGGTCGATTCGCCTCGATTGAAGAAGATCACGTTGTTCTGGAACCCGATCACCTTGGCAGGCGAGAGGGAGTTCAGGATCTCGCTGGTCGCATCCGATGCGAACTCCATGCTTGCGAGGTTGATCATCCGATTGGAGAAGGCGCCGGTCTGCTCGGCTCCCTCGATCAGACGCGTCTCCTCCTCGTGCTCGGTCGTGAAGGCGGCCGTTCCCAGTACGGTCCCTTGTGTCACGTCGTAGATCTTGAGCATGGCGCCCAACTGAATTGTCTCGTAGGTGTACTTCGATTGCCCCATGGCATCGGGAATCGTGGCCGTTCGAGTGATGAGCTGAAAGCTCGTCACTGTGACAGTGGCGATGTACTTGAAGCCCTTGAGCTTGAACGATTGAGCGGTTTCGGGATCGGATGTGTCGTAGAAGCCCGATCGTTGAACGTCCTGTGCATTCAGGATCTTTTCGAGATCACTGCCGGCGACGACCTGGAATCGTCCTGACTTCTGCAGATAGTTGATGAGTGCCGGGTCGGTCGCCTGGAGAACCTGCTCGAGCACGTTCTGACTGCCATCACGTGTGGCTTTCTCCATGACTGCCGGTGTTGCCTGGATGTTCTGGACCGCTATACGAGGCTTGGTGCCTTGTTGAGCCTGGGCGTGGCCGCCGATCAACAGGGTTGCCAGGATCAGGACTGTACTCATGTAGTGACGCATGCATAACCTCCAAAGTGTCAGAGGGGTCGTCTGGTATCCCGTGTCTCACGTACATGAGTGAACGGGTGATCTCCCCCTCGATCTGCATTCACGACGAGAATACAATATTGGTCTTTTAAATGAATTAATACGGCGGTTTTTCTCCATGGGCAGTGTCACGCCAGTGGGTGATCAGCTGGAATTCACCGGCTACTGGACGACGGCTCTCATGGGTGCTGAAACCGAATTGCTCTTCACCATGGACACGTCTGATGGCTTCGTCTCGGACACCGAATACCAGTTCGCCTCGGATCTCTACGTCTCTGGCGGATTGGCCGGTTTTCTCCTTGAATCCGGGCTCGCCGACACTGATCTGACCGGTCAGTGGGCTGGCAGCTACAACGGCTCTGCCACGATCGCCTACGTGCCTGCACCTGCTGGTATGGCCGTACTGGGGCTCATGGGCCTTGCTGGTCGTCGTCGAAGACGCTGAACCATTTGATAATCTAGATCTTGAACCTCGTGGGCACCATCTGGTGCCCACTTTTTTTGGATTGGGCGTCCATTCGATCCATTTGTTTGGTGGTTTAAGGACCTGTTTACGCTAAATTAAAAGCTTGGGGGCAGTTTGAAACTATGGAGTAAAGTCATGCAATTCAGGCTTGTCCTTTCGTTCGTGATGTTCCTGGCTTTCTGGAGTCTTCCAGCCCAGGCCCAGCAGCAGATCAACAAGACCATCAACGTTGACGGCGTCAATCGCTCGTACATCGTCTACATCCCCGTGAACTTCGATTCTGACGAGAACATGCCGGCCATGTTCTTCTTCCACGGTGGTGGAGGAACCGCAAGCGGTGGAATCTTCGAGTGCGACTTCAGACCACTGGCGAACTCCGACCGGTTCATCGTGGTGTATCCACAGGCCATCAACAGCTCGTCCGGTACGAACAGTTGGGATTGCCTTGGGGACTATCACGGTGGCATCGATGAAATGGGTTTCGTGTCCGCGATGATCGACGCTCTGGCCGCCGACTACAACATCGATACGAATCGCGTCTATGCCGGTGGCTATTCCCTGGGTGGCAGCATCGTCTACGACATCGCCGCCTATCTACCTGATGAAGTCGCCGGAATCGCTCCGGTTGCCGCCAACATGTGGGAATGGACCTTGAGTGATGTAAACTGGTCGACCTCCGTCGCCTGTGTCCATCTGCTGGGCACAAGCGACTTCTACGCGCCCTACAACGGGAACGAATACAGCATCTCGGCCAACGCCCAGAACAATCATTTCGTGAGCCTCAACGGTGCGCAGGGCACACCTGAGGTCGTGAACGTCGGTGGCAACGTCACCCGATACACCTGGCCCGCAGGCGATGGCTGTCATGGCCATCAGCACTATGTGCGTCAGGGGGGTGGTCATGATGCTCCGTCGGGATATTCCCAGGGCCCCGAGTGGATCTGGGACTATCTCTCCCAGTACTCCCTCGATGGCATCATCGAATGCATCGGGGGCTGTGATGGAGACTTCAACGGTGACGGAACCCGTGACGTCAACGACATTCTGGAGGCGATCAGTGCCTTTGGAACAGGCGACGGTGGCGATATCGACGGCGATGGCGACACCGACGTCTCGGATATCCTCGAACTGCTGAGCCTCTTCGGGCAGGAGTGCTGATCAGCCTATCTGACGGTCGATCCGGCCTATTCGTATGTGACTTCACCGCCCCTTGCCAGATGGCCAGGGGCGGTTTTCATGGCGTACTGATCGAGGGTTTGCGTGGCGTAATTTGATTAAATATTGAGACTGAGTATCAATAGAGGGGCTATACTTCCCGGCCTTCTGAGCTTCCTTTCTGCCGATCTCCTTCCTCCATCCACCCAGATCATCCCATCATGAACACCAGCTTTGCCGATCCACTCGACATGCAACATGTGCTCTTCGCCGAGTTGAGCCGCATGTTCGGACAAGAAGTTCCCCTGTACGACAAGTCGCTGGCGGTGAACTTTCATTGCAATCGTGCGCTGGTCGATCTGCTTGCCATTGGTTTCTCGGGCTTCTCCATCAGCGATGAGGAACTTCAGGCCACCTCGCGTGAGCGGCACGGTGCCATTCGAATCGGTCGCCGGGACGAGTTCCGCTGGATCACCCGATACTTCGCCTGCTTTGGAATGAAGCCGCACAACTACTACGACATGACGAAGATCGGCGAGAAGAGCCAGCCCGTGACCGCCACGGCCTTTCGCTCGACCACCGATCCGGAGAACAGGATCTTCGCCTCACTTCTTCGTACCGACTACTTCGATCGGGAGATTGGCGATCGCATCGATGACCTTCTGTCCACCAGGCAGATCTTTTCCAGCCAGGCTCGATCGCTCATCGAGCGATTCGAGAAGCAGGGCGGGCTGCATGCTGACGATGCGAAGCGGCTGATCGAGGAAGGTACCCAGCACATCTTCAAGTGGACGGGTGAGGCGAGAGGCCGGGATCTGTACGACGAACTGTGCGCCGAAGGGTTCAAGATCGCGGCCGACATCGCCTGCTTCTCATCACATCATCTCAATCATCTCACGCCCAACACGCTGTGCATCGATCTCTATTCCGATGCCATGAAGTGGCGTATGGGAACGATCGATCGATCCGAGTTCCTCGAGCGGGCCGATCGTACGCTGGCATTCCTCGACGGGTTGGCCGATCCCGACTGGCTTCTTCTGCATTTCCGTCATCTCACGCATGAGCAGGTCGATGCCTTCAAACGACGGCTTGTCGACGCCGACCATCGTCGGGAGATTCTCTCGACACTCGTGGCTGAGCTGGACGTCGCCGATCTCGACCTCACGCTTCTGCCTCACAATGGATACAAGGACAGCACGGAAGGTCCCGATGCCGGTACGCAGGTGCTGCTTCGCCAGGATGCGTATCGAGCCCTGACGGAACCCATTCGGTTCATCGACGAGGCTCCTCCCTTCGATTCATCGCATACGGCCCGGTTCGGTGAGATCGAAGAGCGTTTCTATGCGGTCACTCCCAAGGGCCGGACGTTGTACGACGAATGCCTGGCTGGCAGGACGTCAGCTTCAAAGGTCGCATCGTCCGATGATTTGAATCCATTCGAGCCATTTCCCCGAACGCTACATGGACTGTTCGAGAGAGGGCTCGTCCATGCGATGTTCGAACCCGCGAGAGCCGCTCTTGACGCAGATGTCGAGCTCTCGACGACGGACTTGATGCAGCTTGTGAAGCAGGGGGTCCTCCGATGCCGTGGCATGCGATACGAGGATTTCCTTCCCATCTCGGCGGCCGGGATCTTCGCCAGCAATCTCGATCAGTACGGTACCGATTCGACGGCGGACCATCGTCCGACCTACCTTCGTGAGGAGTTCGAGGAGATCGTGGGCTGCTCGATCATCGACACCGTCGATGCCTATCGCTCACTCCAGGCCAGAAGCATCCTGTCCGCCTTCACATCGCTGGGAATGGAACACCTTCTGGCCGAGTCCGAGCGAGCTTCGCTTGAGAAGGATGTCGCTGGACTGAGCGTGTGATCAATGGCCCCGAGTGGCGGTATTGATTCATCACATCCAGATCGCGACGAGTGCCATCAGCCCTGCCCCCAGGAACGCCCAGATCAGACGCCGTCCTCGGTTGGTGCCGCCGGGGAAGAATTCCTCCCGAACGATATCCAGAGTGGCTATGTACAGGAATGTGCCTGCGGCGATCGCCTTGAACCACGCTTCCGCGGCTCCGCTGCCTTCTCCGAAGGCCTCGATGGCGAGTCCGCCCAGGATGACGCCCAATGGCGTGCTGCAGACGAACACGAGAAGCGCTGGTATCCGAGTGCGTGGTGGTACGTCGGCTTCCTCGAAGATCGAACCAAGTGCGAAGCCCGCGGCGCCCTTGTGAGCCAGAATGGCGATGAGCAGGACACCGGCACCGGCTGCCGTCGAGATTCCAAGGGTTACCCCGGCGATGAGACTGTGAATGGAAAGGGTCAGCAGAAGCAGATAGGGGGTCAGCCCCTTGCTTTGGCTGGCGTTGAGCAATGCTGCTGCTTCGGGAGTGTCTTCCTTATCGCCGCCTTCAAGGGCTCGGGGAATCACTCGCTCAAGTCCAAGAACCAGAAGGAAGGCGGCGGTGGCGATGGCGAAGGCCGCTGGGTAGTCGAGATCGGGGTACGTGGAGGCGAAGCCATCGCTGGCATCGGCCAGCAAGTGAATGAGTCCCGCCGCCAGGAGAACGCCACCGGCGAAACTGTTTCCGTAGGCGATGATCTGTTTGCTGGCCCGACGAGCGGCCAGCCAGGGAGCGAAGACACCAGCTGCGCCAACAATCGCGATGATGCCTGCCCAGAGCAGGATCATGGGAAGGCTTATTGGTTCGGAGGTGGTGGCTGTCGCGAGCATCGTGTACTAATTGTACGTAATCGAGAGATATTGACAATCAATTGCCATCAAGGATACTCTCAAATCTTCTAGAGTTCTGCTTTATAAGTGCCAGCCTTGGCATATCTCAGTACGCCTCATTGCCCAATGAGGTCTGGAGCCTCCCATGTTGTCGTTTTCGTATGTGATCACCGGTCTTCTCGTAGTCATGTTCCCTGTTGTCGAATCATCGGACGAGGTGCAACGGCCTCATGATGCGGCTCATGCAGGGCATGAGCAGTCTGAAGGCGGAGCCTCGATGTATCGCTTCCCGGACATCTCAAATGAAGAGATCGTCTTCGTCTATGCGAACGATCTCTGGCGAGTTCCCGCCGAGGGTGGCGTGGCGCTCCCGCTCGCGTCTCCTGCAGGTGTCGAGACGATTCCACGGTTCTCACCAGATGGTTCCGAAGTGGCGTTCGTGGGCAACTACGACGGCAACCGAGATCTCTATGTGGTGCCCACGCAAGGTGGCATGCCACGGCGAATCACCCATCATCCGACTGGTGAACGATTGAGCGACTGGACAAGCGAGGGAGATCTTCTCTTCAGTGCCCGCAACATGGGTGGGGTGCCAAGAGCCGAGCGTATCTATCAGGTCAGTGGCGAAGGTGGGCTTCCGAGTCCTCTGCCGATGCCATACGGTGCCAATGCGGCCATCGATCAGACGGGTACGTGGGTCGCCTACACGCCCAATCAACGAGATGGACGAACATGGAAGCGTTATCGAGGCGGCATGGCCAGCGATGTCTGGCTGGTGAATCTCGAGACCGGTGAGTCCCGGCAGGTCACTGATTGGGAAGGTACCGACACCATGCCCATGTGGCACGGAAGCGATCTCTACTACCTGTCCGATGCAGGAGATGAGCATCGGCTGAATCTCTGGCGATACGACGTCGAGGATGGTTCTCGCGATCAGGTGACCAGCTTCAAGGACTACGACATCAAGTGGCCCGCGATCGGTCCCGATGATCAGGACGATGCTCGATTCGTCTTCCAGAACGGCGCGGATATCTATGTCCACGACACCGGCGACCAGTCGTCACGGCGAGTGGAGATCGATGTTCCAGGCGCCACGGCCAGCCTTCGATCAAGCATGGTCGACGCCTCCGATTTCATGGAGAACCTCTCGGTGTCTCCATCGGGCAAACGAGTGGCGGTCGAGGCGCGGGGCGACATCTGGACCTTGCCTGCGAAGAACGGCAGTCCGAGAAACCTCACTCGATCATCAGGAGCCGCCGAGCGAAGTCCGAGCTGGAGCCCCGATGGCAAGTGGATCGCCTACTTCTCCGATGAGCCTGGTGAATACGAGCTCTTCGTCAGACGAGGGGATGGTCGTGGTGAGCCACGTCGTCTGACCGATGACATGGGTCCCTTCAAGAACGACATCTACTGGTCGCCTGATTCGTCCTATCTCATCTATGCGGACAAGACCGGTGATGCGCACCGGGTCGACATCGAGAGCGGAGAGGGTACGACCTTCGCCCGAAACGACATGGGCATCTTCCCGGAGCCTGTCTTCAGCAGTGATGGTCGCTGGATCACATGGTCCATGGCGACCGGTGATTCGATGATGGGGCGCATCCACATCCACGACTTCAACTCCAACGAGACCCATGTGGTCACCAAGGGCATGTTCAACGACGGCTCGCCGACCTTCGACCGCGATGGTGACTGGCTCTACTTCACGAGTGATCGACGATTCGCCCCGAGTTATTCCTCCCTCGACGGCACCTGGATCTACGACGACAGTGGTGTGCTGGTGGCCGTTCCACTCCGTGAGGATGTGGAAAGCCCCTGGTTGGCGGAAAGCGACGAAGAGGAGTGGTCCGACGACGAAGACGAGGAAGAGGGCGACGAAGACGCTGATGGCACCGATGGTGACGATTCCGATGAGGAGGGTGAATCCAACGACGAATCCGATGAGGACTCGGACGAGGAGTCCGATGATGATTCCTCCGAGGAAGGCGCCGATTCCGTCGATCCTGCCGATCCGGTTTCAGGTACCTGGGAATGTGTCGCCCTGATCAAGGAGATGGGCGAGCTTCCCGCGATGTTCACTCTGGAGTTGTCGGACGATGGGACGGTCTCCGGAACCCTGGAGACGGACATGTTCGACTTGGATCTCTCCGGCACCTTCGATGAGGAATCCATGAGTCTCGAGCTCAACGGCACCATGAAAGAGGGAGGATCCCTCTCGTTCATGTTGACCATCGATGGTGACAGCCTCTCCGGTTCGGGATGGTCGGATGATGATGACTCATCCGCCGAGATCACTGGAACTCGGATGGCCATGGATTCAGAAGACGATGACGAGGATTCCGACGATTCCGATTCGGATGAAGTCGAGACCTTCGAGATCGATTTCGAGGGGTTCGAGGCTCGCGGCATGAAGTTGCCGGTATCGCCTGGTGGTTTCAGGAACCTTCGAGTCAACGACAAGAACCATCTCATGTATGTCCGTCAGGGTGATGGCATCAAGGTCTTCGACATGAGCGACCGCGAAGCGGAGGAGAAGTCCGCCGGTACCGGTGGAAGTTTCCAGCTGACCGCCGATGGCAAGATGATGCTCGTGCCCTCGGGCAGTGGTGGCAAGATCCGAAAGGCCGGCACCGGAGATGGCGGTGATCGCATCGTCTCAGAGCCGATGCTCGTCTCGATCGATCCCCGCTCGGAGTGGCGACAGCTGGTCGTCGACGCCTGGCGCATCCAGCGGGATCACTTCTACGATCCTGGAATGCATGGGGTCGACTGGAACGGCGTTCTGGAGGACTATCTGCCGCTCGTCGATCAGGCTGCGACCCGTGAGGATGTCAGTCACATCATCGGTGAGATGATCTCCGAACTGAATGTCGGTCATGCCTACTACTACGGAGGCGACGTCGAAGGGCAGCCATCCATGAACGTCGGCATGCTCGGGGTCGAATGGGAGGCGGCACCAGCGGAAGGCGAACGCCCCGATGGCTATCGAATCGCTCGAGTGCTTGGTGGTGGTGACTGGGACGTGGATGCGCGTGGTCCACTCCAGGAGCCGGGTGTCAAGCTCGGTGAGGGTGATGTCGTACTCGCCGTCAATGGAATTCCCATGCAGCTGGATCGGGATCCCTGGGCACCCTTCGTTGGAACGGCGGGATCGACCGTGGTCCTGACCGTTGTCGATGACGAGTCCGACGAAGGGACTCGGGATGTCGTGGTCGACACCATTCGTCGTGAGAATTCGCTTCGATATCGCGACTGGATCGAGAATCGACGTGCACTCGTCGAGGAACTCAGTGATGGGAAGGTCGGATACATCTACGTTCCCAACACCGGTCGAGACGGGCAAAGCGATTTGGTGCGTCAATATCATGGTCAGTCCCATATGCCGGCCCTGATCATCGACGAGCGATGGAATGGTGGCGGACAGATACCCGATCGGTTCATCGAACTCCTCAATCGTCCGGTCACCAACTACTGGGCGACACGCGACTCGAAGGACTGGCGCTGGCCCATGGGCGTCCATGCGGGCCCCAAGGCCATGCTCATCAACGGGCTCGCCGGATCCGGCGGGGACATGTTCCCGTGGTTGTTCCGTGAGAATGATCTCGGGCCACTCATCGGTACGCGTACCTGGGGTGGTCTGGTGGGCATCTCGGGTAATCCGGGTCTCATCGATGGTGGCTATACCGCCGTTCCGACCTTCGGTTTCTATGAGCAGGATGGAACCTGGGGGATCGAAGGCCATGGTGTCGATCCGGACATCGAGGTGATCGACGATCCGGGTCTGATGCTCGATGGTGGTGATCCCCAGCTCGAGACGGCTGTAGCCGTGATGCTCGAGGCCATCGCCAACGGGGAGGTGCCTGATCGAGCGACACGTCCTGCGTCACCTGATCGAAGCGGTATGGGTATTGCCGAAGAGGACAAGTAGGGAGCCAGCTTGGCTTTTATTGTCATCGTGTTTGCATTCATCGATTCATGTTGATGGGTCGCTGTCATATTGCAACTCTTTTTCAATGTGTTGAGATTCAATCTCGATTCACATAAAGAGTGTAATAAGTGATGTTCATGACTTTCAAAGATGAATTAAGCATGTATTTTTGTCATACAGTGGCTCACATGTATGCCAACCTTTTTTACATCTCGTGGAGATGACGGAGACAGATCTATTATGCGTGGTACACGTTCGATAATCTTCATGGCTGGACTTGTTCTGAGTGGATTCATGCAATCCTCCATGGCCGATACGATCACCGTCTGTCTGGATGGCACATGTGATTACAGCAATCCCACTGAGGCGGCGAATGCCGCCGTCCCGGGCGACGTGGTCGAGATCGCAGCCGGTACGTACCTGCTCGAGGAGCCCGTGGAGTCCTACGGTGTGCAGATGACGATCCGCGGGGCCGTGGACTCCTCAGGTGAGCCCGCGACGATCCTCGACGGTCAGGGGGCGCTGATCGTG
>CESO01106715.1_pt1 | contig 15847 bp, 17 predicted proteins | sample 356341 | NCBI WGS metagenome assembly CESO01 (sample SAMEA2621812, study PRJEB7988) | marine metagenome | biome: marine biome (ENVO:00000447); feature: deep chlorophyll maximum layer (ENVO:xxxxxxxx); material: "saline water (ENVO:00002010), including plankton (ENVO:xxxxxxxx)" | depth 35 m
AGCGCAGCCACAAGCGACGACCCACACCGGAAAACAAAACGAAGAATCGCCTATTGCAGCTTAAAGTAGACTCTGTAAAACTGCGATAATGGACACTCAATATCTGCAGTGGTTTTACCACCCCATCGTACTTGCAACATTAGCGCTCGTTCTCGAGCGCTTTTTTTCGTTACCGGAACAATGGCACCCACTGACTATTTTCCGCCTATTTGCCAAATTTCTGACAGACAAGGTATGCCACCCAGAGCACGGCGCGACACAGCAAACCCTTGCTGGCGCCTTATTAATGGGCTTATTGTTAGTTATCTGTCTAACGCCTGTAATTGTCATTCAAATGAGTGCCGAGTTACATCAACTCACGGCAACGATATGGCTTTGGTTTGCGATAAAGTATAAGCGAACCTATGACCTTACAAAACTCGCCGCCCGTGCACTTAACAAGGGGCAAAAACGTGCCGCACGCGCTATTATCAGGCGCTGTGTTGCTTATGATTGCGAGCAGTTAAGTCCACTTGGTTTAGCTAAGGCGGTTTTAGAAGTTCGACTACGCATACTTTTGGTCAACGTGTTAGCGCCGCTTTTCACCTGGTATATAGCCGGCTCTACCGCCGCACTGGGGGTTCGCTTAATTATTGAGTGTTATCATTTATGGCCACAAGCGGCGCCCCGATATCGGTTCTTTGGTATGTCGTCGCAGTGGTTGTATAACACTATCGAGACTCTCATTTTGTTGGTTCCAGCGCTGCTATTGATGCCTGTGGCATGGTTAGCAGGACCAAGGGCAGCAGTGCCGATCCGCCAAGGTCATGGCATGTCGCTCGGTGCGTTTCTTTGGCTTGATGTGCTGAGTCGACTGCATCGTGTTAGCTTAGGGGGTCCGCAGAAATACCAAAAAAGGCGCATCGCTCGGACCCGCTTTGATGGCCCCTCCGCCACCCATAAACTACTGCAAAAACGCGATTTAACAGGGATTTGGCTCGACATCGTGGTTATCGTGCAGGTTTTTCTGTGTTTGCTATTGTTCATTTATCGACCCTGAGGTCGAGTTCGTATATACTGTGCGCCCTAATAAGCAACCGAAAGTAATTATGAAAACCATTGATGTAATTGGCATCGGCAACGCACTCGTCGATCAGGAATTTGAAGTCAGTGAAGACTTCCTAGCCAAACACCATTTGGAAAAAGGCATGATGGCACTCATTGAGGAAGACGATCAGAACAAACTGATCGCTGAACTCAGCACAATGGGTGAACTTAAAAAGCAATGCGGCGGTGGCTCTGCAGCTAACTCATTGGTCGCTTTTGCACAGTTTGGTGGCTCTGCTTTTTATTGTTGTAAAGTCGCTAATGACGAAGCTGGCGATTTCTATCAGCGTGACCTCGAGCATGTCGGCATTCAAACGAACCTCACCAGCCAAGATAATGATGGTACTACGGGCCGTTGTTTGGTCATGGTGACCCCCGATGCAGAGCGCACCATGCGCACGCACTTGGGTATTACAGCTGATCTATCCACTCATGAGCTTCATCCGGACGCGATCGCGGCAGCAAAATACCTCTACATCGAAGGTTACTTAATTACTTCTGAAATAGCGCGTGAAGCTATCGCTGAAGCGAAACGCATTGCGCGTGAAAATGACACAAAGATTGTCATGACTTGTTCCGATCCCGCGATGGTTAAGTACTTCCGCGATGGTATCGATGAAATCCTTGATGGCGGTGTCGACTTGATGTTCTGCAATAAAGAAGAAGCAGAACTTTTAACCGGTGAAACGGATCCACACGCCGCTGCACAACGTTTATTAAACTGCGCATCGACCGTTGCTATCACTCTCGGTAAAGAAGGTGCGTTAATTGCTGATGCTGAACGTCAGATCCATATTCCAGGCGTTCCTGTTCAAGCGGTCGATACGAACGGGGCAGGCGATATGTTCGCCGGCGCAATGCTGTACGGTATTACTCAAGATATGCAGCTTGAGCAAGCCGGTCGACTCGCCAGTTTAGCTGCGGCGGAGCTTGTGACTGAATTCGGCGCACGCTTGAGCAAAGAGCGTCAACAGCAACTTTTGGAAAAGCTGCTAAGCTACGCTTAACACCCATTTTTTATGCAAAGGATAACGGTAGCATTATGAGTTTAAACGATCCTAAGTTCACCGACTTTAAAGTGGCAGATATTAGCCTCGCCGACTGGGGCCGCAAGGAAATTGCGATTGCCGAATCTGAAATGCCCGCTTTGATGACTATTCGTCGTAAATACGCAGACGAAAAACCGCTTAAGGGCGCCCGTATTATTGGTTGTATTCACATGACCATTCAAACGGCCGTGCTTATCGAAACTTTGGTTGAACTCGGTGCTGAAGTGCGCTGGTCTTCTTGCAATATCTTCTCCACCCAAGACCACGCAGCAGCCGCTATTGCTGCAGCTGGAGTTCCAGTCTTTGCCTGGAAAGGCGAGACAGAAGAAGAGTACGAGTGGTGCCTAGAGCAAACCTGTAAGAAAGACGGTGAACTTTGGGATGCCAATATGATTTTGGATGATGGCGGCGATTTGACGCTAATGATCCACGAGCAATTCCCACAGATGTTGGAAAAGATCCACGGTATTACCGAGGAGACTACAACGGGCGTTCACCGCTTACTCGATATGCTCAAGCAAGGCACACTGCGCGTACCGGCTATTAATGTCAACGACTCAGTAACCAAGTCGAAAAACGATAACAAATACGGCTGCCGCCATTCACTGAATGACGCCATTAAGCGCTCTACTGACCACTTAATGTCAGGCAAAAAAGCGTTGGTCATTGGCTATGGTGACGTAGGTAAAGGCTCTGCAGCGAGCTTACGCCAAGAAGGCATGATCGTTAAAGTTACAGAAATCGATCCGATTTGTGCGATGCAGGCATGTATGGACGGTTATGAAGTGGTCTCGCCCTACATTGATGGTGTCAATAGTGACGACGGTAGCACAATCAATAAAGCGTTGTTGGGCAACATTGACTTATTAGTTACCACGACAGGTAACGTGAACGTTTGTGACCGCCATATGTTAGCAGCGATTAAGTCAACCGCCGTGGTGTGTAACATTGGTCACTTCGATAACGAAATCGATACCGCGTTCATGCGTAAAAACTGGCGCTGGGAAGAAATCAAGCCACAGGTTCATAAGATTTACCGCTCTGACGATGACAACGATTACTTGTTGTTACTCGCTGAGGGTCGCTTAGTGAACTTGGGTAATGCTACAGGCCACCCTAGCCGTATTATGGATGGCTCTTTTGCAAACCAAGTGCTCGCCCAAATGCACTTGTTCCAGCAAAAATTTGCTGACATGTCGATTGAGCAGCAGAAAGATTACTTACGTGTTGAAGTCTTGCCTAAGCAGCTTGACGAAGAAGTTGCACGCTACATGGTACAAGGCTTCGGTGGTGTAATCACGCGCTTGACTCAACAGCAAGCTGACTACATCCACGTCGAGGTCGAAGGTCCATTCAAAACTGACGAGTATCGTTACTAATGATGCAAGACGAATTAATTATTCGCCCGATAACGGCCGCTGATTCAGCGGCCGTTATTAGTTTGGCAAACGAAGTTCACGGCGATAACTACCTGAATGAAGAGTCTCTTGCGGCTCTGCTCAGCGCCGGCACCGTGGATGATATAAACCTTTCGTTTTTGGCTGAAAAGGCGGGTGAGATACTCGGCGTTCGGCTTACAGTAGCGCCGGGACAGTGGCCTATCGACGAGGCATGTACACCTGCCGCATGGCAGGTTGCGCCTGAGTATATTTGCTACTTTAAATGTGCTGCGGTTGCCGAGAACGCACGTGGCTTGGGGGTCGGTAAAAAGCTGCTTTCAGCCAGCATTGAAGCCGCCAAAAAGCTCGGTTGTGAAGCCGGGCTCGCGCATATCTGGATGCAAAGTCCGAACAACAGCGCTTATGGTTACTTCAGTGCGTGTGGCGGTGAACTAATAACTACGCATGCTAAACGCTGGTATCAAGCCTCTATTGAAGACGGCTATTACTGCCCTGTATGTGATGGCATTTGCTACTGTAAAGCAGGTGAGATGATACTCTATTTTTCATCTGAGCGACTTTAGTCCATGTATGATCCGCTAAATGACACTGAGCTACCCAATGCTGCGCCACGCGTAGGCTATTGGGCAGGTCATTCAGTTGAGTGGCCAGCCTGTTTGAAACAGTTGCCTAGAACGACTGATGCTCTAGTCATTGGAGGCGGCTACACGGGGTTAAATGCAGCGATTGAACTTCGTGCACAGGGGCGTGAAGTCACTGTCATCGATGCTGAGCAATTAGCCTGGGGGTGTTCAAGCCGCAATGCTGGCTTTGTCATGAAAAGTACTGGCCGGCTCGGCTTGAAGCACTGGCACGATAGTTTGGGTGAGGATGTCGGCTATGCAATGGCGAACGAACATCAACTCGCCCTTGAGCAGATCAAAGCACATGTCCAGCACTGCCCTGACCAATGTGACCTGCGTGAAGGCGGCTACGTCAAACTGGCTCATAATAAAGGGGCGGTAAAAGCGCTGAGGTCGCAATACCAATTTCTCCGTTCGACTCAACAACCGGTGACATGGCTCAATAAACAACAGGTTGCCGATACTATCAAAACACAACATGGCTTTGCAGGGCTAAAGTTTGATGATTGTTTTGCTATCAATCCAGTAAAATTAGCCGCCAGCGTCGCGCGTCAAGCTCATCAAGCAGGCGTCCAGTTAGTAGAGCACTGTGCGGCGACCGCAATGGACCGTTTGGATGAGGGGTGGCGAGTACACACGGCACAAGGAGAAATCGTGGCGCGTGATGTGCTCTTTGCTACCAATGCCTACACTACACAAAAGCTATTTCCTGGACTTACACGCCGCAATCTGCCCGTAGTTTCTAGCGTCATTGTTACACCACCACTCAGTCGCGCTCAGCTCGATGCGACGGGGCTCAAAGACGACTACGCTTACATGGACACGCGCGTGCTTAAATATTATTTCCGCTTACTGCCAGACGGTCGACTATTATTTGGTGGTCGTGGTGCCATTAGAGGCGCTAATGCCGAGAATCCGCGCTACGCTCGACGTCTACTCGCCGCACTCCATGCCAGTTTCCCCGCATTAAAGGACATCACGCATTGGGATGACTTTTGGAGTGGTTGGGTCAGTGTGTCATTGGACGATTATCCGCGCGTCATGCAACTCGACAACAATGTTTATGCCAGCATGGGCTATTGTGGTGCGGGCGTTAGTTTTAGCGCTTTAGCGGGTAAACGGCTAGCCGAAAAAGCCTGCGGCTTGTCGTTACCGACACTACCGTATTATCAGTCTAACCTTAAACCGTTTCCTTTTTCAGGTTTTCGCCGCGTTGGACAATGGGCGTTTTATCATTACGGACGGCTACGCGATATGTGGGGCTAACATCCCACAACACTTAAAGCCCAAACACAGTCTTTTCGCTCTTCAGCATCCGTCCGATTAAATAGGTTAGTAATACAGCGACCACTAATGTGAATATCGCACTCACGCCTGTACCCAACCAATTCACCGCCTCGCCACGGATCAGTGACAAGAATGTTTGGTGCTGCCCGGTTAACGGTAAATAGTAAAGTAACGGCGTTTTTAGGCGCGCAAACTCGACACCGAATGATGCGGCCATCGGGATGATCAGCAGAAAACTAATATATGTTTGCGCTTCTTTAAAATTCTTTGCTCGAAACGACACGAATAGTTGCAGACTCGTTGCTAGCAACGCCAATGGCACTAATGCCAGAAACATGATTAACAACATATCCAAACTGAAATCAACGCTCATGCCTATTTGATGGAGCGGCACAAAACTAAAGATAATAGGAATAAGAATCAGCGACAGCATGGCACCCAATAGTGCGAAGCAGGAGGCGGCAAGCACTTTACCAATGACGATCGCCTGCGAACTCACTGGCTGAGATAATAAAAACTCAAGTGAATTACGTTCGCGCTCGCCGGCACTGATATCAATCGCCACATTCATGCCCGACCAAAATACCGAAAGTAAGATAAACACTAGCACACTGCCCATAATGATCGCAGCTTTAGAACCTCGCGTCGCCATGTCTTGCTTTGCTACTTGGACCGGTTGTATGACGCGAGGATCAATACCTCTTAATATCAATCGGTAATTCGCTATCTGAGCGGAGTACGCTTGCAGTGCCTGCTCGACGCGCTTCACATCGGTTTGCTGCTTCTGTGCCGACCAGTCAGCACGCAATGTCACCGCTATGGGTGTGGCGGAGGCAATGGCCGCAGCCCAGTTTTCAGGAATCGAAAGCTCGATGGGTGTCACTTCAGCCGGCCAATCGGTTTCGCGTTCCACGATACTATTTTCACGCAGGTGTTCGACAAGCTCTGGGGCATATTGCTTACCCTCAATGCTTATTTTAACATCGCTCGGGTCGGTCAATTGGCTAATCAAAAAGAAAAATGCTACCGCCATCAGCATCGGACCAAAGAAAGCATAAGACATCGCCGCGAGCACTGAGCGTTTATCGCGGAGCGCATCCTTGAACTCTTTTTTCCATATCGTTTTGTAGGCGCTCATTAGGCTGCAATCCCCTCGTCGCTACCAATGATCTTGACGAATGCATCTTCAAGGGCGGTTTCACCGGTTAACTGACACAACTCATTCGGTGTTCCCTCGGCTGCGACTTTGCCACCTGCCATGACTACGACTCGGTCGCATAGTGCAGCCACTTCTTGCATAACGTGGCTCGAAAACAAAATACAGGTGCCCGCTGCCCGTTGTTCTCGCAAAATATCACGTAAAATCCGCGTACTCATGACATCAAGACCGCGACTGGGTTCATCTAGAATCAGATGTTTAGGGTCATGCACTAGCGCCTGAGCTAAGGCCACCTTCATGCGTTGTCCCTGAGAAAAGCCTGCTGATTTGCGATCGGCGAGTGTAGCAATATCGAGCCGCTCGATGACCGACTGTACGTTGTTCTCCAACGTATGACCTTTCAATCCATGCAGCTCACCAAAATAACGTATTTGTTCGCGCACCGTTAAACGTTCATAAAGACCGAATTTATCAGGAAAGATACCTAAGTTGCTGCGCGCCTTTAAGGGGTGTTTATTAGCGTCAACGTGTTCAATCAACGCTTCACCTGAATCGGCACGAAGCAGTCCATAAATAATACGGAGGCATGTGGTCTTGCCCGCGCCATTGGGCCCTAGCAAGCCGGTTATCTCGCCATCGCGCGCAGCAAACGTGAGTTCGCTCAGCGCGTTCACTGTCTTAAAGGACTTACTTATCGACTTTACTTCAATCATGTCAAAGGCCCTCTCCGTTGGCATTCAGCACAAAAGGTGCCAGCTTCCTTTGCTTTACACATTGAGTATCTAATGCTTCGACACTTCCCTTACGGACGAACTGTGCAACGATTTTGTTAGCACAGGTGTGTCCCGCTATGGTGTGTCCTGCGTACGGTGCCACCACGTGTACACTATTCGGCAAGGTGCGCGCAGCAATATCCGCCCAGCGTGGAGGCGTGACTGGATCTTGCGTGCCGGATAGGAGTAATACAGGCTTTTCGCTCTCAACCGGTTGCGCAAAGGCACTCGGTGCCGGCGTTGTTTGCCACCCTTTGCACAAATCGACGAATGCTTGCCCGGTTTTACCACCAATAAACTCGTTGTTAGCATCTTGCTGCAACAAGCTCTCAGTCGCGCGTGGTAAATCTTCACGGCATACCACCGACAACATCAGACCTAAGTATATCGAGTTTTGTACCGCGGTGGTTGTGCCACCCATCAACCCTAGAATAGGTTTATAATTAGTCGCACGTGCTTCACTAATGGCATAGGGTAATAACTGACGTGTGGCGGGGTTGTAGAGCGCAAGACGAACCACGGAACTAAATCTTCCTGGAGTCAGCCGAACCTGAATCGCTTCTGCTGATAGCGGATCTTGTGTGTCAAGCAGCACACTTTGCTGCTCGAGCGATTGCATCACCTGCTCATAATCTTGTTTGAGCTTGGGAAACCGTTGTGCACATGATTGCTGCTGTTGACAGTCTTGTAGCATATTTTCAAATGCCAAACTGCCATTAAACCCGAATGGGCCGATGACCACCTGCGGTGGAGCAACCGCATCCAAGGTCGCCGTGCGAACCGCGTTAGGCGCTTGTTGCAAGTACTTGAGGCCAACTCGGCTACCGTACGACCCACCATAGAGATTCCATTGCTCAACATTTAATGCTTCACGAACACGTTCAAAGTCGCGAATTGCGTTTGGTGTATTGTACTGTGAAACGTCGACATCGGGGTATTGCGCAAGGCATTCCGCTGCCACTTCATCAAGCGCTTGCTCATCGTCTGAACGAACTAATTCATCGGGTCGATTGACGTCGCAAGATAACGGATTACTTTTACCGGTGCCGCGTTGGTCAATCAAGACGATATCACGTTGCTTCCTAACATCGGCGAAGATGCGGGCAATCATCGGCGCAAGCTCGGTAGCCGCCTGACCCGGCCCGCCGGCTAAAATCAAAAGCGGATCGGGTTGTGCGTTCTCTTGAATCGAAGGAATGATCGCGTAATGAATATTGATTTGCTTGGCATTAGGTTGCTCATAGTTTTCGGGTACCGCAATGAAGCCGCACGCTAAGCGTTCAGAGAACCCTTTAATGAAACAGTCCTGGTCGTTATCTGAGGGCTCCACTTTATTCTGTGCATTGGTCATTGCGCTGAATACGCTCAAACCAGCAGCCAATAGCACCCCTATTAAACGCGACCCAAATCGAGTACTCGGCCGGCTTTCATTACCTAAGTTCATGAAAATGTCCTAAAAAAGCGATAAGCAGTTATTTTCGTCCCATCACCGTGTTTTAGCAACAGAAGAATCGAAACAATTTGTTAACAAAAACAAAAAAGGCCTCCAATGTGGAGGCCCTTTGCAATCTATTTACAGCTTGGATTATAAGCCGGCGCGCTCTTTAATAGCAGCCGCGATAGGAGAACCGCCGTGACCATTTTGCTGTGCCCACTGGTAATCTCCAGAGCTTGCTAAATCGTCAACAGAAAGACGACCGACCATAAAGGTACCAATTTCGTTAGAGCCATTTGTCATTGCAAATTGCAAAAGCGATTGACCGTTACACTGGATACCTGAATATACGTCACGCATGCGAACACGTGAATCACGTAATTTCTTACGTAGACGCATGGTGTCATCGCCTTGTACGTATGTGCATAGGCTCAACGCGAGTTCGTTTTGGGCTTTCGCTGGCTGACTGAAAGATACGCCAGCAACTGCTGTTGCCGCGATCAAAGAACCTAAGATAAATGATTTCATTGTGTGACCCCCATCACTTACAACTGTTCAATTTTTCGCCGCAAATAATACTATGAAATTAACGTTCATTCAATCACGCATGTTAAGGTAATTTATTGATTGGACAACAGTTTATTAACTTTTGCGGTCGAGAATACGGGTAGTATATGCAGGTGTTTCGGCATTGGGAGCGGCAACATATTGCCGCTCAAGTTCTTGCCAGCTCTGATTTTTTTGGTAATCAGGAAAGTGCGTATCGCCCTCAACATCCAGTTCGATATCGGTAACATATAGCCGATCACTGTAAGGAAAAAAAAGTTTATAAATTTTTCCACCACCAATGACCATCAGCTCCTCAACATTACCGGCAGCGGCGATTGCTTGCTCGACACTACTGACCCAAACCACGCCATCATCGGGGCTTTGATGCTGACGAGGTTGGGTAGAAAGTACAATATTTTTGCGTCCTGGCAGGGGGCGTCCCAAGGACTCAAAAGTTCTGCGACCCATAACAATTGGCTTACCCAATGTAATTTTTTTGAAATATTTCAACTCGCTCGGAATATGCCAAGGCATCGTATTATCTTTTCCAATCACACGATTTTTTGCCATGGCCGCTACCAGTGAAATTTTCATTGCGTCGCCCTTGTACACGGTTTTATTTTTGGTAAACGACTTCGACACCGTGGTCGTCGTCATCATCGTCATCGAGATCGTCGTCGTCTTGATACTCTTCAAGAACCTCATCGTGGTATGTGTCCCACTTAAAGTCGACGGTTTCTTCCTCTTGCGCTTTTTGTGCCTCCTCATGAGGCGATGGCAAGGTATCGATATACTCGACCACATCATGACATAACTGCTGTGTGTTGCGTCCTTCTAATGCAGCTATCTGATACACCGGACCTTCCCAGCCGAGCCGCTCGACTAAGTCATCAACTAATTCTTGACGCTCCTCCTCGAGCACTAAATCAACCTTATTGATAACCAACCAACGTGGTTTATCAGCTAATTTTGGACTGTATTTTTCAAGCTCTTCGATGATGATGCGTGCTTGCTCGACCGGATCACTTTCATCGAACGGTGCCAAGTCGACGAGGTGCAATAGTAGACGGCAGCGTTCCAGGTGCTTCAAGAACTGAATACCTAAGCCAGCGCCCTCAGCGGCACCTTCGATCAAGCCAGGAATATCAGCAATGACAAAGCTGTGGTGGGCAGCGGGTCGCACCACACCTAAATTAGGCACTAATGTGGTGAATGGGTAGTCTGCGACTTTAGGTTTTGCGGCAGATACCGAACGGATAAAGGTCGATTTACCTGCATTGGGCATACCTAATAGGCCCACATCAGCCAACAACATCAATTCCAGTTGTAGTTGTCTCACTTCTCCCGGAGTGCCGTTGGTCTTTTGTCGTGGCGCACGGTTAACACTGCTTTTAAAACGCGTGTTACCTAGCCCATGGAAGCCACCTTTCGCCACGATGATGCGCTGACCGTGACGCGTTAAATCCCCGATCACCTCACCCGTATCAATATCTTTCGCACGCGTACCCGGAGGCACTTTTAAGGTAATATCTTCACCCCGTTTGCCCGTGCAATTTTTACTCATCCCGTTTTGACCGCGTTCAGCACGATGAAAGCGTTCAAAGCGATAATCAATAAGCGTGTTGAGGTTTTCGTCGGCTTCTAAATAGACATCGCCGCCATCTCCGCCGTCGCCGCCATCGGGGCCACCTTTGGGAATATATTTTTCACGGCGAAAGCTGATACAGCCATTACCACCATCACCGGCTTCCACACGGATTTCTACTTCATCTACGAATTTCATGAGCGACTTCTTTTAGAACAATTCTTGAGGATACTAAGGTTAGCACATATGAAAAAGCCCTGCCGTAAAGGCAGGGCTTTTCAAATCTTTTAGGACAGCTGTAATTAGTCAGTGATTACACTGATAAATTTACGGTTTTTGCTGCCTTTAGTTTCGAAAGAAACTTTACCTTCCGCGGTCGCGAATAAGGTGTGATCTTTACCCATGCCTACGTTGCTACCAGCGTGGAATTTAGTACCACGTTGACGAACTAGGATGTTGCCTGCCAATACAGACTCACCACCGAAACGCTTAACACCCAGACGTTTACTCTCTGAGTCACGACCGTTTTTAGTAGAACCACCAGCCTTTTTGTGTGCCATGTGTCGTTACTCCTTAAATTAGCTGTTGATACCAGTGATTTTCACTTCTGTGAACCACTGACGGTGACCTTGTTGCTTACGTGAATGCTTACGACGACGGAATTTAACGATCTTCACTTTGTCGCCACGACCGTGATCAACGATCTCAGCTGTCACTTTGCCACCTGATACAAACGGCGCACCGATTTTTACATCGCTGCCGTCAGAAACCATAAGAACCTGGTCGAACTCAACTACGTCTCCGGTAGCTGCTTCCAGTTTTTCCAGGCGGACGATTTGGCCTTCAGTCACACGGTGCTGCTTACCGCCACTTTGGAATACTGCGTACATAGTAATCTCCACTGCCCATTAGGCACTCGAATTTAAAATAGGTCGCGAATTCTACTGAATAAACAAAAGGATCGCAAGTGATTTCTGGCTTTCTTTATCAACTTCGCATGCGCCCGTTTAAGCTTGTCCATCTCGACCGCCAATGGCTAGTAACACGCGCTCATATATTGTAACATCCAATCTCCGTTAAATTTACGTAAAGCATTTCATATTATGATGGATCTGAAGTCCATTAACGATCTCGCACATAACGACATGCAAGGCGTTAACGCGCTCATTGGCGAACAGTTGAGCTCCGATGTCGCGCTGATTAACCAACTCGGCATGTATATTGTTAATAGTGGTGGCAAGCGCTTACGCCCTCTACTTGCTGTTCTGTCGTGTCGAGCACTCGGCTATGAAGGCCGTGCCCACCTATCACTTGCAACTATTATCGAATTCATTCACACCGCGACACTGTTACATGACGACGTCGTTGACGAGTCGGAACTACGCCGTGGTCGTAAGACCGCTAACGCGGTATTTGGTAATGAAGCCTCAGTACTGGTCGGTGACTTTTTGTATACGCGTGCCTTCCAAATGATGGTTCAGCTCGACTCGATGACGATCCTGAGCATTTTAGCGGATGCCACGAACGTGATCGCAGAGGGGGAGGTTTTGCAGTTAATGAACTGTAATGACCCGGATACCACCGAAGCACGCTATTTTGACGTTATTTATGGAAAAACTGCGAAGTTGTTTGAGGCAGCGACACAACTGGCCGGCGTACTAACAGAACAAGACAGCACAGTGACTGAACAATTGGCTGACTATGGTCGCTATTTGGGCACCGCGTTCCAATTAGTGGACGACCTGATGGATTATACGTCGGATAGCGAAACCATGGGCAAAAACGCTGGTGATGATCTCGCTGAGGGTAAACCGACACTGCCGCTGTTATACGCGATGTGGCATGGTGATGAAGCCGCTCGCAAGTTGATTCGAGAAGCCATAGAACAAGGTGATGGCCGCGAACACTTGGAAACCGTATTGGCTGCTATGCACGCCACGGGGGCCCTTGAGTACACCCGTCAAAAAGCACTTGAAGCGGCCCAGCACGCGCGCGAAAGTTTAGCCGTTTTGCCTGAATCAGAATACAAGCAAGCGTTGATCGCGCTGACTCATCTCGCGGTCGATCGCGTCGCATAAATCGGCTTATCGCGTAAGCCAGACATAAAAAAACCGCATGCTCGCATGCGGTTTTTTTGTTTGCCTCCGCGTTTACGATGCGAAGTCGATACCTTTCTGGATGTCGCCTTTCAAACCGTCGAGCATGTCGTCCATGCACTTCTGTTCGAATGCGCTTAACTCACCATAAGATAGGATTTCTTCTGCACCGTTCTTGCCTAAGCGAACTGGCTGTGCGAAGAATTTCGCATTATCACCTGGGCCTTCAACGTAAGTGCACTCGATGGTGTCTTGACCTTGCAAGCCGTTAACGAGTGATAAACAGAAACGCGCTGCAGCTTGACCCATAGATAGTGTTGCAGAACCGCCGCCCGCTTTTGCTTCAACGACTTCGGTACCCGCGTTCTGGATACGGTGAGTCAAATCTTTGATTTCTTGCTCGGTGAACTCAACACCTTCAACTTGTGACAACAATGGCAGAATCGTTGTACCACTGTGACCGCCAATCACTGGAACAGTGACGTTAGCAGGATTCAAACCACGCAGTTCAGCAACAAAGGCTTCAGAGCGGATTACGTCGAGTGTGGTTACACCGAAAAGCTTCTGTTTGTTGTACACGCCCTTTTGCTTCAATACTTCAGCAGCAATGGGAACCGTGGTGTTCACTGGGTTAGTAATGATACCCACGCAAGCGTCTGGGCAGTTATCTGCTACGCCTTCGACAAGGTTTTTAACGATGCCGGCGTTCATGTTGAACAGGTCAGAGCGATCCATACCTGGCTTACGCGGAACACCTGCTGGAATCAAAACGATATCGCTACCGACAAGTGCTGACGCTAAATCATCTTTACCATAACCGGTAACTTTTACGTCAGTTGGGATGTGGCTCAGATCAACGGCTACACCAGGAACAACTGGGGCGACGTCATATAAAGACAGTTCAGAACCCGCAGGTAGTTGAGTTTTTAACAACAAAGATAACGCCTGGCCGATACCACCGGCCGCACCTAATACGGCTACTTTCATCTCAGACTCCGTTTTTATGTTGGATTAGTGACTGCATAAGCATAGAATAGTTATGCGGATATGGCGCAAAACTGTACTCCAATAGGGCTTAAAATACAAATAAACTGATCTAGGCGAAGGGCATGACACAAGCAAAATTACTGGCGGCATTTAAAGCATTATTGAAAGAAGAACGCTACGGTTCACAAGGTGAAATCGTTGAGGCACTTAAGCAGCAAGGCTTTAGTAATGTCAGTCAATCCAAGGTCTCGCGCATGCTCAGTAAGCATGGCGCGGTGCGTACCCGCAACGCCAAACAAGAGATGGTTTATTGTTTACCGGCAGAGATCTCAGTGCCTTCGGCTAAAGCACCATTAAATCAACTTGTTTTGGATATTCAGCATAATGATGTCATGGTCATCATCCGCACCAGCCCCGGTGCAGCACAACTCATTGCTCGGCTACTCGACTCGGTCGGTAAAAAAGAAGGTGTGCTTGGTACCATCGCCGGGGATGACACGATTTTTATCGCACCGTTAAAGGTCTCTGAGATTGATTTCACCTTAGAAAAAGTAAAATCATTATTCGAAGCCCACTCGGTTGTCCCCGATAACGCAGAGTAAACGCTAAGCCACCTGTGGTTGCACAGAGGTCTTTAAAAAAGCACGGCTCGGTACAAAAAATGCCGAATTGATAATGGCTTGTGTGTAATCGAGTAAGGGGTCGTATTGGTTTGAGTCATCTTCGTGATAGCGTTGTTTCAGCCAATTTACGACCGCCTTCGGCTGGCACGTGAAATACATCGCTAACATCCCCTGCTCTCGCGTGTCGCCCCACGCCATATTCTGGCGTAGCAAAGGAATGGGCTGTTCATTTCTATCCAACAAACGCGCCTTGCTCGCATGGGTCACGCCGACAATATCCGCTTCGGGTAGCTTTTCAGCCGTGACTTTGTCACGTCCGACAATTTGCTCTTGCCGCTGTGCACCTAAATAATCCCAACGCTTAAGGTCATGCTTAAATTTTTGTACGAATAGATAGCTACTATGTTCGAATTGCTCGCTTTGTTGTTTTTCAACCAGCGCTACGCTGCGACGGCGCAAACCGCGAGGGTTGTCGGGCGCATCGATAAAACCCATCAGATCACGACCATCTAAATAACGAAAGCTATGAACATGTTCGGCTATTTCAATATCATAACCGAGCCATTCGTTAAGCGTACGTGCTGCCAAATAATTAGCGTCGTAGCGATCAGAACGGATGCTGATAAGTAAATCATACACTTGTTCGGGCGCTTCACGGTGGCCCTCACGTAAATCGGGAAAACCATTAAAGCCCTCAGGTCGTCGGTCGGGATACAGAATATCCCAATACTCACTCCCTACCGCGATAAAGCCATTGAGCATCGCCTCAGAGAAACGGTCACTGAGCTCATCTATAATCGATGGAATACGAGCAATTTTGCGACGCATGACATCCACATCATCGGTCATAACATGGCAAAACAGACTCAGCCCATGTAGATTAGGCTCGTCACAAATTCCGGATTGCGCTTTTAACAAAGTGTATCTCCGTTCCAGTTAAACGTTATTTTAGTTATTTTTACATTCATCGGAACTGCAGGCATTATAGAATGCCTGCAAATTACACAGAATCGCAAGGACAAAATCATGCGCCAGTTGATTTTAGCCGCCAGCATCATGTCGCTGGTATCATGTGCAACGCAACCGCACACGTCACCTAATACCGAAACGAAGGCGGTGAGTCAGCCCACTTCGGTGACGCAATCATTCCACTCGCTCGCTAACACGATATGGGACGATTTGTCCGCCAGCCACA
>CESO01031516.1_pt1 | contig 15835 bp, 9 predicted proteins | sample 356341 | NCBI WGS metagenome assembly CESO01 (sample SAMEA2621812, study PRJEB7988) | marine metagenome | biome: marine biome (ENVO:00000447); feature: deep chlorophyll maximum layer (ENVO:xxxxxxxx); material: "saline water (ENVO:00002010), including plankton (ENVO:xxxxxxxx)" | depth 35 m
AATGGTAACGAGACCCAAAGCTTTAGCACTATCTTGAATTTCAGTCAGCACGATATCGTATTCAGGATACGCCAACAGAAGAGCTGGGTCGCCTAGTAAAGTAAAGTTTCTATGATTAGTATTTGAAATGTCAGTAACGTTGTTTTTTGTCCTCATCAAAACATCACCAAGCCTAGGAAACGATTCATCATCGTCTTTAGGAAATAAATTTTCTAAAAAAGCTGTGTTTAAATCCAAATTACTACCCGTAAACACAACTCTTGAAGTAGTTAGTAAGGCTATTGCCCCTCCATTTTCTTTCAAGAAAACTTGTTCGCCTGCCGATACTCTTGCCGGATCATCGTAACGACTGAACTCACAAGTCGCAGTCATAAATAAAGGCAATTTATTTTCATTACTCCAAGAATTGATGTCATCTATTTCTAATATCCTTTCATGAGCCCAGCCTAATTCTCCACCATGCCCCGTATAGTTAACTACGAACATACCTTTATTGACAGCTTCTGAAATAGCATTGTTGGCACTAGCGCAACGCTGACCTCCTGTTGAGGATTCTTGCTCATAGGCATCTAAGTATATTTTATCCACATTCACATTGGGGTAAGAAGATGCTACATAATCAGCAAGTTGTTCTGCTTGTAAAGAATGTACCGTTTCTTGTTCATCGTTATCATCACCGACAAAGCACATATTCAATCGCCAATCACCATAAGATTCAGAAGAGCTATAGCCTATCACCTTATCTACTGCACTCTTGGCCTCTGCAACTGTTTGAACAGGAAATCGACCAACTCCAATATCTAGAAAAGGAATATTTAAAGCATCCGAAATTAAACTCTCTCCTTCATCCAATAAGGCAAAATAATCATCGGTAACGTAAGAGTACAACTCATTAGTAGAGTTTGCAGACTGATAAGAAACAATATAATTAGTGTTTGTTGAAAGTCTATCTTTAGGATCATAGGATGCATCTCCAAATAACAACAAATAACTTAAGGGATTTTCTTGTTCATAAAGCATTTTAGCAAAATCTCTTATTGCCGACACGTCCTGACTACCAGATGAAAATTCATTATAAATCTGCTGCGGACTAACTACCTCCACATTCAGACCCTTAGTTTCATGGAAAGTTGCCAGTCTATTCGCTTGTTCTAAAAAGGTAGGGTGCGATACAATCAAATAATCAACATCTTTCATAGAATGTAAGTCTTGATTTTCTATTTCTCCTAGAGGGTTTGCCGACAAATAAGTGCCGTTGAAGGCTATAAACTCTCTAAGCACGTCTGTTGAAATTTTAAAAGAAAACTCCGAGCCTGAAATTTGACCAGCAATAGTATTAGGAGAAAGAGGGTCTGTCACGTCCCAAATCTTAGTATTGGAATTGGTATTAGAGAGCAAAAATTCAGTTGTGGAATTTGGCTTAACAGATGCTAATGACCTAAATGGCATTTGACTACCACTCATTATTAACCGTCTTTGGGAATTAATTTCTATAAAATCAATCCAACCTTTACCAGTGGATGAAGAACTGCTGTATTCTAAATTTACATGTATAGTATTTGATGAGGGGTTAATAAGCTCTTCAAAGGTCTTGAGGTTGGCACGGTTGTAACTCCCATTAATACCAGAAATGGTTAGATTCTGAGTTTGCATCCCACTAGCATCAATACTGAAATTGGAGTTAAATGGCGAGGGCGAATTAGCCGCTAAAATCATTTTCAAATTTGCTGAACCTATTCTGTTAGGAAAGTTAAAATTGAAGGTTCTCGAATCTACCAAATCAAAGACATCACCGTACCAATTTTTACCAGACTTAATGAAGTTCACCTCCTCGTTCTCATGAATCTGATAGTCGTCAAAGATTGTAATTGTGGTATCCGCAGATGAAAGCGATTGAACAGAAGGGACTCTTTGGCCTTCTCCTAGATCTGCTGTAATAAAATAATAGGTGTAGTTATCAAAATAATGCTGTTGACGACTGAAAAAACCTGAACTATTAAGACTCCATTGATTAGGTGACTGACCATAAAATAATATGTAGTCGTTTGCATCAAAACTACCATCAGATTGACCAATCACTTGAATAGCTAATTCTTCTAAGTCAGCAGTCCTTTCAGAAGCATTATCTGTGGGCAACAAACCCCCGGGATGACCATAAATTCTTAAATTCTGAGGGTTTATACTCGAAATATTCATACCTAAACTCTCTAAATCTTGAAAGGATAATCGATATATTCCATCAGTATTTACGCCAATCTTGTACCAGTTGCCAGTAGAAAGTACGGAGTTAGCAACTGAAGATGTTGATTTTCTTGCGTTAGGCTCATCAACAAACTGCACTTGAACTTCAGCAAATACTAATTTTTGGTAGACATCGTCATGTTTTATGAAAGGAAAAATTTCACCTCTGATTATAAGGTTATTACGACTTTTACCACTGCGGTAAGTAATTTGAGGTATTGAATCAATTAAAAGATTTTTTAAATATTTTTTTTCAGACGAATCACAAGAAACATAGATTGGGTTTAAAACACGAATTTCAAAGCCAGACCTAATATCAGTCAACTCAAATTCGAAAGACAAATTATGGGATTTAAATTCATTAACAACTAAAGAGTCATTATGCCATTTATAATCTAGAAAATGGTATTGAGAATTTTGCCCATTAACAGTCAAAAGAGTTAATAACAAATAAACAAATATGAAGAAATATCGCATGTATTAAAATGAAATTCAAAGTTAACGTTTATGTTTTCAAAAAAGGTAAAATTCACAAACAAATTGACATCTCAGAAACGCAGATGCAATAATTATATTATCTATTCGTAAGATAAATTGAAACTAATAAGAATATTTTTTTATTTTTGTTAGCTACTAAAATCACAATCTATGATGAAGAAGATTTTATTCTTTCTAAGCTTATCGCTACTTATTGGTTTTTCCAATGAAGTAAAAGCACAAGATCCTGCCTTTAGCCAATTCTTTGCTAATCCGCTATATCTTAACCCTGCAATGGCAGGAACAAACATATGTCCTCGTATCAGTCTAAATCATAGAAATCAATGGCCTGGTATTGGCAAGACGTATGTCACATACAGCGCATCCTATGACCAATATATTGATAAATTAGGTGGTGGATTAGGCTTTGCTGTAGCGAAAGATGTTGCTGGAGCTGGAAACTTAAACACCACTCACATCAGCGCAAGCTATGCTTACAGATTAAAAATAAATAAGAAACTATCTATTAACGCAGGTTTTGAAGCTGCATATCGACAGCTCGGAATTGACTGGCAGAACCTTACCTTTGGTGATATGATTGATCCCGTTCAAGGTTTTATATATCCAACCAACGAAGACATTGTCAACTACTCTAACTCTAAAGGCTTCACTGATTTTGCTGCTGGTTTCATGGGATTTGGAAATGCTAACAATCAATTCGATTATTATTTTGGGTTTGCTGCTCATCACATCACCATGCCTGATCAAGGCTTTATTGGTGAAAGTAGATTACCAATGAAAGTAACTGCCAATATTGGTGCTTCATTCCCTCTCAATAGATTTGGTACATATAGAACTAACTCGGGTAATAGACCTAAGAATGCTGCTATTCTTTCTCCAAACATACTATTCCAAAAGCAACAAGATTTTATGCAGTTGAACTATGGAGTATATGTTCTTAAAGGACCTATTGTTGGTGGGCTTTGGCTAAGACAAAGTGCCGAAAACTTTGACGCTTTCATCGTTCTGTTAGGGATCGAACAAGCTACATGGAAATTTGGATATAGCTACGATGTCACTATTTCAGACTTGAATAATAGTAATACGCAAGGTGCTCACGAATTGTCCTTTGCATATAAACTACCATGCAGATATAAAGGCAAAGCATTTGAAACAATAAATTGCCCGAACTTTTAGTTTAAGAAATACTCAGAAAACCATTTAAATTATGAAAAATCAATTATTACTCATTCTTTCTCTCGCTTTAGTCTTCGGATGCAGCAAGGAAAAATCGAAAACAACCGGATGGAATTACAACGATCCAAAACACGGTGGATTTGAAGTTTCAACTAATTATACCGAGCAAATTACCCCTTCAGGAATGGCATTTATAGAAGGTGGGTCATTTACAATGGGACGTGTTGAACAAGATGTGCAATATGATTGGAACAATGTCCCTAAGACGGTTACGGTTTCTTCATTCTATATGGATGAAACAGAAGTTAGAAACATTGACTACTTAGAATATTTATTTTGGATAGAGAGAGTTTACGGTTCGAACTATGACAACGGATCCTATCCTGAAGTTTATTGGAAAGCACTACCTGATACCAATGTATGGAGAGATAAATTATCATTTAACGAACCATACGTGGAAAGTTATTTACGTCACCCTGCATTCAATCAATATCCTGTTGTGGGTGTTAATTGGGAACAAGCCGTTGATTATTGTGCTTGGAGAACAGACAGAGTTAACGAGAGAATACTTATCGATAATGGATACCTTTGGGAAGATCCAGAGCAAGTTGATGAAAACGTATTTAAAACCGACGCCTACAAAATGGGGCAATACGAAGGTAGAATAAGGAGACAGCTTCCTAATCTAAAATTAGGCGTTCATGCTTACGACAAAAAAGCTGGTAAAGACAAAAATGCCGTTCGATATGTACAAGAAAGCGATGGTATTCTATTACCTAGATTCAGATTGCCTACCGAAGCAGAATGGGAATTTGCTGCTCTAGCATTAATAGGTAATACAGAACAAGAAAATATTTCTGAAAGAAAATTATACCCTTGGAACGGAGATGGTGTAAGAAATCCTTCGAAAAGAAATAAAGGAGAAATTGTTGCCAACTTCAAAAGAGGTCGTGGTGATAATATGGGTACTTCTGGCAGACTTAATGATAATGCCGATAAAACAGCTCCTGTAATCAGCTACTGGCCTAATGAATACGGCTTATATAACATGGCTGGTAATGTATCCGAATGGGTAATGGATATATACAGACCACTTATTGATCCTAACACTTCCGATATGAACCCATTTAGAGGTAATGTATTCGAAACTTGGCAAAGAGATGAGGATAGGTTTATCGTAGAAAAAGATACCCTTGGAAATATTATCAAGAGAGAGGTTTCTGTCGAGGAAAACCTTAATAGAAGAAACTACAGTAAATCTGACAATATCAATTATCTTGACGGTGATTTTGATTCTAAAGTCAATGCCCCTGCTAGCGATTGGTTGCAAGATGGTGAAGAGAATACTACAAACCAAGTTTATGAATTAAACCAAACATCATTAATCTCTGACCAAACTAGAGTTTACAAAGGTGGCTCATACAAAGATAGAGCTTATTGGATGGTTCCAGGAACTAGACGTTTCTTAGATCAAAAGCAATCAACGAGCTATATTGGCTTCAGATGTGCTATGGACAGACTAGGACCTCCAACAAGTAATCTTAAAGAAAATAGACGTAAGCCTGTTGATTGGAACAAAAAATCAGGTTATTAAAACTTAAAATTAAAACCCCATTTATTTGGGGTTTTTTTTGATATGGAAATAAAAGAATTACACCAATTATTTATTAATTCATCGGGGGTAACGACCGACTCAAGACAAATTGAGAAAGACAGTATCTTCTTCGCATTAAAGGGTGATAATTTTGATGGTAACCTATACGCACAGAGTGCAATTGAAAAAGGATCTAGTTATGCTGTGGTTGACAATAAAGAGTATTGCTTAACGGATAAGCATATTCTTGTTGAAGATGTTTTAAAATGTCTGCAACAACTTGCCAAATATCACAGAAGTCAATTGAATTGTCCTGTTTTAGGAATTACTGGCACAAATGGCAAAACCACAACTAAAGAGCTTATTACAACAGTAATAGAAACAAAATACAAGACCGTTTCAACAAAGGGAAATCTAAACAACCATATTGGAGTGCCCTTAACACTGCTAAGCGCCCAACTTGATACTGAATTTTTAATTGTTGAGATGGGTGCAAACCATATTCATGAAATTGAGTTTCTATGCGGATTAGCACAGATAGACTTTGGTCTTATTACTAATATTGGAAAAGCGCACTTAGAGGGCTTTGGAAGTGTTGAAGGCGTGTTAAAAGCAAAGAAAGAATTGTACGATTATATTGAAAGTCATGACGGCGTGTTATTTGTAAATGGTAATGACGACTTATTAATGTCTATTTCAAAGAATATAAAACGTATCATCTATAATCTTGAAAAACAAAATGAGACTGCCTCCCCTTTTGCAAAAGTTGATTTCCAAGATCATTTAATATCTTCAAAATTAATCGGAGATTATAACAAAACGAATATACTAGCAGCTTGTCAAATAGGTCAGTATTTTAGCGTTAGCACTGAGAATATAAAAGATGCTATAGAGAACTACAGACCGACTAATAACCGCTCACAACTACTTGAGACAACAGAGAACACCATTATAATGGATGCGTATAATGCCAATCCTAGTAGCATGGCAGAAGCCATAAAAGCTTTTCAAAAGATAAAACATAAAAGAAAGCTGTACATATTAGGCGACATGCTTGAGCTCGGCAACAATTCTCTAGTAGAACATCAAAAAATTATTGACCAATTATCAGAAAATGATAGTGAAGTCATTCTGATCGGCAAAGAATTTAAAAAATGTAAACACGATTTTGTGCATTTCTCAGAAAGTGATCAAGCCTTACAATGGATTCAAGAAAAACCTATTAAAGATGCGTTTATTCTAATGAAAGGATCAAGAGGAACTCGATTAGAAAAATTAAGAGAAGCTCTTTAACTCAATTCCTCTTCAATTATCTGTCTAGTAATAAAATAAAAAGAAATTAGCCCTCCTCCTAATACAGAGAACAAAATAAAAGCCATAACTATTGACATTTTATTAACCTTAAGAGGTAGTGTCGGAGAATCAATAATATTTAAAAGCGGCTTATTATTTAACAATGTGAATTTAGAAACTTCCAAATTCTTAACTATTTCACCATACATTATATTCAATATTTCAACATCACGTTTTAGTCTGATCTCTTCTAATAGTCCCTTAGCACGTTGAACACCGAAATTGGCATCTTTATAAGAGGCATATCTAAACTCTGCATTTTTCAGCTCACTGAGAACAGAGTCAGCTCTAAATGAGAGGAAATTTAATGTGTTTTCAGATTTAGCCGTTTGAAAAAGTGTATAATACTCTTCAAGTTTATCCGCTAATGACTCAATCATTAGTTTAGCAAAATCCTCATTTTTAGAAACACAGGATATTTTGACAATATTACTTTCATCTTCAATACTTGTTGAGATATTACCGTTAGTCAAACTACTAAAAGCTAATCCTAAAATACTATCATGTTGTAAAGTAAAATCATCTCTATTAGTAGTAAAGTACAAGTTCTCAATTTTGGTATCCTTCCAATTTGCTCGATGATTGTTGAAATTAATATGGTGATTGATCAATAATTCTTCTTTACCGTCAATTACACCTCGTGTCAAGAGTGCTTCTTCAACAACTCTTCTAGAAGTAATTAACTCTTGTATGTTAGTCTGACTAAAAGTTCCATTGTTAGCACCGCCTAAATTAAACCCAAATTGAGTTGCCATTCCAGACAGCGCACCAAGACCGCCAGAGTCTTGGCTTTCGTCAATTACAAATGTGAGATGCGCCTCAAAGGTTTCCTTTTTAAAGTAGAAGTATACACATCCAAAAATGCCAAAAACAATTGCGAAAGCAATGATTTGGATCTTTTTTCTCCACAATAAATTTTTAATGCTGATTAACTTAAGAATTATATCCTTAAGTCTGATTTCATCCTGATTTATGTTTGTATTACTCATATAGATATTATTGCCTAGAAAGGTATAAAATATATAAAGATGCTAAAGCTGAAATCTTAGTAATCGTACCTTCTAAAACCTTAGTCCAATCAACAGGTTCTGGCTTCTGCCTTTTAATCTTCACATCTTCAGTTAGTTTGATTGTAGAACCCATTTCCACTCTTGGGTACAAGACAAACAAACCAAAATCTTTAGCTTTAGAAACTTTGCCAGATGGAGAAATCACCAAGGTGTTTTCCTTAACATTATGTTTAGCAAATCCTCCAGCATAATTATTAATATAAAAGTTTGCTCTTCTTTCTAAAAAAGGAACAGAAATAGATACATCGTCAAAGTTAGAGAGTGCTCCAGTGATTGTAATTAAATCCTGAGTGATAGGAATGTCTATACTATCTTTGTCGTTCAATACAATATTATATTTTGAATTCTTGTACTTCATGGCTTTTTTGAGCTCAATATGTATCGGTATGTATTTTTCGATATACTTTTTTTCAACCTTATTAATTATATCTTTTTCCTCTTTTAGAGGCACTATTTGGACAAACTCTCCGTCAGAGAAAAATCCATTAATAATTTCTTCATCATCTTCATAAAAATCAATTTCATTATCAGGACTTTTCTCAACACTAGTCAAACGATACATTTTAAAAGCATTCATATCGCCAGTGTTTTTTAAACCTCCTGCACGATTTATTAAATCTGAAATAGTTTCATCTTTAGAAAGTAAAGAATAAACACCAGGATATTTTACCTCACCAGAAAGAACAACAGTTCTCACCTCTTCATGTTCAGGGTTTAACCTCACTGCAATTTGATCGTACGGCTCAAGAGCAAAGTTAAGAGCATCATCACTTAAAGCTCCATCATTTGAAATGTCAAATGAGCGCACAATAGCTCTTTTAGATTTAAGATGATTCGTTTCCGCATCATAATCCACAATTCTAGAAACATCAATTTTAGAGCCTGAGGCCTCTGGCGACAAACCACCTGCCATTGATATAATGTCAGACAAAGTAATGCCTTCACCAAAAGTGAAGGTATTAGGAAGTCTTACGCCTCCAGAAATAGTCAGTTCAAACTCATCCATATAATCCCTCTTAGAAAGAAAAAATAACTCATCGTATTCGTGAAGTAAAATATTAGATTCAGCCATTGGGTTTTCAACAATATTGGCAATGTCAATAATGATATAGTCTTTAGTATAATCATCTGACGTTCTAACTAAATAGGCTGACTCCAAAAACAAGTCATCAGATAATGAATTGGACTTGAGTAACATATCATACACTCTTTCACCTTCAGAAAATTGGTATTCTCCAGAAACACCGGTTGAAGAATTGACGTAAACCAAATCGGCAGGGATTCCTTGAATACTATTAACCATAATTTCATCACCATTATTTAAGTTCAAATTATCTGAACCAACCTCATCAACGGTAATTGTTTTAATAGAGTTATTATCAATTCTATTTACAGTAATTCCATTTTTATATGCCATTTTAGTAAAACCACCTGCATATTTTATTAAGTCACTTAACTTATCGGTAGATTTAACTTCGTATGTGTAGGGTCTATTTACCTCACCTTTAAGATCAACTACTTTTGCTGCCATAGGCACATAAAGGTAGTCGTTGTTTTGCATAAACAAATCTTGAGAGGTAGTAGGGTCAAACAAAAATTTGTAAACATCTAATGAATCTATTGTTTTCCCATCTCTCATTAAATAAATATTTCTAACCGAACCAATCTGACTTGGTCCTCCAGCGGCTACTAATGCATTAAAAGCAGTATTAGTGGCAGGAATAGAATATGAGCCAGGATTAAAAACCTCACCAATAATATTAACGGTTATAACTTTAGAGTAATTTAAGGTCAAATCGAATTGTGACTTTGATAAATCAAAAAATGAACTCATACGATCTTTAACAAGGGATTTGACTGTTTTAAGGTTTTTTGAACCAACATAAATACGCCCAGCATGGCGAGTATTGATGTAACCTCCCTCAGTAACTGTGACGACTTCGCTATGCTCTGCAAGACCCCATATAGAAATCGTTATCTCATCATTTTCACCCAACTGATAATTATCTGGTGCTTGATTGTCATAAGCCCTGGAGAAAAACGATATAACATTATTTCTAAAAAAATCTTGTCCATAAATTTTAGCGCTAGGGTATAAAATAGAATCGTTAAAATTAAATAAAGAATCATTCATCGAATTGTACAATAATTCAGACTGAATCAAAGCTGTTTCAGCTCCGCTAGTATCAATGAAATTAGGATTGTATTTACCTCTTTGGAATTTATAATCCATAGCCTCACTAATTTCACCTTCAGAAAGACCCATTTGTCTAAGAACATCCTCACTAGGAATGTCAGATGGATTGACATCAGTAGCTTGCATATTTGAGGGTGCAAATCTCATAAATTTGCTCATCTGCTTTGCCGTTTGAGCATGTACATTTAAAGACACTAAGCCAATAAATAGAATTAATATTTTCTTCATAATGAAACTATTATTTTTTTATAAATATACTAAAAAGGTTTACTTGAGTACTGAACGTGATATTACAATACGCTGAATCTCAGATGTACCTTCATAAATTTGAGTGATTTTCGCATCTCTCATTAATCGTTCAACATGATATTCTTTAACAAAACCGTATCCACCATGTATTTGAACTGCCTCTGTTGTTGTTTTCATGGCTACTTCAGATGCAAATACCTTAGCCATAGCACTTTCTTTGTCAAAGTTCATCTTGTTATCTTTTAGCCAAGCTGATTTCAAACACAATAACCTAGCTGCCTCTATTTCTGTAGCCATGTCTGCTAGTTTAAAAGCAATAGCTTGATGTTCGTGTATGGCTTTACCAAATGCTTTTCTTTGCTTAGAATATTCTAAAGCCAATTCATAAGCACCTGAAGCAATACCCAAAGCTTGTGAGGCAATACCTATACGACCTCCTGAAAGGGTAGACATGGCAAACTTAAATCCAAAACCATCATCACCTATCCTATTTTCTTTAGGCACTTTAACGTCAGTAAAAAGTAGAGAATGGGTGTCAGACCCCCTGATTCCTAATTTATTCTCTTTCAAACCCACTTCAAATCCCGGCATATCTTTTTCAACAATAAATGCGTTGATACCTCGATGACCTTTTTCAGGATTCGTTTGAGCTATCACCAAATAAACAGAAGCTGAATTTCCATTGGTTATCCAGTTTTTGGTTCCATTTAAAATGTAGTGGTCTCCTTTATCAATAGCCGTTGTTTGTTGCGAAGTAGCATCGCTACCAGCCTCAGGTTCAGAAAGACAAAATGCACCAATTTTTTCACCTTTGGCTAATGGCACTAAATACTTTTGTTTTTGCTCTTCCGAACCATATTTTTCTAATCCCCAACATACCAATGAATTGTTTACCGAAACAATAACAGAAGCCGAAGCATCTACTTTGGAAAGTTCTTCCATTGCCAAAACATAAGAAATAGTATCCATTCCAGCACCACCGTACTTAGGATCGACCATCATTCCCATAAAACCAAGCTCTCCTAGCTTCTTAATCTGTTCAGTAGGAAAAGTTTGGGTTTCATCTCTTTCTATTACGCCAGGCAGCAATTCTGTTTTAGCAAAATCCCTAGCTGCATCACGAATCATTATATGTTCTTCCGTTAAATTAAAGTTCATTTGTATGTATAGTTAGTTTAAATTTGAGCTCAAAAATAGTCTTTTTAACTAATATGAGTTTTTCTAAACAATACAAAGTTTTAGGTCTAATGTCCGGCACTTCCTTGGATGGTATTGACCTTGCATTTATAACATTTAATTATGATAAAGTATGGCAGTATGAATTAGGCGTTTGTCAAACCTTTGCTTATCAAATGAAATGGCTCAAAGAATTGAAGGAACTACATTTAAAATCTAGAGATTATATAAACAAAATCGACATCAAATATGCTGAATACCTATCCCAAACAATAGAAAGCTTCATCTCGAATAATAAGCTAGATATTGACTTGATATGTTCACACGGACACACTATACTGCATGAACCCAAAAAGGGTGTAACGTTGCAAATAGGCAATGGGGAAATCATTAATAAATTACTAAACATTCCTGTTGTCAGTGATTTTAGAAGTGGGGATGTTGCATTAGGCGGTCAAGGTGCACCACTAGTGCCAATAGGAGATGACTTACTTTTTAGCAATTACGATTATTGTCTAAACTTAGGTGGATTCAGTAATTTTTCATTTAAAAATAATGGATTGAGACAAGCCTATGACATATGCCCAGTAAACATCGTACTAAATGAATATGCTAATAAATTAGGTAAGGAATACGATAATGAAGGGCAAATTGCCAAAATAGGAAGTATAAATAATGAGCTCTTGAATGAACTAAATGGCATAAGCTACTACCAAAATTTACCACCGAAGTCTTTAGGAAAAGAATGGTTAGAAAAAGATTTCCTACCAATCTTAAAAAGATATAACGATAGCGTTCCTAATATTATGCGAACAGTGGTTGAACACATAGCTATTCAAATTGCTGATTGCATCAAATTAGGACAATGCCTCGTTACAGGAGGCGGAGCATTGAACACTTTCCTTATGCAAAGGATTGCGGCAAATTCTCAAGCTAATTTCATCTTAGGCAATAAAAAACTTATAGAATACAAAGAAGCCTTAATATTTGGGTTATTGGGCGTACTAAACAGAGAAGGAGAAATTAATTGCTTAGCATCAGTAACGGGGGCTAAAAGGAATTCCATAGTGGGCAAGTATTTTACTTAATAATAATTACTTTTGCTAAAATTTACTTTCAATGAAAAAATTATTAGACCAATACGAAAACAAAAAACCCGAGATAGTTTTTGAATGGAGCGACAGCGAGACTGAAGCAGAAGGTTGGGTAGTTATTAACTCTTTGAGAGGAGGCGCTGCTGGTGGAGGTACTCGAATGAGAAAAGGACTTAATAAACATGAAGTTGTTTCTCTTGCTAAGACTATGGAGGTTAAATTTACAGTTGCAGGGCCAGCAATTGGAGGAGCTAAATCGGGAATTAATTTCGATCCAAAAGATCCAAGAAAAGAAGGCGTACTTGAAAGATGGTATGCCGCAATTACTCCCCTATTAAAAAATTATTATGGTACGGGTGGCGACCTAAATGTAGATGAAATACACGAAGTTATTCCTATCACTAAAAACTTAGGCGTAGAACACCCTCAAGAAGGTGTTTTTACTGGTCATTTCAAGCCTAGTTCTGCAGAAAAAAGTAAAATCATAAAACAATTGCAAGACGGCGTTTTACTTGAGATAACAAATCCATCTCTTACACCTGATGTTAGCCGCAAATATACGGTTGCTGATATGATTACTGGTTTTGGTGTTTCTGAAGCTGTTAAGCATTTTTACCATTTGCACAATGAAAATTTAACTGATAAAAAAGTAATTATTCAAGGCTGGGGAAATGTTGGCTCTGCCGCTGCGTTTTACCAAGCATCCGAAGGAGCTAAAGTTGTTGGTATTATTGATCAAGAAGGTGGCCTTATCAAAGAAGAAGGGTTTACTTTTGAAGAAATACGCATACTATTTTTGAATAAAAATGGCAATAAATTATCTTCAGAAAAGATGCTTTCATTTGAAGATGTAAACAGTAAGATATGGGATATTGATGTGGATATTTTCATCCCTGCTGCTGCATCACGACTAGTAAATAAAGATCATTTGGAACGTATGATTGACCGAGGACTAGAAGTCATTTCATGTGGCGCAAACGTACCTTTCGCTGATAAAGAGATATTCTTTGGAACTATTGGCGAGTTCGCTGATGAAAGAGTAAGCGTTTTACCCGATTTCATAGCCAACTGTGGCATGGCTCGTGTGTTTGCTTTTCTGATGAACCCAAACATAGAGATGAATGATACAAGTATTTTTGATGACACCTCAACAACGATATTAAACGCCTTAAAAGAATCACACAAGATTAACTCTTCAAAGACAGAAATTTCAAAAACTGCCTTTGAAATCGCACTTAACCAACTCATTTAAACAATGAACTTTCAAGACCTATTACAACAAGAATTTTTGAGCAATACACTAGAAAATTACTTCTGGTTTATTGGCTTCATCGTATTTGGAATGATATTTAAACAAGTTATATCTAAATATTTGAGTCATATTATTTATAAAATAATCAATAGAGACAAAACAATTAATATCAGTACTTTCGATGAATTGCTCATCAAACCTATTGGCTTTTTTATCTTGCTAATGTTCATCTACCTTGGGTCGTTGAATATCTCTTTCCCAGAATTATTGAATATTGAAAACAGCCAATTTAGTTTAAAACTAGTTGTCAATAAGATTTTTACAATAGTAGTTTTATTCTCGGTCTTAAGAATAGGACTCCGATTTGTTGATTACTTAGGAATAGTTTTTCTAAATAAAGCCGATGCTACCGAAAGTAAAATGGATGACCAATTGGTCCCTTTTGTAATTGAAGTAGGTAAAATAGCCGTCTATATTGTATTATTTTTTATTCTTTTAGGAAGAGTGTTCAATATAGATGTAACCGCTTTGGCAGCTGGTGTAGGAATTGGTGGTATCGCTATAGCTATGGCCTCTAAAGAAAGTTTAGAAAATCTTTTGGGTTCATTTACTATTTTCTTCGACAAACCTTTTGTTGTTGGTGATTTAGTCACTACTGGCGGAATTACAGGAACTGTAGAAAAAGTGGGGTTTCGCTCTACACGTATTCGCACTTTTGACAAAAGTATAGTCACAGTTCCCAATAAAAACATGATCTCTGCCGAGTTAGACAACCTAGGCAAAAGGAAAGTCAGACGAGCAAGATTCTATATAGGCTTAACTTATGACACCACCATTGAGCAGATGAAAAAAGTAGTTAAAGAAATTGAAACTTTGATTAACGAACATCCTAAGACTGACCAAGAAGGAAGGGTTAAGTTCCAAGAATTTGGCGCAAGCTCCTTAGACATAATGGTTCTTTACTATGTCGACTCTACAAAGTGGGACGATTTTATAGATGTCAAGGAAGACATCAACTTCAAAATTATGGAAATTGTAAAGAATAACGATTGTGAGTTTGCTTTTCCATCTACAACTGTATATTTGCAAAAATAAATTAACCAACAATTTAAATTATAATGATTTACCTTTCTATGTTAGTCGTTTTTGTTTTAGGATACGTACTAATAGCCTTTGAACACCCTCTTAAAATTGATAAATCTGCTTCAGCACTTATAGCAGGCTCCTTATGTTGGGCAATTTTTGCATTAGGCTTATATGAGATTGATATCACCTCAGATACTTTTACTAATTTCTTAAACTACTTTCAGTCCAAAGATTTAAGCTATACTAATGAATATATCGTTGAGAATATTGATTATGTTAAAAAGAATTTTGTTTTGTATGAGCTATCTCATCATCTGTCAGAAATAGGTCAAATCTTATTCTTCCTTTTAGGTGCAATGACCATTGTAGAATTAGTAGATGCTCATCAAGGTTTTTCAGTAATAACAGACCGAATCAAAACCACTAACAAAGTTAAATTAATGTGGATTTTATGCGTACTGTCATTCTTCTTTTCAGCAACACTAGATAACTTAACTACAGCCATCGTAATGTCTGCTCTGTTAACCAAGCTTATTGAAGATAAAAAAGACTTATGGCTATTTGCTGGTATGATTATAGTTTCTGCCAATGCTGGTGGTGCATGGTCACCTATTGGTGATGTGACTACTATTATGCTGTGGATAGGTGGTCAAGTTACAGCCACTAATATCATCACTTCAGTTATTATCCCTTCTGTAGTTTGTATGGTTGTTCCGCTGATTTACTTAACATTTAAGCTAAAAGGAAATATTACAAGACCAACCAACACTGAAGCTTTAGAACACATTGCCAATCCAACGACTCCATTCGAAAGAAAATTCATTTTCTTTTTAGGTGGTGCTGGACTAT
>CESO01029947.1_pt1 | contig 15800 bp, 15 predicted proteins | sample 356341 | NCBI WGS metagenome assembly CESO01 (sample SAMEA2621812, study PRJEB7988) | marine metagenome | biome: marine biome (ENVO:00000447); feature: deep chlorophyll maximum layer (ENVO:xxxxxxxx); material: "saline water (ENVO:00002010), including plankton (ENVO:xxxxxxxx)" | depth 35 m
GACGGGTTTCATTCACAACGTGCTCTACGAGCAGTACCTGAAGGACCACCCTGCGCCGGAAGACTGCGAGTACTACATGTGTGGACCGCCCATGATGAATTCCGCGGTGATCAATATGCTGTTGGATCTGGGTGTGGAGCGAGAAAACATCTTCCTGGACGATTTTGGCGGATGAGCCCCTGCACCATCACGTATCGCCTGGGGCCAGCAATTTTGCTGGCCTTTTGCTGTCTGGTGGGGTGTGGGAGCGAGCAGCGGCCGATCCAGATCGGGGGCGCGATTTATGGCACCAACTGGACGCTCACTTATCGGGCTGCCCCCGATGGAGTGAGTGCCGGGCAGGTTCGTGCCGACGTCATGGCGGCGTTTGAGCTCGTTGACCAAAGCATGAATCACTACGACCCGGAAAGCCTGATTAGCAGGTTTAATAGTCTGCCACGCCAGACGCCGGTTGAAGTTGATTGGGACTTTGCCTATGTGTTATCGGCGGCGCTGGAGCTGACTGACGCGACGGGTGGCGCCTACGATGTCAGCGTGAGTGCGCTCTCGGATTTATGGGGCTTTGGTCCCGATGGGCCGAGGCAGTTTCCGGCTGATTCAGCCATCGAGATGGCCAGGAGTCAGGTCGGGGTGTCGCAGCTCGACTGGGATTCGACCACGCGCGCGCTGAGCAAGCGAGCCCCCGGGCTGAAGCTCGATTTTTCGTCTCTGGCGAAGGGCTATGCCGTCGATTTAGGGGCGGATGCCCTCGACCAGCTGGCGATACCTCATTTTATGCTGGAGGTGGGCGGTGAGGTCAGGGTGAGAGGACTGAGTCCGCGTGGCGACGCCTGGCGAATTGCAGTAGAGCGTCCCGAGGCCGATGCGCGGGGAGGCGTTCAGGCGGCATTGGCCGTCTCTGACACCGGGATTGCCACGTCGGGGGACTATCGCAATTTTTATGAATACGAGGGCCGTCGATATTCTCACTTGATAGACCCTCGCACGGGTTACCCTATTCGACATGATGTGGTGTCCGTGACAGTCGTACATGGCTCTGCGATGATGGCAGACGCTTGGGCAACGGCGCTGACGATACTGGGCTCAGCGGAAGCGATGATGCTCGCAGAGCAGCGCGGGCTTGCCGTGTACCTGTTGAAGCGATCCGGGGACGCGCTGGAGGTATTCTCTAGCACTGCGATGACCCAATGGATGGCAGAGAACGGTTCGTAAGGGCCGTATTCGGGAGAGTAAACCATGACTTTTGTGCTCGCGTTATTGGTGTTTATGGCTATCGTCGCGGTGATGGCGGTCGGTGTGATCTTCGGTCGTGCGCCCATCAAGGGTTCTTGCGGCGGGCTGGGCGCAGTGGGAATTGATCAGGACTGCGAAATCTGCGGTGGCGATCCACAGCGGTGCGATAGCAATATGCAGCCGGCGCCTGTCAAGCAGTTCGATCCGCATCAGAGTGATCGCTGAGCGGGTCAAGGTCGTCGCAACGCGCTGACCTGAACCTGCTCTTATCAGCATGCCGCTTTCCTGGGAATTAATTTTTCGCTTTAGCCTTGGCGGCAGCCAACGCCGCTTCACGCGTTTTGTCGCACTCGCCTCGTTATTCGGGATGATGATTGGCGTGGCCGCTCTGATTACGGTGTTATCGGTGATGAATGGCTTTGCGGGCGAGCTGCATCAGCGACTGCTTTCGGTCACGCCTGACATAACGCTTGAGCCTACCCAGCCTTCGCCAGACGGTCTGAATGAGCTGGCTTCGCTATCAGCCGCCCAGGCTGAGGTGAGGGCAGTGACCCTTTACCGGCGAGGAACCGCGTTACTTCGGCATGGCGATCAGAGCCGGGGTATCAAGCTGGTGGGGGCGCCCGAGTCCGGGCTGAGGGACGTAATCGATCTGGCGTCTCATGTCTCGTATGGAGATCTCGGTGCGCTGACCCGGGAGCCGTTTTCGGTGATTTTAGGAGCGGATCTGGCTCGACTACTCCGGGTGCGACCCGGGGATGAGGTGGAAATCCTCTTGCCGAGACTGACGGTGAGCCCGCTGGGCGTTTTTCCGCGCTCGCGTTTGTTAAAAGTGGTGGGGATTTTTGCTGTTGGCGCACCGCCCGATGCGCTTGAGGCCTATGTGTCATCCCAGACAGCCCAAAAGTTACTGGGGCAGGCGGGGCAGCAGGGCGTGCAATTACGATTATGGGATCGGGATCTGGCCCCCGAGTTAAGTGCCACACTGCGCGCCATGACGAGCCCAGCGGTGACAGTGCGCAACTGGCAAAGTTCTCAGGGTTCGCTATTTGCGGCCATCAAAATGGAAAAGATCACGGTTGGTGTTTTGTTGGCGTCGGTCATACTGGTGGCGGCTTTTAATCTGATCTCGACCTTGACCATGTCGGTCACGGAAAAGCGGGGTGACATTGCCATCCTGCAGGTATTGGGTTTGCCTGCGCGGCGTCTGCTGATGCTGTTTTTGGGTCAGGGCTTAGTGTTGGCGCTGCTGGGTATTTCGCTGGGGACGCTGCTTGGTGTGACGCTCGCGACCTCGATCTCGGATGTCTCGCTCTGGATAGAGCGCGTTTTTGGTGTGGTGCTGTTTGACCCGGCGGTGTATTACATCGGCGGTTTACCCTCGCAACTCCTTTGGCGCGATGTGGCGGCTGTTGTATTGACTGCGTTAACGCTTAGCCTGCTCGCAAGTGTTTATCCAGCTTGGCGTGCGTCACAGATTCCTCCTGCAGAGGCGCTCAACTATGTCTGAACCCTGTGTCTTGGGCGCGAGCCAGCTGACTAAAACCTATTCGGACGGCCGTCGCGAAATTACGGTGCTTGACGGCCTTGAGCTGACAGTGCGCGATGGCGAGTGGCTGGCCATTGTGGGCGCCTCGGGCGCCGGTAAGTCGACCTTGCTCAATCTGCTTGGCGGGCTCGATATCCCCAGTGCTGGAGAGGTGGCGGTTGCAGGGCGCGCATTGTCTGATATGTCAGAGAGCGAGCGAAGCCAGTGGCGCAACCGGCGTCTGGGGTTTGTGTTTCAGATGCACCATCTACTGCCAGAGTTCTCTGCACTGGAGAGCGTGGCGATGCCTGCCCGGATCGGGGGGGTTTCCAAGCGAGAGGCCGACGCGCGGGCGCAGGCGCTGTTGGAGCAGCTGGGCTTAGCCGATCGCTTGATGCACCGGCCTGCCGCCTTGTCGGGCGGTGAGCGACAGCGTGTTGCGATCGCCCGGGCGCTGGTCAACGAACCGGCCTGTGTATTGATGGATGAGCCAACGGGCAATCTCGATCCGGATACCGCAGAACAGGTGCTGGGTGCTATGGACGCCCTGCGTGAGCGTGACACGGCCTTCGTAGTGGTGACTCATGAGCCTGGGATCGCGGCGCGCATGGACCGCCAGCTGGTGCTGACGAGCGGTCGGTTGGTACAACGTTAATGCCTTGGTCACTCCGTTGGAGTATTGCACTGCGCCAGACGCTAGATCCTGGCAGAGGGTTATCGGCGTTTCTGTCTCGCGTGTCGATTGTGGGTATGGCCCTTGCAATCGCACTGCTGCTGGCGGTGCAATCGGTGATGAATGGCTTTGACCGCGAGATGCGTGAGCGCATCCTGTCGCTGGTACCCCATGTGCAGGTGACCGACACGGGTGCTGCGCATCAATGGGCAGATCTCACAGCAACGCTTGAGCAGGATCCTGCGGTATCCGCCGTCCGGCGATTCATCCGCGCCGACGCATTGCTGATGCGCGGGCAATCAGTGTCTGCCACCCAGCTCAACGGAGTGGATGCGGCGGCGCTATCTCAGTACGCCCGCCTGCTCTCTCCAGCTCAGATAGAGTGGAGCGCCGACTCTTTGGTGCTGGGATCGGCTCTGGCCTCCCGACTCGGTTTGACGCAAGGTGATCGCGTGACCTTTATTTTGCCGGGGGAGGGTAAGGCGGCTTATCAGCCGCTGAGTCTGCGCCTGAGTGGCGTAATGAACTCGGGCACCGAGTTGGACGAGTCGCTGGCGCTAGTCCATCTTGACGTACTCGAGCCATTTCTCTCAGGTAGTAGCGCTCGCCAGGGCGTGGCCGTGCAGCTGCACGATGTTTTTTCAGCATCACGGTGGCGTTGGGAGCTCATTCAGATGGTGCCGTCAGATCTGCGGGTCACCGATTGGCGCATGACCCATGGAAACCTTTACACAGCGATCCAGTTGTCGCGGGACCTGATTGGCCTAATTCTGTTTATCGTGATTTTTGTAGCGGCTTTTAATGTCGTCTCATCACTTATGTTGGTGGTCACCGATCGACGCAAAGCAATTGCTATGCTGATGGCGTTGGGCGGCAGGGGCTCGGACATCACTGCGATATTCTTTTTGCAGGGCGGGTTGATTGGTGTCGTGGGGGCGGTGTTCGGCACGGTGCTGGGATTTGGGCTCGCCGTTGCCGCTCCAGATCTGGCGGTGATGCTCGAGCGTTGGCTAGAGGCTCCGCTTTTGCAAACCGATGTGTACCCGCTGGCGTTTGTGCCCGTCGATATCCGTTGGCAGGATTTCGCTACCACCGGCGCGATGGCTATCGGGCTGTCGGTATTGGCCGCAACGCTGCCAGCGGTTCGCGCGGCCTCCTTACCGGTTGCCGAGACTCTAACGCACTAACCGCGCTTTTTTTGGCGCGCCTTCCACTGGCGGCGGATCGCGTTTCGCCACATCGTATCAATGAGCCAGTAGCCCAGCACTGCGCAGACCAGGCCCATGACCTGCGACCCCACCAGCAGTGGTATCCAGATTTCGTCGAGGCTCTGTGTGAACCACGTCCAAGAGGCTTCAAATTCGACATCGAGCGGCTCGGTGCCCAAGATCCATGCCCCCAGCTTGTAGGCGGCGAAATAGATCGCGGGCATGGTGAGTGGATTGGTGATGAAAATCAGTGAGAAGCTCAGCGGAATGTTTGCGCTGAAAACAATAGCCAGCGCTGTCGAAATAATCATCTGCCCCGGAACGGGCAGCATCGCGCAGTAGAGGCCAATGGCGAAAGCCCTTGCGGTGGTGGTTCGACTCAGCTGCCAGAGGTGTGTCTCTTCCATCCAGCTGCCGAACATTTTCAATGACCGATGCTGCCGCAATTTTCCCGGCGTCGGAATCCATTTCCTAAGGCGTCTTTTGAGCATTCTGCTGGTGTGCTTGTCCGCTGTCGTGAAGGCTAATCATAGTCGGTTGCGCGTCATTTTTAACCAGAGATCTACCCCAGATAGTGACAAGTTGATTGACTGGGGTCACGCATCTCACGCCTGCGCGGCGACGGCAGGGTCCGGATGGCGAGAGGGTATATGTCGGTGTGGGCACTCAGGGACCGCCACTTACTCTGGATCTGTCTGGGTGCAGCGGCAAGTCTACTGCTACCCGACCCGCATTGGGGTATTGCAGCGATGCTTTTGCTGCCCGTTGCCTGTCGTCGCGGCTTGGTGTCAGTGGCGGCCTTTTCATTGGGGGTTGGGTCTGGTGCCATCAATGGGACTTTTTGGCTGAAAACCCAGCTTCCTGAGCACTGCCTGCGAAACGAAATGCGGATCATCGGCCGGGTGACCACATTGCCTCGCGAACAACTCATCCGGCCCGGCCACGTGCGCATCTCTGCCCACCTGCAGGTCATGGCGATTGACGATCCCGCCTGCGCGGGCCCGAAACGCCTTTTGGTCAGTCAGTATCTCGATGTAGCGCAGCGCGATCAGGCGCTTCGCTACAACACCGAGGTGGCAGGATTATGGCGATTAAAGCCACTGACCAGCCAGGCCAATCCGGGCGGGTACCCCGATCAGGCAAGATGGGCAAGTCAAGGTGTTGATGGGGCTGCTACCGCAGTCGGGTCGCTATCCAGCATCCGATTAGATAATCCCGTCGCTGGTTTTCGATCTCGCGTGATTACGCGTCTGGAAGAGCGATCGGGAGAGGGCTGGGCCGCTATGCGGGCTTTGATCCTCGGAGACAGTAGAGCGCTCGACTCGCACATGTGGCAGGACCTGCGGCATCTCGGCATTGTGCACGTGTTAGTGATCAGCGGGTTACACATTGGTTTGCTGGCTTCGATTTGCCTGTCCTGTTTTTGCCTGCCGCGACGGTTTTTACAGATGCCCGGTGATCAGGGCGGCATTCGTTATGCCTGTGTCGGCACGTTACTGGTGACAGGAGCGTACGTGCTGTTGGTCGGCGCCAGTCTGCCGGTCGTGCGTGCCTATCTCATGCTGATCGCAGCCCAGGTTCCCTTGATGCTGGGATGGTCAGTCAGTGGCCGGCGCTGCCTGTTGTTGGCCCTCACTGCCCTCTTGCTTTGGGACCCAAGGGCGCTGCTGGGTGCCAGTTTCTGGCTCAGTGCGGCTGCGACCTGGTTGTTGGTGAGTGCCCTGTGGCAACCAGCGGGAGTCGGGAGGCTATTTTGGCTGCAAATGAAAATGGTGTGGCTGATGGCGCCCGTCACGTTGTTCTGGTTTTCGGAGACGAGCTTTCTGGGCCTGATGACGAACCTGGTGGTCGTGCCGGTGGTCACCCTCGTCATGCTACCTGCAGGTTTAATGGGGCTGCTATTGAGCGATATTGCACCGGTATTGTCGGAGCATTTTTGGTGGTTAGGTCAGCAGAGTTGGGCGCTGTTGCAGTGGCCTTTACAGTGGGCGTTGGACTGTTGTCGGCAGTGGGCGGTCCTGCAGGCCCCTCTGGGTTGGAAGGGTCTGAGTATGGGAGTTCTCGCGATTGCGCTATGGGGCCGGTCCCGGTGGTGGGCGCTACTGGCTTTCACTGGGGCGGCTATCACTGCTGTCAACATCAAAACAGTGGGTCCCGACGTGGCGGTGACGCTATTGGACGTCGGGCAGGGCCTGTCAGCCGTTATTCAAGCCGGGAATCGCACGTTGGTCTATGACACGGGAGACGGGCAGCCAGAGGGATTCAGTCAGGCCGAAAAAGTGCTGGTGCCGCATCTCTATCGGAGGGGCGTTGATCGGGTAGACGTGCTGTTGGTCAGTCATGCTGATCGAGATCATAGCGGCGGCCGCACGTTTCTCGCCAACACCCTACCCATTGAACGCGCCCTGGGGTTCGGCGGAGAGCCCTGTCGAAACGGAGAGCGATGGCGCTGGGGGTCCACGGAGCTGATGATCATTAATGGGCCGGGTCAGGGCGAGCAGGATCGAAATGACGGCTCGTGTGGACTGTTAGTGACCGCCCCGAATTTCTCGCTCTTAATTCCGGGGGATGTTTCAGCCCGCCGAGAGCGCGAATGGGTGCGTTATTGGCGTGACGAGCTGAGCGCTTCAGTGCTGGTACTAGCCCATCATGGAAGCCGAACCTCAACCAGCCATGCTTTACTGAAATGGGTCGGGCCCGAATGGGCGCTGATCAGCGCGGGCCGCGGGAACGCTTTTGGTCATCCGCATCGAGAGGTCATCGACAGAGTGAGACAAACAGTGCCCGTCAGCCTGCTCGATACTTCCAAAGATGGCGCTATTTCCATCAGTTCAACAGACCAACAAGGGCTTCAGCTTAGCCGTGAGCGGACTGCGTGGTCTCCGTATTGGCTGAAATTGCCGTAAATACCTGCCAAAACCCACAGTAGGGCTGACCTTGGTGGCTCGGTATACTCGACGTCTTATAGGGAGGAAGCGCTGTGTATCAAGTGCTGGCCGCGGGCGGCTGGGTGATGCCTTTTATTGTGGTGTGCTCAGTTTTGGCTCTCGCAATCTGTATCGAGCGGCATTTCGCTTTGAACAAGCGACGGATCGCGCCACCGCACCTGCTCGCCACAGTCTGGCAGCAGTTGCGCGGGGAGGCGCTTGACGCCCAGCATCTCAAGACGCTTCGGCAGGGTTCGCCACTGGGGGCGATACTTGCGGCGGGGCTGGCGAACCGCCATCAGGGTAGAGAAGTCATGCGCGATAGCATCCGCGAGGCAGCTTCACATGTTATTCACCGCCTCGAGCGCTACCTCAACGCGTTGGGCACCATCGCCGCGATTACGCCGCTGATGGGGCTGCTAGGAACGGTGGTGGGTATGATCAGTGTGTTCACCGAAATCACCACCTACGGTACCGGTAACGCCAATGCGCTTGCTGGCGGTATTTCTGAAGCATTGTTAACGACGGCGGCGGGTCTGGCGGTGGCGATTCCCAGTCTGGTGATGCACCGACACTACGCCGCGCGTATTGAATCGATTGTCGTTAATCTCGAGCGTGAGGCAATCAAGCTCGTAGACGCCCTGCACAGCAATCAAAAAACCGAGTACGACCTGTGAACTTCCGGCAGCTTCGTCGACCCGAAGTCTCGATCAATCTGACGCCACTGATCGATGTGGTGTTCCTGTTGCTCATCTTTTTTATGGTCTCGACCAGTTTTTCCGAGCTGACTCAGTTGGTGGTGGATCTTCCCGAGGCAGAAGGTATGCCGGCCTCCGCGGAAGCCGCGATGCTGCTGAGCATTGATGCGACGGGCAATATGACATTGAACGGCGCGCCGGTGCCTAACGACACCCTCGGCTTGTCCGCAGCTATGCGCGACTATTTAAGGGGGAATACTGACATTCCTGTGACCTTGTCGGCCGATGCTATGACCCCACATCAGTTTGTGGTCACAGCGATAGATGTTGCTGCGCAACTCAATCTTGAGCGATTGACCATTGCCACTGAGAATAGCCGTTAGGCGAGGACGCAGGTGAAACCAGAGCCAACACAACCGAGCGATTGGGCGCTTTACCGCCGTCTACTGGGCTATGTGGCGGCGCATAGCGGCGCATTCCTGCTGAGTATTGTGGGTTTTTTGGTGTATTCGGTGGCTAACGTGCTCCTCGCCGACCTCACTCAGTTTTTGCTCGACTCCCTTGGAGAGGCACCGCCAATGGGTATGGGTTTTGTCTCGCAGGCGGCGCACTGGTTCTGGCCGCCGGGCGATAAAGACCCTTTGGATTACGCGCGGATTGCGGTGCCGATCGCGGCCATTGTCCTGGCGATCATGCGCGCCAGTGGATATTTTCTCGGCAATTACTTTATGAATATTGTAGCCCGAGGCGTTGTCCACCGGTTGCGCACACAGGTTTTCGATGTCCTGATCCGAGTGCCCAAGCAGTTCATTGACAGTCACACCCACGGCGAGCTGGTGTCCAAGCTCACCTTCAACGTAGAGCAGGTCAGCGGGGCATCGTCCGAGGCGCTGAAAACGATTTTGCGCGACGGGCTTACCATTTTGGCGTTGATCAGTTACATGCTGTACCTCAACTGGAAGCTGACGCTGGTTTTTTTCGCGATCACGCCTGCCATGGCTGCTGTGGTGCTGGCCGTGGGGCGACACTTTCGTCGCTATAGCCGGCGTATTCAGGACTCCATGGGCGAGGTGACCCAGCTCAGTAATGAAAGCATGCATGCCTTTGACGAGCTTCGCATGTTTGCAGCGACCGACCAGCAGAGTGCGCGCTTTCGGGCTGCGAGTGAGTTCAACCGGGTGCAGAGCCTGAAGCTCGCTTTTGTGCAGGCGGTGTCCACACCAATTGCGCAGATCTTATTGGCGCTGGCATTAGCCGCCTTGTTTTGGTTTGCGCTGGACCCTGCCATCCTCGCCGGGTTCTCGGCGGGTTCATTGGTCGCCTTCATTGCCGCGGCAACGCAGCTGGGTAAACCTATCCGCACGTTGACCAACGTACAAAGCATTATTCAGCGAGGTCTGGCCGCTGCGGAGGATCTGTTTGCACAGATCGATACGCCGCCAGAGGCCGATAATGGCCGCCTCACATTGGAGCGAGCGCGCGGCGAGATTGTGCTCGATCAAGTCGATTTTGCCTATCCGGGTACAAACCAGCTGGTACTGCAGGACCTTAGCCTGCGGATACCAGCGGGTAAGATGGTCGCGTTTGTAGGGCGTTCAGGGGCGGGTAAGAGCAGCCTGATCAATTTGTTGTGCCGCTTCTATGGCCCGACCTCGGGACAAATACAGCTGGATGAGCAGCCGATAGAGGGTTACCGGCTGGCCGATTATCGGCGTCAGTTCGGGCTCGTTTCTCAGCGTGTGGTGCTGTTTAGCGATACCGTTCGCGCCAATGTGGCGTTTGGGCAGCTTGATCACGCCGATGATGTTGCGCTGCGCCAGGCGCTGGAAACGGCTCAAGCCTGGTCGTTTGTAGAAGCGCTGCCGAATGGATTGGATGCCACCCTCGGCGATGGGGGCAGTGGCCTGTCTGGCGGCCAAAAACAGCGTCTCGCCATTGCGCGCGCAGTATTGAAGGATGCGCCGATTCTAGTGCTCGACGAGGCGACGTCGGCCTTGGACAATGAGTCTGAGGCGGCTATTCAAGCGTCGCTGGAGTCTATTTCGACCGGACGTACGACGCTGGTGATTGCACATAGGCTGTCAACCGTTGAGCGCGCTGACATGATTGTGGTGATGGACGAAGGTCGCATTGTTGCTACGGGTAGTCATACAGAGCTCGTTGCAGAAGGGGGTCTGTATGCCAACCTCTATCAGCAGAGATTTGCCGGCTCATGACCCTGCTGCGCGGCACGCTGGAACGCCTGGTGAATCACATCTGGTATCGGGGCAGCGTACTGTCTTGGGTTCTGCTGCCCTTGAGTTGGCCCGTTCGGTGGGTCGTGGGACGTCGACGCAGACAGGCGCCCGCCAAGGGGGGTACCCCATCTGGGATGAGCGTTATTGTCGTCGGCGGATTGACCGCTGGTGGTACGGGCAAGACGCCGGTGCTGATTGCACTGGGTAAATGGCTTATGGGGCGGGGCTATCGCGTGGGTGTGGTCAGTCGCGGTTACAAAGGGCGGCGGCCGACTGAGCTCCATTGGGTGGCTGAGACCGATTCAGCGGCGATGGTGGGCGATGAGCCGGCGTTGATCAGGCGGGATCTGAAGGTCCCTGTGTTGGTGGGTCGCGATCGCAAAATGGCGCTTAACACCCTCGCTCAGGGCGGGCAGGTTGATGTGGTGCTCTCCGATGACGGACTGCAGCACTATGGCATGCCGCGCGATGTGGAGATCGTAGTACTCGACGCAGAGAGAGGGCTGGGCAATGGCCGCCTGTTGCCAGCAGGGCCTCTGCGTGAACCCGGCAGTCGCCTTGCTAGCGTCGATTGGGTGCTGGAGCGCAACAGCGATGATCCCGGTCGGGGGTTTTTCTACCAACCCACCGTTGCCACTCATCTTGCGACGGGTCGGGCCGTGCCGTGGCAAGATTGTGTGGCAGATTGGCATCAGCAGGCCGTCGTAGCGCTAACCGGGCTGGGCCAGCCAGGCCAATTTTTCACTATGCTGGCTGAGCAAGGCCTTGGTCTACGCACGGTAGCGTTGGCCGATCATGAGGCGATTACCGCGGTGCACCTGGAGTCCTGCGTCGAGCCGGTGATACTGGTGACGGCCAAAGACGCAGTGAAGTTGCCCCGCGAAACTGACCCGCGGGTATGGGCAGTAGAAATTGAGGTGGCCTTGCCGGCATCATTGCTGGCAAGACTGGAGGGGCTTTTGCCCGCGCCCGCACAGATAGACTGCTGAGAAAGCGATGTTCGACATTATTATTCCTGCCCGTTTTGGTTCTACCCGGTTGCCCGGCAAGGCGCTGCGAACGATCGCCGGGAAGCCCATGGTGGCCTGGGTGTGGGAGCGGGCAATGCAGGCTGGGGCGCGGCAGGTCGTGATCGCCACCGATGATGATCGGATTGCCGACGAGATGACGGCGCGTGGCGCCAAGGTGGCCATGACACGCAGTGACCATGCCTCGGGTACCGACCGGCTCGCCGAGGTGGTCGATCAACTATCACTCGCGGACGACGCGGTGGTGGTCAATCTTCAGGGTGACGAGCCCTTGATGCCGGTGGTCAACATTCAACGCGTGGCCACTATGCTTAACGAGGCGGTCGGTGCTGACATGGCGACTTTGATGGAGCCAGTGGATTTAATAGAGGCGGCAAAAGAGTCTGTTGTGAAGGTGGTGGCGAGTGACAGCGGTCGAGCGTTGTATTTCTCGCGCGCGGTCATTCCTGCGCATCGCGATGCGGCTGAGCCTGCTCGCCTGTTTCGACACATCGGCCTTTACGCCTATCGAGCCGGGTTTCTGAAGCGGTTTGTCGGGTGGCCTCCTGCGGTGGCGGAGCAAAGTGAGTCACTGGAACAGCTCCGCGCATTGGCGCATGACGCGCATATTCAGATTGAGCTGGCCCCGGAGCCCGTGCCGGCGGGGGTCGATACGGAAGACGATCTTGCTGCTGTTCAGGACTTACTGAGCGGCGGGAGCTGATGCGGTGACCGCGACCGCCGACTTGACCGCTCTGAATACACTGCAGCTGGCAGCCACCGCGCAGCGTCTCGTGACCGTAACGTCGCAGGAACAATTGCGGGCCGAGCTGGTGCAGCCTGCCACCGCAGTACCCATCAATGTGCTGGGGGGCGGCAGCAATGTCATTCTCCACGAGACCTTGCCTGGCACGACGGTTCTGATGAACATCATGGGGAGGGAGGTCCTCTCTGACGATGGTCGTCACGTGATTGTCAGAGCAGGCGCCGGTGAGAACTGGCATGAGTGGGTATTGTGGTGCCACCACCGTGGGTTTCATGGTTTGGCCAACCTTGCCCTGATCCCCGGCTCGGTCGGTGCGGCACCGATACAGAATATCGGGGCCTATGGTGTTGAGGTTGCCCAGTGTATTCAGGCAGTCCATGCGATGCATCGCGAGACAGGGGAGAGTGCGGTCTTGCCCCCTCAACAGTGTGAATTTCGCTATCGTGACAGTGTGTTCAAGCACCCACAGGGCGAGGGCTGGATCATTACAGCGGTGGATTTTGCATTGGATCGTGGCGCGCCAGTAGAGGCGAACTACCCCACTCTGAGGGCGCGTCTGAGTGAGGCTGAGCTGACTCATGACGCGGTACTGGCATCGGTGATCGCCATTCGTCGGGAGCGGTTGCCCGATCCTGTGATTACTCCCAATGTCGGCAGTTTCTTTAAAAATCCCGTCATTTCGCAGCACGATGTCGACATTTTGCGCCAAAACTTTCCGGAAGTGCCCGTGTACCCAGGGCCTGATGCGGGCATGAAGGTCTCGGCTGCGTGGCTGATCGATCAGTTGGGTTGGCGGGGACAAGAGCGCGGTGGAGTCAGGGTATCAAACGATCATGCGTTGGTGCTGGAGGGCTGTGGTGCGAGCTCTGCGCTGCCTTGGTTGTCGCTGGCAGAGGCCATCTCAGGGAGTGTCGAGGACGCCTATGGCGTATCACTTGAGCTCGAGCCGCGCGTGATGGGAAGGTCGGATTAAGCGGTCTGGGTATGACGGACTTTGATGCGGAATCGTACCTGGCACAGCTGACCTCTCGCCCGGGGGTCTATCAGATGTTTGATGCCACCGGCGAGCTACTGTACGTGGGCAAAGCTAAAAACCTGAAAAATCGTGTGACAAGCTACTTCCGGGCATCAGGCTTGTCGGCCAAGACGATGGCGTTAGTGACGCGAATTGCCAATATTGAAGTCACGGTGACCACGACCGAGCGTGACGCCTTGCTCCTAGAGCATAATCTGATTAAGCAGTACCGGCCGCCTTATAATATTTTGCTCAAGGACGACAAGTCGTATCCCTACATTTATCTGTCCACCGAAGACAGCTGGCCACGACTCAGCTTTCATCGCGGCACGAAAAGAAGAAAGGGCGATTACTTTGGTCCTTACCCGAGTGCCGGCGCGGTGCGCTCGACCCTGCACTTGATGCAAAAAGTTTTCAAGGTGAGACAGTGCCGCGACAGTTATTTTCGCAATCGGTCGCGCCCCTGCCTGCAATATCAGATTGGGCGCTGCTCCGGCCCTTGCGTGGGGTTGGTATCCGATGAGGACTATCAGGAGCAGATCGATAAGTCGGTGCTGTTTTTGAACGGCCGCTCTCATGACCTGATGACGCGGCTAGCTGATGATATGGAACTGGCGGCGGCAGAGCTGCAGTATGAAAAGGCGGCAGACATTCGTGACCAGATTACACAGCTTCAGAATGTGCAGGCGACGCAGAACATAGAGGGTACGAGAGGGGATCTCGATCTCATGGCGGTCTTCACAGAGCATGGCCATGCGTGTGTGCAGGTACTCTTTGTGCGCGAGGCACGGGTGCTGGGTAGCCGAAGCTATTATCCGCAGATTCGTCTTGATGAGTCCGCTGAAGCCATTCTCGAGGCGTTTATGCCGCAGTTCTACCTCTCGGGCCAGCAGCAGATTCCACAGGAGATCGTGACCAGCCATGCGCTGTCTGACGGCACACTGCTCGAGGAAGCGCTCGGTGCAGAGGCGGGCCGTAAGGTGCTGGTCCGGCACAAGGTTCGTGATGCGCGGGCGCGTTGGCTGCAAATGGCAGAGCAGAACGCACAAAATAACCTGCGTTCATTTCTTGCCGGAAAACAAACAATGGCAGGCAGGCTGGAGTCGCTGCGCCGTGCCCTCGATCTGGAGAATATTCCAACGCGAATGGAGTGCTTTGATATCAGCCACAGCTCCGGCGAGGCAACGGTCGCTTCCTGTGTCGTGTTCGACGGCAATGGCGCCTGCAAGGCCGATTACCGTAAGTTCAATATTGAGGATATCGTGGCTGGAGACGACTACGCGGCAATGCAGCAGGCGTTGGAGCGACGTTACAAGCGGCTTGCCAACGGTGAGGGGCGACTTCCAGACATATTATTTATCGATGGCGGTAAAGGTCAGGTCAGCCAGGCCCGTCAGGTATTGGCGACCTATGACATCACTAGCGTCAAAGTGGTGGGAGTCGCTAAGGGCACCACCCGCAAGGCAGGCTTTGAAACCCTCATTGATGCGGACTCGGGGGCAGAGATGCGTTTACGTGGCGATCATCCCGGGCTGCATCTGATTCAGCAAATTCGCGACGAGGCGCATCGCTTTGCCATCAGCGGTCATCGGGGCCGGCGCGCGAAGGCGCGCAAACAGTCGTTATTGGAGGATATTCCGGGAGTGGGGGCCAAACGCCGGCGCGAGTTATTGCGCCATTTCGGCAGTGCCAAAGCGATAGAAAACGCGAGTGTCGAGGAGCTTTCTAAAATTAAGGGGATCAGCGCCGCGGTCGCGAACGTAATCTACGACCATCTCCATACCGTGAATGACTAGGCGCACACGGCTCACCGGCTGTGTCAGAATTGGGGTGTGATAGCGGGAGTAATGATTTGCCACAGAACTTACCCAATTTACTGACGGGGCTGCGCATCGCGGCGATTCCGCTCATGGTGGTTTGTTACTACCTACCGCAACCAATCTCGACGGTCGGTGCGGCAGTGGTGTTTATCGTTGCAGCGGTGACAGATTGGTTCGATGGTTGGGTGGCGCGGCGCATGGGGCAGACGTCCCAGTTTGGTGCGTTTCTTGACCCCGTTGCCGACAAGCTACTGGTGACGGTAGCGCTTATTTTACTGATGCATCGTATGGACAACGTGTTGATCACGCTGGCAGGGATGGTGGTGATTGGCCGCGAGATTGTGATCAGCGCTCTGCGTGAGTGGATGGCGCAGTTGGGTAAGCAGGCGTCGGTCGCCGTCAGTGGCATTGCCAAGGTAAAGACCGGTGTGCAGATGACGGCGATCCCTATTTTGATCTGGTATCCCTCCTGGCCGGCCGTAGAGGAGATTCGATTGCTGGGGCTGTTCTTGCTGGCGTTGGCCGTTGTTCTGACCCTGTGGTCAATGACGCTTTACTTTCGGGCGTTCCTTGCGACGCTTGAGGAGGAGGCATCCCCGCCAGAAGGTTGACGTCGCGCGATGCACGCCTACAATCAACGGTGTGCGGGAATAGCTCAGTTGGTAGAGCGCAACCTTGCCAAGGTTGA
>CESO01008772.1_pt1 | contig 15793 bp, 10 predicted proteins | sample 356341 | NCBI WGS metagenome assembly CESO01 (sample SAMEA2621812, study PRJEB7988) | marine metagenome | biome: marine biome (ENVO:00000447); feature: deep chlorophyll maximum layer (ENVO:xxxxxxxx); material: "saline water (ENVO:00002010), including plankton (ENVO:xxxxxxxx)" | depth 35 m
GTGCTTTTATTGGAACTGATCTTAAAGATCAATTGGACAGTCTAGGCATCAAGGTTCTTGTCTTCGTTGGTCTTACCACCAATCATTGTATATCATCTACAGTTCGTATGTCTGGAAATTTTGGATATGAGAATTATTTGATCTCGGATGCAACGGCAACTTTTGATAGAATCGGAGTTAATCATTTAAAATATGATTCTGAAACGATACACTTAACATCACTTGCTAATTTAAAAGAGGAGTTTGCTACCATTTGGGATTCAAAAAAACTTATGGAGAAAATATAAAAATATATATAATTAAATTTTTATATCGTTAAAGCTTAATCATTGTAATTCTCCATTAATTATCTAATCCTTTGGAATTCCCTATATGAATGGTATTGGTATTCTTCTGAGTGTCCAAGTCTTCAAATTAGAAATAAGTTGTTTGGTTACATTTGCGTCAACAATAAATTAGCTAAAACCCCAAAAATGAATAAAGTTTTAATAAAAAAATTAATAACGGATATTAGATTTTGGATAATAATTTTTTTCGTTTTAAGACTGTTTGGGATCACCAATGCACCATTAGAGTTTGGTCACAATTGGAGACAATCACTAACAAATATGATTGCCAGAAATTTTTTTGAAAATGGTGCAAACTTATTATACCCATCGATTGATTTGGCAGGAGAGAAGTCAGGAATTATTGGTTCAGAATTCCCATTTTATAACTACCTGATTTATATTTTATCTTCTATTTTTGATTATTCCCATTGGCTAGGGAGATTAATTAACCTGGTTGTTTCCAGTTTCGGCCTTTATTATTTTTATAAGTTAATAAAAGACCTCATAAATAGCAGAGTAGCATTTAATGCTACAATCGTATTAACAGTATCTATATGGTTTGCGTTTTCTCGTAAAATAATGCCAGATACTTTTAGTGTATCTTTAGTTATTATAGGATTGTACTACGCTTATGATTTTTTAAAAAACGGGTTAAAGTTTAGCTTAATTATATTTTTTGTTTTCAGTACACTGGGTATGTTATGTAAAATACCTGCATTAAGTCTATTTAGTGTCTTATCCATCTCGATTTTCATTAAAGAGATTAACTTGAGAAGAAAAATCGAATTATATTTAGTAGGAGCTTTAGGTTTCTTAATTGTTTGTTTGTGGTATTTTTATTGGGTCCTTTATTTAGTGGAAACATACCATTACCAACTATATTTTACCAAAGGAATAGTTGAAGGAATCCATGAAATCACTCCTTTGATTCCAGAACTCTTTGAAAAGTTCTACTTTAGTGCATTGCAATCATATATTGCTCTGCTTTGTTTTTTAGTTGGAATTATTCTGATCATAAAAAATAATCATAAATATATGATGTATGGTGTTGGAGTTATTTTTTTCGTTTTTGTTTTATTCATAATGAAAACTGGGGCCGTATTCCCTTTGCATAATTACTATATAATACCATTCACACCCATCATGGCTCTTATGGCTGGATACGCCATTGCTCAAATTCCCTCGAAATTTCAGTACATATTACTGATACTTATTAGTATAGAGGCAATAGCAAATCAACAACATGACTTTAAGATCAAGGAAAGCCAACTATATAAACTTGAGCTTGATGAACTTACTAAAAAATATATACCACGTAAAGACTTAGTCATAATCAATGGAGGGCCCTCTCCACAAGATATTTACTTTTCTCATAGGAAGGGTTGGACTGTCGATAACATTCATATTATGAACCCAGTATTCGTTGATTCTTTAATTAGCTTAGGTGCCAAACACCTTATCATAGACAAGTCTCGTATTGGAAAATATACTGCTAAACATGAATTATTACATACTGATAATTACTATTCAATTTACAAGCTTAAAAAGTCAGTAAAAATCCAATAGAATTTTATTGTGATAGATATTTTTTTAAACCACTAACTATAGGCAGAGCAATGTCAAGATTTAAGAACTCTGCTAAACTGAATAATATAATTCAGGTTTTATATTTCATTAGGGTTTAACGATAGGTTAAATAAATTTGCAATATGTCTGAAGAGCATTTTAAAAATGTCATCTCACATGCCAAAGAGTATGGCTTTGTTTTTTTGAGTAGTGAAATCTATGATGGTCTAGCTGCTGTTTATGATTATGGCCAGAATGGGGTAGAGCTGAAAAAAAATATCAGAGAATATTGGTGGAAAAGTATGGTTCAACTTCACGATAATATTGTGGGGGTTGATGCATCAATATTTATGGCACCACAAGTTTGGAAAGCAAGTGGTCACGTAGATGGATTTAGTGATCCAATGATTGACAACAAGGACTCTAAAAAACGATACAGAGCGGATGTTCTTATTGAAGATTACCAAGAAAAATATAGACAAAAAAATCAAAAAGAGATTACCAAAGCTAAAAAACGTTTTGGGGACGACTTTGATCTTGATCAATTTGTAGCAACAAATCCGAATATTGCTAGAAACAATGCAAAAATTGCTGCTATTGATGAACGATTAAAAAAAGGTTTGGAATCGGAAAACCTTGATCTAGTTAAAGAACTGATTGAGGAATTGGGTATTGCTTGTCCAGTGAGTGGGAGTAAGAACTGGACGGATGTTCGACAGTTTAATTTGATGTACAGTACACAAATGAGTGCTACTGATGGAGATAACAAAATTTACTTGAGACCAGAGACGGCACAAGGGATTTTTGTCAATTACTTGAACGTGCAAAAGACCGGTCGAATGAAACTGCCTTTTGGAATTGCTCAAACTGGAAAAGCGTTTAGAAATGAGATTGTTGCTCGGCAATTTATCATGCGAATGAAGGAATTTGAACAAATGGAAATGCAGTTTTTTGTAACACCAGGCAAGGAGATGGAATGGTATCAGCATTGGAAAGATCATCGCATGAAATGGCATTTAAATCTTGGAATTGATCATTCAAAATATCGTTTTCATGATCACGTTAAATTAGCTCACTATGCTAATGCAGCAGTAGATATTGAATATGATTTTCCTTTTGGATTCAAAGAAGTAGAAGGGATACATTCTCGCACTGATTTTGATTTGAAACAACACGAACATGCTACGGGAAAGAAATTACAATACTTTGATAATGAAAAAAATGAGAGTTATGTACCCTATGTAGTTGAGACTAGCATTGGTCTAGATAGGATGTTTTTAGTATTGATGAGTAATGCATTGCAGACTCAAGATATGGGAGATGGTCAAACAAGAACTGTTTTGAAATTGCCGCCAGCATTATCACCATTTCAATGTGCAATTCTTCCATTGGTAAAGAAGGACGGTCTTCCTGAGTTGGCTAAAAAAATTATGAAGAATTTAAGTCTCGATTTTAATTGCTATTACGAGGAGAAAGATAGCATTGGTAAAAGATACAGAAGGCAAGATGCTATTGGCACACCAATCTGCATTACCGTTGATCATGATAGTATGACTGACCAAGCAGTAACCATTCGTTTTCGAGATACAATGGATCAAAAACGAGTATCATTAAATGAGCTAAACACCATCATAGAAAAAGAGGTGAGCATGAGAGGACTTCTTAGCGGGCTTATCTAAACTATTTGCGATATAGTCCTTGAATGATCTAGCTATCATTTTAAACAATTATCTTCGAACATTTAGAATGCGTTTTTTTATTGCTTTACTCGGATTAATAATCTTCCATTTTGGTTTTGCACAGATTAAAATTTCTGCTGCATCTAAGTATGATATCCTTGATTGGAATCATGATCAATTGCCATTAATATTAAAAGTGAATGAAAATTTTAAAATCTCAGACTTAAAAAACTTAGGTGGTAATGTAGGGTCTCAGATTAAAGATGTTGTAACTCTTAGACTCAATAAAGATAAATATGTTACGCTATCAGAAGTCCCTGGAATTGAATGCATACAACTAGCTCGAAGGATGGCACCTAGCTTGCATCGAGTGATTCCTGATATTAAAGCTGACAGTGTGTATTATAGTAAAATGTTGGACATGGGTTACACGGGTAAAGGAGTCATCATTGGTGTGACCGACTGGGGTTTTGATTATACGCATCCAATGTTTTATGATACAGCCATTCAACATACACGAATTATTGCTGCTTGGGATCAGTTCAAAAAAAGTGGTCCAGCACCCGATGGCTTTAATTATGGGACAGAGTATTTAGGGGAGCAAGAGCTTCTTAATGCACAAAAAGATACCATCAACATATATGGATATGCTACACACGGCACTCATGTTGCCGGAATAGCAGGTGGAGGAGGAGCAGGAACAGTTCATCGTGGTATTGCCTATGAAGCAGATTTTCTTTTAACTACTTTTTTAGTAGATGAAGTAGCAGTGATTGATGCTTTTAATTGGATGAAAAGAAAGGCTGATAGGTTGAATAAGCGATTAGTTATCAATATGAGCTGGGGATTATACAACCTAGGTCCTCTGGATGGAACGTCATTAGTCAGTCAAGCTATTGATTATTTATCTAATCAAGGGGTTGTATTTGTAACTTCTGGGGGGAATAACGGAGATGTGAATTTTCATATCAAAAAATCGTTTGATAGTGACACACTTCAATCTAGAATTGAGTTTTATAGCTATGGATCTAATCCAAATATGTGGGGTCAAAGTATTGGCATGTGGGGACAAGAGAATGAAAAATTTAGTGGAGGGTTTACAGTATATGACAATTCTAAAAACATATTGTATAATTCTAAATATTTTGAGACTGATGGAAGTTATTATATAGATTCTTTTATTGTTGTTCAGTCTGATACAATATTTTTTAATGTAGCAGTAGACGAAATCCATCCACTAAATAAAAATTCAACCATCCGATTGCGAATAAAAAATAAAAGCACACAATTGCGAATCGGATTAAAAGCTTATGCTAAAAAAGGAATAGTTCATTTTTATAATGTGACGGAATTAACTACGGATGTTGGGAATTGGGGAATGCCTTTTTCTGCTGATATGGCTGGCTGGATTGAGGGAGATAATCTATATGGATTGGGAGAGCCTGCAAGCACCCAATCTGTGATAACTGTGGCAGCATATCGATCTGAATTTATCTTGTCTAACGGTTTAAGTGCAGGAGGATTTAAGGCTGATTTTAGTAGTATTGGTCCAACAATTGATGAACGAATGAAGCCTGATATTTCTGCTCCTGGTGTAAGTGTTGCAAGTAGTGTTTCATCTTTTACTGATCGTTCTTATGTTTTATTATTAAATGCAAGTTTTGAAGGTAAAAATTATCCTTTTTCACGTTTTTCAGGGACAAGTATGAGCAGTCCAGTTGTTGCAGGAGTTGTTGCATTGATGTTACAAGCGAATCCTCGGTTGGATTTTTCTGAAGTAAAAGAAATTTTAAAAATAACAGCACGTCAAGATCAACATACTGGAATAATTTCCGATTCAGGAAGTACTCAATGGGGATATGGTAAAATAAATGCATTTCAAGCGGTGAAATTAGCTAAATCTAGGGTTGATGAGTCGTGCTGTATGGGTAAACTTTTCCCGAACCCTGCCAATGACAAGGTATACCTTTCAAGCGATACGATTGAAGTAGCTCGAATGTTTTCTATAGAGGGTCGATTTATGGGCGAGTTTGAAATCAGTAGCGACAAGGGAATAGACCTATCGGGGTATGTTCCCGGAATGTATTTAATCGTATTAAATTCAGGCCAAAGTCACTTTCTCGTAGTCAATCATTAATTTTAATATGTCTATATAGGAAGACTACTATTTTTATTTTAGGATATGGTCTAATTTTGAACTGATGTTAAATATTTCACTTATTCAAATTCAATATTTAATCGCTCTTGATGAGCATCGAAATTTTATAAAAGCAGCTGAGGCATGTTTCGTAACTCAACCTACGTTAAGTATGCAAATGAAAAAATTAGAAGATGAATTAGGAGTTTTAATTTTTGACAGAAGTAAGCAACCTATTGTCCCTACTTCTATCGGTTCAAAAATTATACATCAAGCCAGAACGATCTATAGAGAGACAGGTCAAATCGAAAATATCTTAAGGGATTTCATAGGTGATGTTTCAGGAAGTCTAAAAATTGGTATTTTACCAACGATAGCAAATGCACTAATCCCAAAATTAATCAGAGAGGTTTCGGAGAATCATCCCGATTTGAAGTTAACTATTAAAGAAGGGTTGACCAATGAAATTATTGAAGACTTAGAGCACGATAGATTGGATGTTGGGATAGTATCCACTCCCGTTAAGCAAAGTGGATTAGTAGAAAGGAATTTGTACATCGAAAAATTCAGAATTTATGCTCATCCAAAACATCCGAGTTTTTCAAAAAAAGCTTGGGTAGCTACGGATTTATTGGAAGATAAACTATGGTTGTTATCTGAAGGGAATTGTTTTAGAGTACAAACGATTAACTTATGTTCACTTCCTGATGAGAAGCTAAATCATTTGGCTTTAAGCTACGAAAGTGGCAGTCTGCAAACTTTAAAGAAGATTGTAGATTTTGAGGGGGGAGCTACTATCATTCCAGAGTGGGAAGCTAGTGAGTTAGATGATAGTTCTCTAGATAATTTAAGAGCATTTAGAACCGATGATGCAGGAAGGGCTGTTGGGTTGATTTACACAAAATTCTACGCTAAGGATAAGGTAATAAATCGACTAGAAGAAATGATTATGAATTGTTTACCAAGATACGTCGCCGAAAATAAAGACCTCAACATCATTGAGTCTTAAATTTTAAAGTCCCATTAAAAGGTCCATGGGGTCTTTACCCATGAGCATAGTCTCTGGATTTTCTAGATAGTTTTTAACACTAACTAAGAATCCAACGGATTCTTTACCATCAATGATTCTATGGTCGTAGCTCAAAGCAACATACATAACAGGTCTTGCAACAATATTACCCTTTTCTACAACAGGTCTTTCAACGATATTGTGCATGCCAAGAATAGCACTTTGCGGAGGATTGATAATCGGAGTACTTAACATACTCCCAAAAACCCCTCCATTCGTAATGGTAAAAGTACCTCCAGTCATTTCAGGAATGGATAGTTTGCCGTCACGAGCTTTAATTGCTAGTCTTTTCACTTCACTCTCGATGTCCCATAAGGTCATATTTTCTACATTTCTCATGACTGGAACCATCAATCCTTTAGGGCTACTCACAGCAATAGAAACATCAACAAAATCATTCATCACCATTTCTTCTCCATCAATAAATGCATTAACTTTTGGGAATTTTTGCAAGCTTAAAGCACAAGCTCGAGTGAAGAAACTCATGAAGCCAAGATTAACCCCATGCATTTCTTTAAATCTTTCTTTATATTTTGATCTGATGTCAAAAATAGGTTGCATGTTTACCTCATTAAAGGTGGTAAGCATTGCTGTTTCATTTTTGGCAGAGACCAATCTTCTAGCAACTGTTTTTCGTAAGTTGCTCATTTTTTCTCGATGCTGATCACGGCTAGGCTCAGAAGGCTCATTGTAGTTTGTATCTGCATTGGCAAGAATTGCATCATATTTAGTGATTCTTCCATCTTTACCTGTCCCTGTAATTGTCTGGGCAGATATCCCTTTTTCAGCAAGTATTTTGTTGGCAGCTGGGCTTGGTGAACCCGTTGCGTAATTAAGAGTGCTACTTTTAACGAACTCTTCTGTTTTTGGGTTAGGTTCTTCTTTTTTTGCAGGAGTACTTTCTGAGGCAGATGCAACTTTTTCAGCTGGTGGCTCAGTATTCGTGTCAATAGATGCCACCACGGATCCAATCTCTACATCTTCACCTTCTTCAATCATAATTTTTAGAATTCCTGCTTGTTCAGCATTCAACTCTACTGTAGCCTTGTCACTCTCGAGCTCTGCTACAGCTTCGTCCATTTCAACATAATCTCCATCTTCTTTCAACCAGCTAGCAATCGTTACTTGGGTAATTGATTCTCCAACAGATGGTATTTTTAACTCTACTGACATTTATGTTATACAATTGAACATCAAAGGTAAAACAGATTTTCAACTTAAGAGGTCCATTCAGTGAGATTTTATATTAAGATGATCAATTTATTTTAGGTATTCCTAACAAGTACCATATAACCTGAAGTTCAAATTGAAATCATACACGGGCATGGTATCGGATAAGTAAATCCATATGTATATTCGTGTGTTCTTCTAAGAGAAGCTATAGAATTAATGAGTGTTCAATCGTGCATAAAAGCATTAGTACAAAATCTACCAGGAGATAATGCTGTAATTTCTCCTGGGAGTAGAAATGCTCCTGTTTTATTTGCATTGAATCATACTAAAAAGATTTGTTATTCGGTCATTGATGAACGAAGTGCAGGTTTTATAGCATTGGGTATGGCTAAACATACCCGTCAACCCGTAATTTTATCGTGTACTAGTGGTACCGCATCACTCAACTATTATCCCGCTATTGCAGAGGCTTATTACGCAAGAGTTCCATTAATTATCATAACTGCCGATCGACCTATTGAAAAAATTGATGCTTGGGATGGTCAAGCTATTCGTCAAAAAAATGTATTCAGAAATCATATTCGTGGTGAGTTTCAAACACCCGACTCTTTTGACGATGAATCCGCATTTAGGGCTATTGGGAATCGAATTCAAAAATGTATTGAGTCTGAATTACCAGGACCCGTTCATATCAATGTTCCAATCAGAGAACCATTTTATGACTTTAATAAATCAGAGGACTTATCTAAATCAGAAGTTAATTTATATCAAGCACCTGAACTAAGATTAAACCTAAGCTCAATTGCTGCTGCAAAAAATACCTCATTTGATCATAAAAAAGTACTTATTTTTAATGGGATGGATGATGGAGAGAGAGTTATAATTAACTCAGATGACGCAGTAATCTTATCGGATATAACCTCCTACAAAGATAGTAATGTGAGCTACTGGGATGCGATGTTGTTTTCTTCATTATCAAAAAAGGGAGGTATAGAGGCACTTAAAGTATTGTCCCCTGACGTGCTCATAACCACTGGTACAACAACAGTTTCAAAAGGGCTTAAGCATTTTTTAAGTATTCATAAACCTGAAGTTCATTTTCACATTTCAAATTATGATGAAGTGGGGGATATGTTTGGTACGCAACCCCAGATTATTCATCAATCAGACATTCAAATCTCACACTCAGACAATGTACAACTAGAAAAAGGTTTTTTGAATGCATGGATTAATATGACCAAATCATTTCAATTGAAATTCAGTCAATTAGATTGGTTAGGATATCATGAATTCTCCGTTGTGAATTTTATATTGGAGAAATTGAATTCGAATGATATTCTTCATTTCAGTAATTCGATGCCTGTTCGATACGCGTCTTTTTTAATAAACAAAAAGAATGATGGAAATAAGATCTATGCTAATAGAGGCACAAGTGGGATAGATGGATGTTCTAGCACAGCCCTAGGTAATGCTCTTGTTAGTGATCAGAATGTAAAGCTTATCACAGGTGATATTGCATTTTTTTATGATGTTAATGTATTCTTCAATGAGCATGTGCCCAAGAATCTTAAGATTATTATACTAAATAACCATGGTGGTGGAATTTTTAATCTGATTAAAGGTCCAGAAAGTTTAGGTGAGTCGATAAAGTTTCAAACCACTCCTCATTTTTTAAATGCTTCTTCACTATGTGACCATTTTGGAATAGCGTATTTTGTAGCAAATGATGTAACTAGTTTAAGGAGTTGTTACAATCAATTTGATTCATATCAGGGTGCTGCTGTTCTCGAACTTATAACGGATGAACAAGAGAATCAAAACGCTTTTAATAAATTCTTGAATTTGTAGTCAACTAGACTTAATTCTATTTTTTATAGTCCTCTTGAAGGTTTAGTTGTTAACTTGAATTTAATTTGCACCATGTCATCAGAAATCTCCACATTAAAAAGAACAAAATTGTATAACAAGCACATTGAATTAGGTGCTAAAATGGTCCCATTTGCAGGTTATGAGATGCCTGTTCAATATACAGGTCTCGCAGCCGAGCATCATGCCGTAAGAGAAAGTGTTGGATTATTTGATGTTAGTCATATGGGAGAATTCAGTGTAAAAGGTAAAGATGCTGAAGCCCTCATATCTTGGGTATGTTCTAATAGTATCATTAGAATGGTAGATATGCAGGCTCAATATAATTGTATGCCCAATAATCAGGGTGGTATTGTAGATGATTTAATTGTTTATCGATGGAATCAAAATGAATATACGTTAGTGGTGAATGCAAGTAATATTTCAAAAGATTGGGATTGGATTATGGAGCAAAAGAATGCTAAAGGATTTGATTGTGAATTGGAAGATATTTCAGACGATGTGTCACTAATCGCTGTTCAAGGACCAAATGCCAGTAAGGTACTTCAAAAATTAACACCAATTGATCTAGATGGAATTAGATTTTATCACTTTGATGCGGGAAGCTTTGGTGGGAGTGAGGATGTGGTAATAAGTAATACAGGTTACACCGGTTCAGGAGGATTTGAACTATATGTATGGAATCATGAGGCTGAAATGATTTGGGATGCTATCATGAGTGCAGGAGAAGAATTCAACATTACACCTTCCGGTTTGGGTGCTAGGGATACTCTTAGGTTGGAAAAAGGATACTGTTTATACGGCAATGACATCAATGATAAAACTTCTCCTATTGAAGCAGGTTTGGGTTGGATTACAAAATTTAGTGAGCCCTTTAATCATTCTACATATCATAAAAATATTAAAGATAATGGACCAGAAAAAAAACTTGTTGGTTTTGAAATGTTAGACAGAGGTATTCCAAGACAGCATTATTTGATTTATGATATGTACGAAAACCTCATCGGTGAGGTAACAAGCGGGACTCAAAGTCCAAGTCTTGGCAAAGCCATTGGAATGGGGTATGTTAAATCCTCAAACTCTTCTATTGGTGAAGAATTCTATATCCAAATTAGGAAAAACAGAATTAAGGCTAGGGTAGTCAAACTACCATTTGTTGATTAGGTTTTGTATCGAATCAATTAGATACTCCCTTTTTGTCGTTAAATTTGCTCTATGAGTTTGTCACAACAGATTAACGACCAATTAAAGCAGGCAATGAAAGCAAAAGATCAAAGTACTCTGCGTGGTTTAAGAGCAATTAAAGCTTCATTACTATTACTTCAAACACAAGAAGGAGGAGGAGATGTTACTGAAAAAGATGAGATGGAGGCCTTGGTCAAAATGGCTAAGCAACGGAAAGATTCTATTAAAATTTTTAATGACCAAGGTAGAACAGATTTGTCAAAAATAGAGGAAGAAGAATTATCTGTGATTGAGAAATTTCTTCCAGCTCAGCTTACTAGTGTTCAGGTAGAAGCCGAAGTGAAATCTATCATCACTCAATTAGGTGCGAGCAGTATGAGGGATATGGGGAAGGTTATGGGGATGGCAAACGGAAAACTTAAAGGGAAAGCTGATGGTAAATTAATCGCCGATATCGTCAAGGGGCTGTTAGCAGGATAAGAAAATCCTTAAGTCATTGTATACCGTGTAATTCTTTGCGTAAAGCAAGTCTAGATTTTTTTGGAATCCACTGTTTTTATCTTCAAGTTGGTAGTCTGTTGCAAAAACACCTGGCTTTATTGATGGAAGGTCATCACTATCACTAGCATATCCAACCCATGTTTTTTTCCCTAATAAAACATCGATGGAATAGCTTAATCTCAAGCGAGTTCTTTTGAAAAAGATCCAAAGAGGGCAGGAGGATATGAGCAGAAGAGCTAACAAAATGTCAAAAAATCTTTTTTGAGTTCGATATTCATTTTTGCTAAGATTGAGTTCAATTTGTTGGCCAAAATACAATCCATTGGAGTTTTTTGATTGACTTCCTATTACAAAACTACTTGCAGAAGGTATCGTATAGTAGTTTATACTGGGGCCTAATTCATTCATAATTTGAATGGTATATTTTGTACTTACGGTTTCGTTGCTAAAAATTAATTCATTAATCCCGTAAATATGGATAATTTCTTTTAGTTGTTTCTTTGTACCTAACCATTGAGATGATTCGCTTTTTTTATCTGAAATAAAACCAACTTGCTGGTAATCCTTTTGATAGCTGCTAAGAATCTTTGATAATTCAATCCACTTTTTCTCACTTCCAATAAGTACACTTTTAATGTTTGATTTTTGTGAGAAGTCAAGCGTTTTGTATTTTAACAAATGATATAGTGTTCTCCAAGAGAATAAAATGGCAGAAACAACAAGTGTCCCAAACAAAATAATTCCTCGGCTAAAATGCAAGTGGTTGGGGAGAAGACCATATATCATTAGAATAACCAATGTGCCAATTAGAATACTTCGAACTAATTTACTAAAGTTGAATGGGGCCTGATAAGACCCATTGAAAGCAATGCTAAAAACCCATACTAGTGTGTAATAGGGGAGGTGAATTGTTAGCATTTCTTTAGGGTAAGATGTGATTCCTTTGATATGTTCTTCCCAATATTCTTTAAGTAAAAATAAGCTTAAAAATATAAGGATTGATTCAAGTGAGGCAAGCCAAAATCGTTGGATAAAAGTATTTATTAAACTGATGCTAGCTCGGCCATAAATGGCTAAGTTTATAAATAGTTTGAATAGCTTTTGATTGCCTCCAGCATAGTGTTTTTCAGCAAAAATCACCATAGCCTTATAAAATATTTTAACGTAATTGGTACTGAGTTTTTTTGTACTTTCTCCTTTGTAGTGAATGATTCGAGAACCTGCAAAGTAGTAATTTTTCCAACCAGCTTTCGTGATGCGATAACTTAAGTCAATGTCCTCACCGTACATAAAAAAAGTTTCGTCCAGAAGTCCAATTTTATCCAATACTTCCTTTCGGATAAGCATAAACGCCCCAGCTAAAATTTCGACTTCGTGATTTTGATTAGCAGGTAAATAACCGAGGTGATATTTCCCGAATTTCTTAGATTTTGGAAAAAGTTTATTTAATCCAACCATTTTATAAAAAGCTACTTCGGGTGAAGGTAATCCACGTTTACTTTCAGGGAGATAATTTCCTTGTCCGTCAAACATAGGTACGCCACAACCACCTAAATCAGGAGTTTGGTCAGCAAATTTTATAATATTATCAAAACAATTCTCAGGAACAATGGTGTCTGGATTTAGAAGTAAAATATACTCCCCAATTGATTTTTTTATTGCTTGATTATTGGCTTTACTAAAGCCGGTATTCTTTGCATTAGAAATAAGATTAACCTCAGGAAATGAAGAACGAACCATCTCTTGAGACCCATCGACTGAGTTATTGTCAACTACGAATATTTCTGCTTCAATGTTTTGAATAGCTTGATAAACAGATTTTAGACACTGTTCGAGGAAGTGCTTTACATTATAATTGACTATGACTATTGAAAGTTTCAAACTGGTAGGGCAAACATACAATATGAATATGGGTATTGAGCAGATGACTTTCGAGTAATTTCTGAATCAAGGTATTTTGTAGTGTAATTGTTTCATGGGGTTACCTAAATTCGCATAGATTAAATGAAATTTTTATTTCCTCAATTTCTGTGGGCTTTATTGCTTTTGATTATTCCTATAATTATTCATCTTTTTAATTTTAGGAGATACAAGAAAGTTGTCTTTAGTAATGTGACTATGCTAAAAGAAATTGAGACTCAAAGTCGCAAAACAAAGCAGCTTAGGAAATGGCTAATCTTGTTGACCAGAATAATTGCATTATCATCATTAATTTTAGCTTTTGCAATACCTTATATTCATAGTAAAGATAGTTTGTTCGGTCGCAAATTGATTAGTATTTATATAGATAATTCTCAAAGTATGCTTGCTGAAGGGGAGAATGGTCAATTGTTTGAAGTTGCCAAAAACAAGGCACGCGAAATCATAAGAACTCTGCCAAAAAATTCAGAAATTCAAGTTATAGACAACGGTTTAAGCTTTTCAAGTAATAAAACTAATTCGTCATCCAATGCTTTGAGATTGATTGATAATATGGATATCGATCATAGACCCAACGATTTGTCCGGAGTCTTAAAAAAAATAGAATCTATGTTTAAATCCGATTCTTATGGGCATAACTATACATTTTTAATTAGCGATTTTCAGTCTCAAGAAAGAACAGATAATATAGCATTGGATAGCAATTATCATATTTATGCTTGTCCAGTATATCCAAATTTGTCACAGAATTTAGCTATTGATTCTGTATGGTTAATCAAGCCAATTACACAATCATTTAAACCGATTGAGATGATGGCTCGCATTCATAATTATGGAAGAAAGGGCAATTTTTTATCCAATCTCACACTAAAAATTAATGGTGTTCAACGTGTGGTCAAGAGTATAGATATACCTGCGAATTCATATAGAGATGTGCCATTGAGTTTTATTTATTCAGGTACAGGTTGGTTAGGTGGTGAACTAACCGTTTCAGATGTACCCATTGATTTTGATAACTCTTATTATTTTTCAATATTGATTGATTCGTCGATTAAGGTTCTTCAGCTAGGAGAAGATTCAGATGAATTTTCAAGAATTTTTGATAGTGATTCTCTTTTTTATTTTTCTCATTCTGATTTAAATCAAATTGATTATTCTGGATTGAATTTCTACGATTGTATTATACTTAACCAATTACCAAAAATGAGTTCTGGCTTAATCAGTCAACTTAAGAATTTTGTTGAAGATGGTGGAGTTTTATCTGTTGTTCCGGGTGTTTCTAATAGTAGCTACACGGATTTTTTTAGTGAATTAGGAATTTCAAATTATCAAATCAAAGTGGACGATGAGATGGGTGTGTCTCCTTTAAGTATTTCTGGTGTTTTCTTAAAAGATGCCTACAAGCAAATTCCCAGTAATTTGCTTTTACCTAAGATCAAGACGTATTATCGTTTGAAATCAAACCCCCAGTCTGACAAAATAATATATCTGAAAGATGGTACTGAAATATTGACCAAAACAGATATAGGCTCTGGTTCAGTTTTTCAATCTACTGTTCCTTTTGATTCAAATTTCAATTACACATCTAGTGAATTGTTTGTTATTATACAACTAAAGATTGCTTTCAGTAAAAGAAAAACACAATCTATTGCCTCTGAAATTAATTCGACAAATCCTGTTTATTTACCAAAATCATCGGGTTTGATTCACCTAAGAAAAGGAAATTCCGATATTGTGACAGAATCATATACTCATAGTTTAGGAAGTAGGTTTTGGTTAAATGATGCGATATCTGAGTCTGGTATTTATTCTGTTTTTGATTCAGAAGAATTACCCATAGCCAAATTAGCTTTTAATTACTCTAGAAAAGAGTCCCATCAGAATTATCTTGATGAAGTGAGAATTGATGAGGTTTTTGATAATACCCAATTTACAATGAATAAAAACAATATGGTATCACTTTTAAAATCTACTCAAGATTTGCAAAATAGAAGCCAGTTGTGGAAAGTCTTTATTTTAGTATGTTTGATATTTCTAATGATAGAGATACTTTTGTTAAGATTTGTAAAATCATAGCTGCAGAGTGTCCATGACATATATAATAAGACAAGCAACATTAATTCAAAAAGAAAACTCCTCTCATAATTCTAGAGTAGATCTATTAATAAGTGATGGTAAAATTGAAAAAATAGCGAATAATATTTCTGAGAGTAATGCTGAGGAAATTGTCGGGGATGATTTGTGTGTAAGCTCAGGTTGGATTGATATGAGGGCCGGACTTACTGATCCTGGTTATGAACACAAAGATACCCTGAATAATATCCTTGATACAGCAGCATTTAGTGGGTTTACTTCCATAGTTACTCTT
>CESO01040329.1_pt1 | contig 15745 bp, 14 predicted proteins | sample 356341 | NCBI WGS metagenome assembly CESO01 (sample SAMEA2621812, study PRJEB7988) | marine metagenome | biome: marine biome (ENVO:00000447); feature: deep chlorophyll maximum layer (ENVO:xxxxxxxx); material: "saline water (ENVO:00002010), including plankton (ENVO:xxxxxxxx)" | depth 35 m
TGTAGCTCAGCTGGTTAGAGCGCCTGATTGTGGTTCAGGAGGTCGCCGGTTCGAAACCGGTCTTCCACCCAAAAAACCTTTGAGAAATCAAGGGTTTTTTAGTTTCATTATTTAATTTTGTCAGGAAAAACTCTATCATTTCGGTTTGCAAGTTCCCAAGCAGTATTAAAAATTAATCTAGTTCTCTTTTTTAATAGAGGAAAATTAATTTTATCCATGGTATCTGAAGGTTTATGATAGTCATCATGAATTCCATTAAAGTAAAAAATGACTGGAATATTATTTTTAGCAAAATGGAAATGATCACTTCTTTCATAAAATCTATTTGGATCAAGTGGATCATTATATTTATAATCAAGATAAAGTTTTGTCGTCTTGTTGTTTACTGACTCCGATATTTCATGAAGTTCTTGACTTAGTCTGTCAGACCCAATTAAATAAATATAGTCCATATTTTCATTTGTTCTTTTTGGATCAATTCTGCCAATCATGTCAATATTTAAATTAACAATTGTATTAGAAAGTTTGTAAAGAGGATTATTAGTATAAAATTCAGAACCTCTTATCCCATTTTCTTCAGCAGATACATGTAAAAAAACAACAGATCTTTTAGGACCATCTCCATTAATTTTAGCCTCAATAAATGCTTCAGCTATTTCAAGAATTGCAACTGTGCCTGAGCCATTATCATCAGCCCCATTATATATATTATCTCCAATTTTTCCCATATGGTCAAGATGTGCAGAAATCACTACATATTCTTCAGGTTTTTCATTTCCCTCTATTATAGCAATTAAATTACTACTTTTTATTTTTCCATTGGGATCAAGTTTTAATCTTGTATTTCCTTTCCTTTTTGATGAAGGGCTTAAAGTGAAATTTTGAAAATAATTATTTGTTCCTTTAGCAGGTTTAATATTTTTTGAAACATAAAAGTCCCTTAAAAAATTTAATGCCCTTTTTTCCCCAATCGTGCCAGTAAATCTACCTTCAAAAAAATCAGAGGAATAAACTTTTAAAAGTTTTTTTAAGTCGTTTTGGTTTATAGATGAGGAATATTTCTCTAAACTGTAGTTTTGAGAAAATAGAAAATTACTTAAAATTAATAGTGATAAAAAAAATAGTCTCATGATAAATTAATTTAAACTTTCTTCAATTGCATTCCATAATTTGATTCTTTGATTTAATGCTATTTTAGAATAATCTAAGGCTTCTTTCCATTTAACTTCATCATTTCCACATAAATATTTAATCATTTTTAATGCCATTGGACCATGGTCTTCTGCATCGACTTCAATGTGTCTTTCTAGATAATAAATTAAATCTTCCAAATTAATTTGCTCATTTGAACTTATATTTTTTACAATTTCAATAAACATGTCTGGAATAAGGTCTTCTCTTCCAAAAGTAAATACTGCAGCGATTATATGGTCTTTTTCAGACTGAATTGTTTTAAAAGTAAAATTCATAAAACTTTTAGCAAATTCTGGTATATTAGATTTTTCAATATAATCGATTATATCTTTCTCATGATTCAGTTTATTGATAAACGTATCAATTTGATTAGTATTAGCACCAACGTTTATCATTGCTTTTAAATACATTTCAAAATGACTTAAAACTTTACCGTTTTTAGTAAAATCTGTTTCTTCACAAAGAACAATGTCGTTAATTAATCTTCCACTTTCAGGATTTTTTGATGGTATCCAAGGTACTTTAGAGCAAGTTAATAATTGTTGAAGTTTTTTAACAAGTGACATAAAATCCCATACAGCAAAAACATGGCCTTCCATGAAAAGCGAAATATCTTTATTAGTTTTTATTGACTTGTAAAGTTTATGATTTATTAGTTTTTCTTTAAGAGGTAAAAGTTCTTTTTCAAATTCTTTAATTTTCATTTTCATTTTTTTTACAAATATAATTTTAAATCATTTTTTAAAGAAATTTTTATAAAAGATCAATAAAAAGTTAATTAAGTTGATCAAATTGATTAATTTTACGTGCAACAAAATCTTAAATGTTGCAATGAAACTTATTCAAGAAAAAATTGTTAGTGAAGGATTGACTTTTGATGATGTATTATTGATACCTTCATTTTCAGATGTTTTACCTAGAGATGTAAATGTAACATCAAGATTTTCAAAAAATATCCCTTTAAATATTCCAATTATTTCAGCAGCAATGGATACTGTCACTGAAAGTAAAATGGCTATAGCAATGGCAAGGGAAGGAGGAATAGGGGTGTTACATAAAAATATGTCAATAGAAAATCAAGCTGAAAAAATCAGAACTGTCAAAAGATCAGAATCTGGAATGATTTTAGACCCTGTTATTCTTTCAATAAAATCCAGGGTAATCGATGCCAAAGAAAAAATGGCAAGATATAAGATTGGTGGAATTCCAATAGTAAAATCTAATGGGATTTTAATTGGAATAGTAACAAATAGGGATCTTCGTTTTGAAAAGAATAATAAACGTCCTATTGGTGAAGTTATGACTTCAGAAAATTTAATTACTGTAAAAAAGGGTATTTCGATGGATCAGGCTGAAGTTATTCTTCAAAAACATAAAATAGAAAAATTACCAGTTGTAGATTCAAATAATAAACTTGTTGGATTAATTACTTTCAGAGACATCAATAAACAAAGTAAAAAGCCAGTTGCTAATAAAGATAAATTTGGTAGATTAAGAGTCGCAGCTGCAATTGGAATCACTTCTGATTCTGTTGAAAGAGCTAAAGCTTTAGTCGAATCTGATGTTGATGCATTAGTTATAGATACTGCTCATGCACATTCAAAAGGCGTTTTGGAAGTTTTGAATAAATTAAAATCTAATTTTCCTAAAATTGACATTGTAGTAGGTAATGTTGCTACAGGAAAAGGAGCCAAATTTTTGGTTGATAATGGAGCTGATGGAATAAAGGTTGGAATTGGACCTGGATCTATATGTACAACAAGAATTATTGCCGGTGTTGGTTACCCTCAACTTTCAGCAATTCTTGACGTTTCTCAATCAATTAAGGATTTAGGGATTCCAATTATAGCTGATGGAGGTATTAGATATTCAGGAGATATTGTAAAGGCAATAGCTGCAGGAGCTGATTCTGTAATGCTTGGATCATTAATTGCTGGAACTAAGGAGTCTCCTGGAGAAACAATTATTTACGAAGGAAGAAAATTTAAATCATACAGGGGAATGGGTTCCATAGAGTCAATGAACAAAGGGAGTAAAGATAGATATTTCCAAGACGTGGAGGAAGATGTAAAAAAACTTGTCCCAGAGGGTATCGTTGGAAGAGTTCCTTTTAAAGGAGAATTATCTGAAAGTATTCATCAGTTTATAGGTGGATTAAGAGCTGGGATGGGATATTCAGGATCTAATTCAATAAGTTTATTAAAACAAAATGGTAAATTTATAAGAATTACAGCCTCAGGAATAAGAGAAAATCATCCACATAATGTTCAAATAACTAAAGAAGCACCAAATTATAGCCCGTAAATTTTAATTATTTTATTAAAATTTTAAATGTTTTTATTGAGTTGTTTTTTTGGATTCTTATAATATAAAGATTCTTAGGTTTTAGATTTACTCTTAAGTTTAAATCTTTTAAATTAGTATTCTCAATCTTAAAAATTGGATTTCCAATTATAGTAAAAATATATACATTGCCAATTCCCAAAAAACCTTTTAGTGTAATTTTTCCGTCATTATAAAAAATTGAAACTATGTTTTCTTTTTTATCAAGGAAATCGATTTTTTGTTTAATTTTATTGGGTAGAAAAGCTGAACCAAAAGTGAAATTTGGAGAAAAGATTAGAATCAATAATATGTAGAAGTATATAATTTTAAAACTCATACCAAACATATTTAATGCAATTTACAAAAAAAATTGTTAATAAATTTTCATTTGTTAACATTTTAAATTACTGTTAATGAATTTATTGTAAAACTTATTAAATTTTATAAAATCAAAAAAAATATTTTATTACTTTATTGTTTTGTTATTTTAATTACTTTTCAAAGGTGTAATTTTTTTAATTCAAAAATGAATGATAAAATAATTGCCAGGGCAGGTAATAGTTTTTTATATCATTCTGAATTAAATGAAAATATTAAATTTTCTTCAAAATCTGATAGTTTAATTAAAGCTAAAAATTTTATTGATAAATGGGCAAGAAATCAATTGTTATTTGAAAGATCTAAGATAAATTTGTCCGATCAAATTTTAAACGAATTGGACGGACTTGTTGAAGATTATAAATATGATTTATTTTCAAGATCCTACAAAGAGTCAGTTGTTAAAAAATCTCTAGATACTTTTATTAGTTTTGATGAAATAAATGATTATTATCAATTAAATAAATCTAATTTTAAATTAAACGAGGATTTATTTAAAATTAGATTTATTTCTGTTCCCAAAAATAATATAGATTTGAGAAAAATTATAAGAAAATTTAAATCATTTGGTCCACAAGATATGGCCTTTTTAGATTCGCTTTCATATCAATTTACTTTTTCAAACTTAAACGATTCTATATGGATATCAAAAAGGGAATTTTTAAAGTCTGTAAACTTTATAAAAGATATGGATGAATTTAATTTTGTAAAAAAGTCAAATTTTTTTCAAATTGAGGATTCATTAGAATTATATTTGTTTTATATTAAAAATATTCTTTCAAGGAAAGATATTCCTCCATTGGAATATATTGATAATACCATTGAAAAAATTATTTTTAACAAAAGAAAATTGAAGTTTATTAAGAAATTTGAAAAAGACATAATTCAAGATGCAATTAAAACCAATAGATTTGAAATATACTAGCCTTTTTTATAAAATTATATTTTCAATTTCTTTACTTTTTTTATCAGATGTTAACTCACAAAATTCTAAAAAAATTAAAATTGATGGTGTTTCTGCTGTAGTAGGTGATTACGTGATTTTAAATTCCGATATAGATAAAACTTTTGTTGAAATGGAGTCAGAAGGAATTTCTATTTTAGGAGTCTCAAGATGTGAAATACTTGAAAAATTAATGAAAGATAAATTATTTACTCATCACGCAATTCAAGACAGTGTTGATATTTCTGATTCTGAAGTTTATGATTATGTTGATCAAAGTATTGAATATTTTACAGAGCAATTAGGTAGTCTTGAGAAAGTATTGGAATTTTATAATAAATCTGATGAAGCATCATTTAGAGATGAATTATTTCAGATAAATAAGGAACAAAGATTATCGTCTTTAATGCAGTCTGAAATTATTGAAAAAGTAGAAATTACCCCTGAAGAGGTAAAACAGTTTTTCAGTTCTATCCCTGAAATTGAAATACCATTCTTTGGAACGGAACTTGAAATATCACAAATTGTATTAGAACCTATAATTACTAAGGAGGAAAAAAATCGAATAATTAATCAATTGAATAGTTTTAAGAATGATGTTGAAGAAAAAGGGCTTAGTTTTGCTTCTAAAGCTATTTTGTACTCTCAGGACCCAGGGTCAAGATCAAATGGAGGAAAATACACTTTACATAGGAAAAAACCCAAAATGGTTAAAGAATTCAGAAGTGTTGCTTTTAGTCTTCAGGAAGGTGAAGTCTCTGACCCTTTTGAATCAGATTTTGGATGGCATATACTTAAAGTTGATAAAATCCGTGGACAGGAAGTTGATGTAAGACACATTTTACTAACACCTAAAGTTGATCCTATCATGCTGGGAGAAACTAAAAAAATAATTGACACTTTAAGAAAGAGAATTGTTGATAAAGAAATATCTTTTAAAAATGCTGCAGTAAACTTTTCATCTGATAAAGAAACCAGAAATAATGGAGGAATATTAGTGAACCCTATTAATGGGACTACTAGATTTGAACTTACTAAAATGGATCCTGTATTGTATAATCAAATTAGGGATTTAAAAGAAAATGATATTTCTTTCCCGTATCTTGATGAAACGCGTTCTGGAAAAAAAAGATATAAGATACTTAAAGTCACCAATAGGTATGATGAACACAGAGCTGATTATTCTAAAGATTTTTCGAGAATAAAAGACCTTGCTTTAAAGGAAAAACAGATTAATATAGTTCAAAAGTGGTTAGAAGAAAAAATTATTAACACTTATGTTAGTTTAAATAATTCTAACTTTAATTGTGATTTTTCAAATAACTGGTTAAAAAAATAATTTAAAAATTATTTAAAATATTTTGAGGAAATCCAAAGCATTCCAAAACTTTCTCCACCATTTTTCTGAATGTTTTTATGGTGCATTTTGTGAGCTCTTCTTAATGCCCTTGCATAAGAGTTAGTTGGTTTTTTAAAAAATTTAAAGCGCTGATGGATGAATATGTCATGTATTATAAAATATGTTATTCCATAAAACAAAATACCTAATGATATTGGCAGTCCAAACCAGAATTCAAAATCAGTCCAACTAATAAAAAATGATGCACTTACAATAGCATATGAAATAAAAAAAAGATCATTTCTTTCAAACCATGAATTATGATCTTTTTTATGATGATCTTTATGCCATGACCATAAAAATCCATGCATAATATATTTATGGGAAAACCAAGCCATAAACTCCATGAACGTAAAAGTTAGTGTAACTACAACTATAAATAAAACTATTTCCAATTTATAAAATATTTAGTCTGTAATTAAAATATGATTGTGCTAAAACAGTTATTTTTTGATAATTAGGCACTCTAATCCGCGCATCCTTTATCATTTTGGAGGGAGTGTGTTTTAACTTTAAAAGTAATTTGTAATAATATTTATAAGCAGTGTAAACCCCGAATCTAGCTTCTTTTGGTAATTTTAAAATACCCTGAAGTCCTTCATTAAAATCTTTTTCAATTTCAATAATTATTTGATTTTTTTTATCATCAGTAAATGAATTAAAATCGAAATTTGGAAAATATGACCTTTTTAAAAAATTAACATCATTTTTTATATCCCTCAGAAAATTAACCTTTTGAAAAGCAGAACCAAGAGACATTGCTGGATTTTTTAAATTTTCGTAAGCTACTAAGTCACCTTTAACAAAAACTTTTAAACACATTAAGCCCACAACATCAGCAGAACCATAAATGTAATCTTTATAATCTTTTTCGTTTAAATATTTTTTTTTATTTAAATCCCATCTCATACTTTGCATAAATGATTTAATTAAAGCTTGATCAATTTTATATTTAAATACTGTATTTTGAAAAGAATTTAAAATTGGATTTAAACTAATCCTATTTTTTATTGCATCATTTAGATCTTCTTCAAATCTTTCGAAAAGCTCTTTTTTTTTGTAATTATGGAATGTGTCAACAATTTCATCAGCAAATCTAACAAAGCCATATATATTGTAAATATCATTTCTTATTGAATTATGAAGCATTTTTGTAGCTAAGGAAAAGGATGTACTATAGGATTCTGTAACTATCTTGCTGCAATCATTGGATACAGAGTCAAAAATTTTTTTCATTGTTGTTTTAAAATAGTTACAAATCTGGTAATATAAATATACGAAAACTTAAGAATAAACTTTTTTATTAAAAAATTTATCTTTAAACTCATCCAGAGAAAAGAATAGATTAACTCTTTCCCATCTTATATCATCTTTGATGTGAAAGATTTGAGGACCAAATAGAGATAATTGATTTTCATTCCCTTTTAATAAGTTATCTTCAAAATCATTTAGGTAATTGAAAATATCATCTTTATTTGGTTCAACGGTGAAAAATGAAATAAAATGGATGTTTTCATTTTTATTTAAAATCGTCATTAAATCAGCATTAGGAATAGATTGACCTAAAAAAATTGTATTATGACCATTACTTAAAATCCAATAGTTTAAAAAAAGGATACTTAATTCATGAAATTCATTTTCGGGAAGAAAAAGAACAAAATTTGATTTTGATATTTTTTCAGTTTTACTTAAAATCTCAGTATGAACATGAATTTTTTGTTTAATTAAATTAGTTATAAAATGCTCATGTGATGCACTTACAGATCCAGTTTGCCATAAAATTCCTAACTCTTTCATTAGTGGGAGAAAAACATTCATGTATATAAATTCAAATGATTTTATTTTAATAATCTCATTAAAAGTTTTGTAAAACAATGAAGTATCAAAACTAATCATAGATAATTTAAAGGAGTTTATATAAATTGTTTCAGAATTTTCTTTGATAGTAATTTCTTTAATATTATTCTCAATTTCGATTAAAGAAAGATTTGCAATTTTGGAAATTTTATATCCATTTTTTATCAGTAGAGCTATATTAAGTAACTTTTTAAAATTGTCAAGGTCATATCTACGAATATTAGTACTTGTTCTTTTTGGCTGAAGAAGCTTATATCTTTTCTCCCAAATCCTTATTGTGTGAGATTTAATACCAGATATAGTTTCAAGATTTTTAATAGAAAAACTATTTTTAACAGCATTTATAACCGCATCCATTCCGTCTAATTTTTTTTATCAAAAGTTAAACGAAATTACAAAAACTAATATTTATATAAAAGTAAAATGTATATTTTGTTGTGCGCATGAGAAGACTCGAACTTCCACAGGAAATAAATCCTACTAGGCCCTCAACCTAGCGCGTATACCAATTCCGCCACATGCGCAAAAATAAAAATCTTATTTTAATGCGATTTTTTACCAATAAATTAGAGTATCACCTAAGTATTTTTTTGCTATAGGATCATAATAATCTATTATTTCATCTAAATCGTAAGTTTTATTTGATTTAGTATATAAATCATATTTATTAAAATCCTTTATCCACTCAAGGTATTGTTTGTCTTTTTCATTTAATAGTGAAGTATAACTCATTCCTGAATGCCAAGGATAGAAAGAGTGATATCGGATCATGGCCATTGCTTCTTCAGGTAAATCATTGGTTTTATGATTTTTTAAAACTTGAAAAAGGTATTCATCGTGACCCCAAGCAAGGGTAAGATTATCTAATCCACATTTATCTTGATATATTCCATTTGGAGTATTATATTTTTCATTTTCCATATCAGGATTTAATTTATTGAATTCAGGAAAAACACAACTTTTAGGTAGTGAGCATCCTACAACAAATACATCACCAACTAATCCCCACTGTTCTTTTTGACTGGTTCCATCTTTATCACAACCCCAAAGGTACATGGTCTTACCTAAGTCATGGATTAGTCCAGTTAATTGCATCCAATCAGGTCTGTTATCATTTCTTATTGCTTCAGCACTTTGAATCAGATGCTGAACATTTGGTAGATCTAGATCAGGATCACTTACATCAATTAAATTATCGAGGCTATACATTGCTTCCCATAATTCCATTGGATTGTTAAAATTTAGATATTTATTGTGCATTCTTTTGACGTAATCAATGGTTTGATTTTGTCTCATTTTCCTGTAATGATCTTTGACAGCTAAAGAAACATCAGATTTTGTAAACTCCCTAAATTTTTGCTCCATTTTAATTTAAATTATTCCAACCAATTTAATAATTAAAAAGTTAATTCAAAAATATAAATTTAATGGAATTTTAATTTTGACCTAAAAAAATATAGATTGTAATTGTAAGAATTACCAATAATAATGACATTATTTTTGTATGTTTCCATTCTTTTAATTCAATTAAATTTGAGTCTTCAATTTTAAAACTTTTAATATTTGGGTAGTATAAAGAAGCTAATAACATTACAGAAATATTTATTATAAATTCAATTCCCCAAATATGTACAAAGTGAAGGTCAACTTTTAAAATAAAAGTAGATACAATATAAAATGTTAGCCCAAAAAATAGGGAAATTTTTGCACCTTCAGGGGAAATTTTTTTTATAAAAAAACCTGCAATCATAATTGATGCAATAGGGATGAAAAAAATACCATTGAGTTGTTGTAGTAATTGATATAACCCCTCAGGCGCGTCGGCTACTAAGGGTGCAACTAACATAGCGAACACAGCTAAAATTGCAGAGGTTATTTTCCCAATTATCACTAGTTTTTTATCACTTACATTATTATTATAAAAATTCTTATAAATATCAATACTGAAAATTGTTGAAGCACTATTTAAAACACTGTTGAATGTGCTTAAAACTGCTCCCATTACTATAGCTGCAAATATTCCAACAACACCAGGTGGTAAGACAATTTTTAATAGTTCAGGGTAAATCATATCTTGATTCTCATAAAATGACTCATTAAAATAATAAAATCCAATTACTCCCGGGAGTATAATTATTATGGGAACAAAAATCTTTAATACTCCAGTATATAATAATCCTTTTTGAGCTTCTACAAGACTTTTTGCTCCAAGTGCTCTCTGAATGATAGTTTGGTTCATACTCCAAAAATAGATTTGATTTATAATCAATCCTGTAAATAAAACTCCAAAAGGTAATACTGAATCTGATGAGCCAATAACGTTAAATTTTTCGGGAGCATGATTGTAAACTTTAGAAAGCCCATAAAGTGGATTTCCATCACCAATGCTTATTAATGCTATCAAAGGAACTGACAAACCTCCAATCAATAATCCATAACCATTTAATGTGTCAGAGACAGCAACAGCCTTTAACCCTCCAAAGACAGCATAAATTGAACCTATAATTCCAACAACTAAAATCGTTAGTATTAAAGCTGATTTTTTTGAAATATTCATAACTTCAGAAACATTAAATATACTTTCTAGATTAATAGCACCAGTGTAAAGAACGATAGGCAATAATGTTACCACAAATGAAATCATTAAGAAAAAAGCAACTATAGTTCTAGTAGACTTATCAAATCTTTTTTCAAGAAATTCTGGAATAGTTGTTAGTCCCATTTTTAAATATTTAGGCACAAAATAAATTGCTGCAAATATTAGAGCTAGTGCAGAAGTTACTTCCCAAGCAATGATAATAAAACCATTTTTATATGATGAACCATTAAGTCCAATTAAATGCTCAGTTGAAAGATTTGTTAGCAACATTGAGCCCGCAATTATAACTCCAGTTAGACTTCTTCCTCCTAAAAAGAATCCATCTTTTGATTTGAGATTTTCTTTTTTAAGTTTTTTCCAAGAATATATTGCTACAAATAAAGTGTAAGCAACAAAAGAAAAAAAAGTTAACATGAATTTTAATTATTTAAAATTTCAGATACTAAAACAACTCTGCCCTTTTCTAAAGATTTTTTTGCAGCTAAAGCAATAGCTAATGCCATTATTCCATCTTTTCCAGTTACTAACGGTTCATAGTCGTTGGTTAAACAATCAATAAAGTGTTTTAGTTCAATTAGATATGATTTTTCATAGCGATCCATAAAGAAATCTAAACCAATTGAACTGTGAAAACCATTAGAATCAGCATAAAAGTGTTCATCAATCACCTTATTATTGATGCCATTCATTCCTTTAGATCCAAAAACCTCTATTCTTTGATCATAGCCATAGTTTGCTTTTCTGCTATTATCTATTGTTGCCATTGATCCATTTTGAAATGTTAAAATTGTAATAGCAGTATCAATATCTCCTTGCTCCTCAATTTTTTTATCTCCAAATACTTTACCAGATGAAAACACTGAATATACTTCGCTACCCACTATGTATCTGGCCATATCAAAGTCATGAATAGCCATATCTAAATACATTCCACCTGATCCTTTAATATATTCAATTGGAGGTGGATTAGGATCTCTACTAGTTATTTTAACTATTTGGGTTGTACCTATTTTTTTTGCTACTGAGAATTTTTTTACTTTATTAAAATTTGGATCAAATCTTCTATTAAATCCAACCATAAATTTAATTCCTGATTTATATACTAAATCCAAAACTTCTTTCACTTTATCCATAGATAAATCAATCGGTTTCTCACAAAATATATGTTTTTTATATTTTGATGCTAATTTTATATGCTCAGAATGAAAATTTGTTGGGGATGATATTATTACAGCATCAATTAATGGGTCTTTAACTAGTTCCTCAAAATTATTATAAATTTTTTTTACACCAAATTTATTTAAATAAGGCAAATTTTTTACGTTAACTTTTGCAGCAGCATATATTATTGCATCGTTTATATTTTCAGAAATATTTTTGATGTGAATCTTTCCAATTCTTCCAATTCCAACAATACCGATCTTTAACTTTTTCATTTTATATAAACATATAAAATATAACCTAAATTTTCTTAAAAGTTAAGTTATTTTAATTTTGTTAAATTAGGTTTAATTTTAAATAAGCTACAGTTAGTTTAAAAAAACCATGAAAATAGAAATATATCAAATTAAGGATCAGGCTAAAGGGAATTTCAATAATGGTGAAATACTTGAAAATAAGCCAATAGGTTTCCCTGGTGAAAATGGTAAATTAAAACCTTATTCAAATATATTCTATTGGGCTCATGCATGGACTACTAATAAAAAAAGCACTATTGGTCTTCACCCTCACAAGGGTTTTGAAATATGTAGCTTTGTATTAAAAGGAAAAATTAATCATTATGATACTAATCAGAAAAAATGGATCTCTTTATCTGAAGGTGATGTTCAAATAATAAGATCTGGAAGTGGTATTTCGCATTCAGAAGAATTGTTGGAAAACTCAGAAATTTTTCAAATATGGTTTGACCCTGATGTTTCTAAATCAATCCATAAATATCCTAGTTATAATGATTACAAAAAAAATGATTTTGATATTATTGATTTAAAATCAAAAAAAATCAAACTAATTAAAACCAAAAATTCAATATTGAAGATGGATTCTGAGGGAATAATAATAAAAGAATATTATTTTAAAGACAAAGAAAAACATCAAAAAATTGAAATTTTAGAAAATAAAATTCATTCATTTTTTCTCCTAAATGGTGAGATTGAGTTGGATAAAAAGTTAATTGTTAAAGGAGATTTTTTTAAGGTTTCTGATTTAAAAGAATTAGATATTAAAATTCTTTCAAATTCTAAAGTTTTTGAAATAGTTTCACCTAAAATTTTAAGTTATAAAACTTATTATGGTAATTAAAAGATATATATCGTTAACACTTTTTTTTAGTTTATTTTTTTTGAATTCTTGTGATTCAAAAAAAAAGATGCCAAATATTGTTTTTATTTTGGTTGATGATCTGGGATGGAATGATTTGGGTTATACTGGAAGTGATTTTTATGAAAGTCCAAATATTGATCTTTTGTCTCAAGAAAGTTTTCACTTTTTAAATGCTTATTCTTCTAGTCCAGTTTGTTCTCCAACTCGAGCAGCAATAATGACTGGTAAGCATCCTGCTAGAATTAATATAACTGACTGGATTCCGGGAGTTGATCCTAAAGATAAATTACTTTTGGGACCAAAAGATTTACATGCACTTCCTTTAAATGAAAAGACTATTGCAGAATTTTTAAAGGAGGGAGGCTACAATACATTTTATGTTGGTAAATGGCATTTAGGGTCTGAAGGTTTTTATCCAGAAAATAATGGTTTCGATATAAATATTGGCGGATTTGAAAAGGGAAGTCCAATGGGAGGCTATTATTCTCCATATAAAAACCCAAAATTATCTAATGGTCCAGAAGGCGAATATCTTACTGATCGCCTTACAAGTGAATCAATTGAGTTAATTAAAAATAATAATAGTAGTCAACCATTTGCTCTTTTTCTTTCTTATTATAACGTACATACCCCAATTCAAGCTAATAAAAAGTACCTCGAATATTTTGACAATAAGCTATCTCAAATTGAAGATAATCTTTTAAGAACTAAAAAGGAGGGAAAAGCAATTTCTAGATTAAATCAAACAGATTCAAAATATGCTTCTATGGTTTATGCAGTTGATCAAAATATTGGTAAGCTTATAAAGAATCTCAAAGAGAACAATTTATATGACAATACAATGATAGTTTTTACATCTGATAATGGTGGACTTTCAACTCAAAAAAAAATTGCTCCAACTTCAGTTTATCCACTAAGAGCTGGAAAAGGTTGGCTTTATGAAGGAGGTATAAAAGTTCCTCAACTAATTAAAGTTCCGGGTATTTCAAAAAATACTAAAATTTATGATTTAACTGTTTCACATGATTTATTTCCAACAATTTTAGATTTTTCAGGAATTAAATATAATATTGAAGTTGATGGTATGAGTTTAAAACCAATAATTGAAAATAAAGATAAAACAAAAAGAGAAGAAATTTTTTGGTATTATCCTCATTACCATGGAAGTTTATGGAAGCCAGGCTCCGCAATAAGATATAAAAATTGGAAATTAGTTTTACATTATGAAACTGAAAGTAGTGAGTTATTCGACCTTGAAAATGACCCCAGTGAATTAAATGACTTGTCTTTGGTGTTTCCACAAATAAAAAATAATTTATTAAATAAAATTGATAAGATCATTAAAGAAACTAATGCCAAATTAGTTTCTAAAAATGAAAACTACATAATTGATTAATCTTGAAAATAATGATTTTAAAAGTAAATTTAGTTTTATGTTTTTGTTTATTCATGACCTCTATTAGTTGTAATGATTTTTTTGTTAATAATGAAAAAAAAATAAAACCAAATATTATTTTTTTTTTAGTTGACGATCTAGGATGGAGTGATTTAGGATCTTATGGAAGTGAATTTTATGAGACTCCAAATATCGATTCTCTTGCAAAATCAGGTGTCAAATTCACTAATGCTTATTCAGCATGTCACGTGTGCTCTCCTGCAAGAGCAAGTATTTTAACAGGTAAATATCCTGCTACTTTAAATTTGACTGATTGGTTAACTGGTAGGCCAAGTATGCCTTATGATAAATTAAAGGGTCCTGAAATCATTCAGCATTTACCATATGATGAAATCACAATTGCAGAAACTTTAAAAAATATAGGTTATAAAACTGGAATTTTTGGTAAGTGGCATCTTGGGGAAGAACCTTCTGACCCTTTAGCCCATGGGTTTGATGTTCATCTTCCAGATTGGTCTAAAGGATGGCCAAATAAAGGATACTTTGCTCCTTTTGGACTTGATGGATTTGATAATTCTAAGGAAGGTGAATATCTAACTGATAAATTAACTGATGAAGCAATTAAATACATTGAAAAAAATAAAGAAGATCCTTTTTTTATATATGTTTCTTACTTTGCTGTTCATGATCCAATTCAAGGAAGAAAAGATTTAGTTGAAAAATATACCCGAAAATTACAAAACATTAATAATTTTAGAGATTTACCTTTCATTTTAGAGGGAAATCCCGATGACTTAAATAAATCTTTAAAAGACGAATTGCTGAAAAAAGTAAGATCAAAAGGTTATGTTAATAAATTTCAAACTTTTGATAAAGATCTAGTTTTAATAAAGCAGTATCAAGATAACGTTGAGTTTGCTGCAATGGTCGAAAGTGTTGATCAAAGTTTAGGAAAAATTTTAAATAAAATTAAAGATCTTAATTTAGATGAAAATACAATAATATTTTTCTATTCTGACAATGGCGGAATGTCAGCAATGAATGGAACTCCATGGACTAAATTGAAAGAATCAGAATTAGATGGAGCTTTTTCTACTTCAAACTTACCATTAAGGGGTGCGAAAGGATGGCTTTATGAAGGCGGTATTAGGGTGCCTTTAATTATTAAAAACCCAAAAACTTCTCTAACGGGATTAGAAAGTAATCTTCCTGTGTCAAGTGTTGATATATTACCTACAATTTTAAGGATGGTAGATTCTAATTTTAAAATCAGTGATGATATTGAGGGTATTGATATAAGTCCTGTAACAAGAGGAAAAGATATTAATAGGGGAC
>CESO01128287.1_pt1 | contig 15646 bp, 9 predicted proteins | sample 356341 | NCBI WGS metagenome assembly CESO01 (sample SAMEA2621812, study PRJEB7988) | marine metagenome | biome: marine biome (ENVO:00000447); feature: deep chlorophyll maximum layer (ENVO:xxxxxxxx); material: "saline water (ENVO:00002010), including plankton (ENVO:xxxxxxxx)" | depth 35 m
CTGGTAGGTGTCGTCGAACGTTCAGTGCGGTGGCTTCATGCCGCTTGGCTGGCGGGTACTGGGCCAGCTGGTCCTGAAGCTGTTCGAGCAGCTCCGTCCCAGTCGTGCCCAGTGGCACTCCCGGTGCATTGTTGAGCATCGCCTTGTTGAGATCGCTTCGCTTGTCGTCGATGACCATGATTCTGCGATCGTCGAACCATGGTTTCTGCCAGGCGGACGCCATGGTGATGGCGCAGGACATGCCCCCGGCGCCTCCTCCAACGATGATCACATCAGTCATGGTCATCCCTACATGGTAGGAAAGGACGTGATCATGGTCGCCCTGGCAAAGGGGAGTTGTTGACTGAGAAGTGGAATCTGGCGTATTCAAAGGGATTAGGAGGCGGGCCGGTCGTTTCAATGCGATTTGATTGATCCTCTTCACAAACCTTTGGCTGTAGGCCCTGATCTGGGTGGTATAGTGATATTCGAGCTTTACAGCTCTCTTCACGATCCACCGCTCGAGCGAAGACCTAATGGATCTTCGGGGGAAACAGAGCGGATGGACGAGTCGGCCCGGCGTTTCGCCGGGTCGACTCGTTTTTGCCCAGTTCATGTCCTGTGTTCTCTCCGCATGCGGGTTCGTCTCCAGGATGCTGCGGGATATACTCAAGGTCCCGGAGCACCATGGAGGGAGCGGTCGAATCGTGTCGGATCAACTTCTACTTGTCGGTGACTTGCATCTTGGCCGCAGACCGGTTGGGCTTGATGATGTCCTGTCCGATCATGGACTGTCGCCAAACGATCTGTCTCCGGCCGCCGGATTGAGGAATCTCGTCGATGAGGCTCTGGGCAATGTTCCAAGAGCGGTCGTCTTCGCCGGTGACCTGGTCGATCAGGATGATGATGTCTTCGAGGCCTACGACGTTCTCGCGGTCCAGATGGAACGGCTTCGGATAGCTGGAATACCCGTCTATGCAGTGGCTGGAAATCATGATGGCCTGATCCTGCCAAGGCTGATCGATCGAGTCAGAGGCGTGACGCTCATGGGGGCAGGGGGTACCTGGTCCAGGCATGAGGTGGAGGGTGATGGGCGGCCGATCGATCTGATCGGCTGGTCTTTTCCAGCCCGTTCCTGTCGTGATTGTCCATTGGATCATCCGACATTCGAATCGACTCTTGCGGACTGTCGATCCGGTGCATCGACGATCGGCGTGTTCCATGGGGATCTCGACGTGGTCGAGTCTCGATATGCGCCTGTTTCCAGAAAACGTCTTCTGGATGAACAGTCGGTAGCGGCATGGTTTCTGGGGCATGTTCACGTGCCGGGAACATTGACGGATTCCCGTCCAGTGGGATACCTGGGTTCAGTCGTCGGTCTCGATATCGGTGAGACGGGTTCCCATGGCGTCTGGCGGGTGGGATTCGATGGTGGATCGGATATCTCCGCGATGCAGATCCCACTGGCGCCGATTCGGTGGGAGATGCTTGAGATCGATCTGACTGGACATGTCCTGCCGGACGCGGATGCGGTTCATGAGTTCGTCATTTCGCATGTTCGAGCATTCATGTCCGTCGATCCCGGCTGTCAGGACGAGCGTCTTCGATGTGGAGCCATCAGAATCACCTTGACGGGACGTCTTGACGACCGCGAATCAGTTCGAGAATTCAAGAAGCGATGTGATGCCTCGAAAATGAGTTTCCATGTCGATCAGCTTCTCGTGATCATCGAATCCGTTCGGGATTCGACCATGCCACTCCTGGACCTTCGGGAACTTTCACGTGAGCAGTCTCCCGTTGGTCATGTGGCCGGCATTCTCCAGCAGATCTCGTCAGGATCCTTCGACGATTCATTTGAATCCGTGCGGCAGAAGCTTTCCGCCATGGCACAATCGGACTGGAATGCCGGAGATCACGAGCTGCCCGAGAGCCATGATGTCTTCGAGCGTGCGGCTCAGCGAGTGCTGGATGTCCTGCTTTCACAGCGTGAGGAGGATACGGCATGAGAATCGAGACCCTGCATGTCCAACATTCCCCGGGATTGCCGGAGGGGCTTGCTTCGCTGACGTTCCCTTCCGGACTCGTGGTCATCCATGGGCCCAATGGCTCCGGAAAGACGACCGTTGCCAGGGCCATCAGGGAACTCCTCTGGCCAGGCTTGGAACCCACGGGCAGCCGCCTGGAATCGAGATGGCGATCGGGTGATCAGGATCATGTGTCGGCCCTGTTTGCCGGTCGGGTCGACTGGTCGCCAGCACTTCAGTCCTCTCCTCTGGCGGCAGCTGCGCCACTGGCCAGATTCGGACTTCGCACGCTGCTTCAGCACGACGACTCCAGTGATCTGGGAATTGCGGGCACCATCCGGAAGGAACTGGCCGGGGGGCTCGATCTCGATGAGGCCATGAGCGTCTTCGATTCTCCGGAGTGGCCAAGGACTCGTGGCGGATCGGTCACCCGATATCGAGAAGCCCTGAAGAAGAAGGCATCAGCCATCCAGGTGGCTCGTGATCTGGCTGACCAGGAGACGCGTCTGAGCGAACTCGCCCTGAGAATCGATCAGGCACGTTCGGCCGGCGGCTACGTGCAGTCAGCCAGAATTCTGACAAGGTTGATCGATTGCACTGTTGAGCTGCGGGCGCTTCAGTCCGTCGAGTTCGATCCCCGTCTCGATCGAATCAGGGGTGATGAGATCGATCGCATCGAGGCGAAGCGCGTCACCATGCATTCGCTTGGGGAAAACCATGCCAGGCTGTTGCTGCAGATACGGTCGTTTGAGAAGCAGATGGATGACATGTCCTTCGGTACCCAGCCGCCACAGCAAGCGATCATGGATGCCTGGCTGGAGCGATTGGATCAGGCGGCGGACTTGATGGCTGAAAGCCGTCGGCTGCGACAGGACCATGCGAACGCCGAGGCTGCTCGTGGAGCGGCATGTGAAATGCTGTTCGGTATCGAGGAAGGCTCGCTTCCTTCGAAGGAACGACTCGAGGAGCTCGGCGAGATCACGCAGAGGCGTTTGAACTCGGAGGCCCTTGCAACGGCGGCTGATCAGCGTGTTCGAACCTGGTCTTCCATGGTACCCGACGAGCCATTGGATTCAGTCGTCCTCAATCAGAGCATCAACGGCATGAGGGCATGGTTGAGGGCCGGGGAATTCTCACGAGCGAACAGTGTCGCAGACAGATTTTCCGAGCACCCCGTCCTGGGATCACTGGGCATCGTGTTGGGTATTGGCGTGGGTGTCGTCGCCTTCCTGATGGATGCCTTCGTCTTCTGGGTCATCGGATGGCTCTGTCCGGTCATGTTGGTCATGGGATACCTGCTCGTGCGAAGATCCTCCGTGCAGGACAACGACGATCGTGCCTTTGCTCGTCGGGAGGTTGATTCGACCGGAATCGGTCCAGATGCCTGGAATCGTTCGACCGTGGAACAGCTGCTTCGAGCGCAGGAGCGTGATCTGGTTCGTGCCATACAGTCGGATTCGGTGCGAAGCGAGCTCGACTCCGCGAAGCACGATCAGGAAGTGGCACATCAGGAAATGCAGGACTCCATCCAGGCAATGGAGTCGTTCGCCCAGACACTGGGTCTCTCCAGGACATTCGTCGCCTTGCAGGCTGGTGTCCAGATCGCGGCGTTGCAGGCGTGGGTGGACTCTTCTGCCGCATGCAGTGGTCATGCCGCCGCCCTGGAGGCCAATGAGGCGCAGCTCCTCGCGTTGTTGGAGGATTGCAACAGCTGGCTACAGACGATTGGGTCGCAATCGGCGGTCGATATCGTGGAGGCGAAGTCGCAGGTACGGTCCATTTCGAATCGACTTGCCAACTGGAGCAAGCTTGGTGCCCAGCTGGGCCAGGCTCAGGACGAGATGGCCATCCTCGAGAGAGAAGTGGCTCTCGCCAGCAAGTCGCTCTCCGAGCTGTGGTCCGGTCTCGAGCTGGAGGTCGACGACGACCGCGGTCTCGAGAAGCTGATGGAGGCCCATGGCCGTTGGCGAACGAATCAGGAAGAGCAGCACGCCCTGCGTCGCGAGATCGATTCATTCCGGATCGAATTCGACAAGAGTCCGACTCCGCCGGGATTGATCGATACCGATCCACTGGAGGTATCACCTGATCAGGTTGCCGAATGGATCGTCACCTATGAGCTGGCTGCCGATCAACTCGAATCCCTCGTTGGACAGAGGGCCCAGATAGAGGAGAGGCTGGCACGGGCTCGGTCCGGATGCGACATGCAGGATGCCGTTGCCCAGCTGCAACATGCCGAAGAGTCCAATGCCCGGTCTCGAGATCAGGCCTTCGAGGATGCGGTTGCCCGGCTCATGCTGGAAGAGGCCAGGAAGCAGGCGGAGTCCCGTCAGGCGACACCGGTCCTGGCTCGTGCACGTGATCGTTTCAGTCGTTTCACGCATGGTGAATGGAGACTGGAGATCGACAGGGAAGAGGGGTTCAAGGCATTCGATGTCAGAGGGCAGCAGCTTCGTTCATTGGAGGCGTTGTCCGATGGCACGCGAATACAGCTTCTTCTGGCCGTGAGATTGGCGGCTCTGGAACACATGGAGTCGGGTGGCGAACCTCTGCCGCTATGTCTGGATGAGGCATTGGCCACGACGGATGCCGCGAGATTCGAGGCGATTGCCTCGGTGATTCTCGATCTCGTGAATGAAGGCAGGCAGGTCCTGTACTTCACGGCTGACCACGGTGAAGTGGCCCAGTGGCAGCAGGCATGCCGTCGGCTTGGTGGTCCTGATCCGACCGTCATCGATCTGCTTCGTGGTTCCGGTTCCACGTCATGGTCCAGTGAGCTTCCCGCCTGGCCACGACTGGCCGAGATGATTCCGCCGCCTGGGGAACAGACTGCCGAGGAGTATCGCAGCACGATCGACGTACCCTTGCCCGATCCGCTGCAGCCGCCCGAGTCGTGGCATCTCTTCATGGTCTCCGGATTCGATCTCTCCGCCTTGCATCTATGTCTCCAGCATCGAATCAGCTCGATAGGACAGTGGCGTGAAGTGGTGGCCGCCCATTCCTTGCCAGACATTCCACAGACGAGTCGAATCGGCATCGACGCCCGGATACGGTTGGCCATGGCGATGGCTTCCGCCTGGGGAATCGGTCGTCCGGGCTTGCTGACCTGGCACGACATCAAGTCCAGCGGTGCCATCACGGATCGATACGAGGAGGATGTCCGTTCTCTGCTTCTGGATCATGAACGAGATGCTTCCGCCTTCATGGAAGGTGTGGGAGGCATCAGTGGATTCCGGCGTTCACAACGAGATCGATTGCATGAGCATCTGGTTGCCGAGGGTGTTCTTCCTACCGTGGAGCCTCTGGACGAGGAGGCGTTGCTGCGTCGAGCGTTGAGTTCCGCTCAGGATGCCGTCGGAGCCATTGGTGGTCCCGATGTGGCGGCGAACTACCTGCTCTGGATCCTGAAGCTTCTGGAGGAGAGTGATCTCCATTCCTCGACTCTGGGATCCGAATACCCGGGTATCTGATCAGACCAGTCGTTCGGCGAGCCATCCTTCGACCTTGTCGATGCCGATTCGATCCTGTGACAAGGTGTCACGATCGCGGATCGTGACGGACTGGTCGTTGAGTGAATCGGAATCGATCGTGAAGCACCAGGGGCAACCGGCCTCGTCCATTCTGGCGTATCGCTTGCCGATGGACTGCTTGGCATCGAACTGGACGGGCCAGCGTTTGCGAAGTTCCTGATGGAGCTTCGAGGCGACTTCCGGCATGCCGTCCTTGTTGACCAGTGGGAACACGGCGGCCTTGATCGGCGCAACGCGAGGCTGGAACTTCATGAACACCTTGCTGGCTCGTTCTTCATCTGGGGTGAAGGCCTCGCAGAGAATCGCCAGTGTGCCCCGACTGAGTCCAGCCGAGGGTTCGATGACGTGCGGCGCATACCGCTCGTTTCGCTGCTGGTCGAAATACTCGAGCTTCTTCTTGCTGAATTCCTGATGACGAGTCAGATCGAAGTTGCCCCGATGGGCGACTCCTTCGAGTTCACCGTAGCCCGGGCTGGTGAATGGGAAGCGATATTCGACATCGAACGTCCCACAGCCTTCCTTTGCATAGTGTGCCAGTTCATCCGAATCATGACTGCGCATCTGCACGTTGTCGCTTGTGAGTCCCATCGATTCCCACCACTTCCGGCGGGTTTCGCACCAGAATTCGAACCATTTGGCTGAATCCGATTCATGGCAGAACCATTCGATCTCCATCTGCTCGAATTCACGGGAACGAAAGATGAAGTTGCGGGGTGTGACTTCGTTCCGGAAGGCCTTGCCCACCTGCGCGATGCCGAAAGGCACCTTGACACGCATGGTGTCGACGACATTGTTGAAGTTCAGGAAGATGCCCTGAGCCGTTTCCGGTCGCAGATAGGCGGCGCTTTCCTCGTCCTGCAGGGCGCCGACGAAGGTCTTGAACATCAGGTTGAACTGCCGGGGTTCGGTCAGCGTGCCGACCGTCTTGACGTCTGGTCCGACCGTGATCGCGATTTCATCTGCGGAGAGCGACGTGAAAGGCGAGACGTCCACTTCCTCGTCTTCGAGCTTGCGTTTGATGTACTTCTCGAGTTTCTTCCTCGCGGAGGCGAGGGATTCGTCGTCGTTCTCGACGAATGTGTAGATCTGCCCCTGGGTATCACCATTGACCCCGAGGCACAGCAGATGATCGGCTCGATATCGGCTCTTGCTTTCGCGACAGTCGACCATCGGATCGTTGAATCCACCGACATGTCCGGAAGCTTCCCAGACGCGTGGATTCTGGATGATGGATGAATCGAGACCGACGATGGAGACGGGTTCCCCGTCGGGTCCCATCGGCGGGCATCGCACCATGTCATGCCACCAGGCGTCACGAATGTTGTTCTTGAGCTCGGTTCCCAACGGGCCGTAGTCCCAGAAGCCGTTGAGTCCACCGTAGATTTCAGAAGCGGGATAGATGAAGCCACGTCTCTTGCAGAGTGAGACGAGTTCCTCCATTGATATTGTTTTTTGAGCGCTCATGACGCCCATGGTAGCTGCCCGGAGAACTGGGTGGTCGAGTTCCCTGCGAGCCCGGCCGAGAACCGTTTAGATTCTCTGCCCGGAGCCGTCGGGGAGTGAGCCGGGTGTCCTGGAATGGATGGCCAGTCGGATGGCCAGACGGAGGGCGGACTGCATCGATGAGGCGTCTGCCCGGTTTCTTCCGGCGATGTCGAATGCCGTTCCATGATCCGGGCTGGTTCTGATGATCGGGGGGCCGATGGTCCAGTTGGACGATTTTCCCTGCTCCATCAACTTGATCGGGATGAGACCCTGATCGTGATACATGGCCACGACGAGATCGTAGTTGCCCCGGACGGCATCCGAGAAGATCGTGTCGGCAGGCCATGGTCCGCTTGCATTGATTCCAGCACGATTGGCCATGTCGATGGCCGGCTGGATGACCCGGGTCTCCTCATCCCCCAGTAGTCCACCTTCGCCGGCATGGGGGTTGAGTCCACAGACCGCGATACGGGGCGATTCGATTCCAAGCGCCACGCAGGCCTGATGTCCCAGATCGATTGGATCGAAGACCTGCCCGATGGTCAGATGATTGCGGACATCCATGAGTGGGATGTGTATCGTCGCCAGAACGACCTTCAGTCTGGGGGCCTCGAACATCATGCAGCTTCGACGGCAGCGTGTCCTGTGTGCGATCAGCTCCGTATGGCCTGGCCACTTGAATCCGGCCAACCGCCAGGCCTGCTTGCTGATTGGGGCCGTCACCATGGCATCGATTCTTCGCGGCGTGGGAGCATCGCTCAGGCAATCGCTGATCGCATCCTCGACGAATCGCTTGGAGGCCGCGCCGCCATATCTGTTGGGTTCCCGGGGAAGCCGGAGCAGATCGCCGAACTCCTGATAATCATGCACGATGACCGGTTCGTCGATCGGGGATTCGATCCTGTCCGAATCCGCGGGCACGCGATACCAGAACGGTTCTATTCCAGCATGATCGGCTGCCAGCATGAGCGGAGCGTTCGCGCCGTAGATGACGAATCTGGCAAGTGATTGAAGATCCTCATCCGCCAACGCCTTCATGATGATCTCCGGGCCGATACCCGTGGGATCTCCCATCGATATGCCTATCACCGGCCTGTTGTCATCGGTTCCTCTGGACATCCCTGTATCGTAGTCCGAGTCCAGCGAAGAAGAGATCAATCCTGCATGAATACTTCACGAGAACAGATGGCTCGAAGAGCGGCGGAGATGCTTCGTGACGGCATGGCCGGCTCGATTCGTGACGCCATCGGACAGGCCAGGCGTGAACCAGGCGGGGGAGGCTGTGATCCGCCCAGCATCGAGGAGGTCCGTCGTCACATGGATGCCATGGACATGGCCCGGCTGGGGATGGAGTCGTGGTTGGAAAACCGACGGGCGAGACTCGAGGAGGTGGATCAGTTTCTGGCCACGCTCGAGTTCTATCTCGAGGGGATCGATCTTCGAATAGCCGGTAAGGCGGCTCGTGGAGAAATCGAAGCGGATGCCCGCATACATGTTCGGGCCTGGGTCGACGATGAACTCGATTCTGTCGTTCAGATACTCGAGGCGGCCGACATGGGACCGATCCATGTAGCCAGTCGAAAGGTCGATGCCGGCGTCGCCTTGGGGCTTCGGCGATTGAGCACGCTGCTGGTCACTGGTGAGCATGTGGAATTCATGATCAGCCTGTGTCCGATTCGTAGCCTCGTGGGCCTGGGGCGAAACCTGGTCACGGGCTCCGATATTCCCCTGGCAGATATCGGACAGGTTCGTGCCATGCTCGACACCCCGCGATGATCCGATCATGCGGTCTGGATGATTTGTACGTTCCTCGTCCAGCTGGAAGATGCCCACTCTGATTCATCCGCTTTCGCTCATGCCGTCATGTGCCATCCTGTGAGATGGAGAATCGGAGGTGGATTCGTGAGGGTTGTGAAGAGACATCCAGTCATCGCTCTGATAGTGGCCTGCCTTCTTGGTGAGGCGGCCAATGCCGGTGTGCAGATACTGGATGATTCCGGCAGCAGTATTCCAGAGAGTGCCTGGTCGCTCAGCCCGGGGCAGTCCTCTGGTAGCTGGATCATCGAGCTGGACGAGCTCTGGAATCCGTGGGGAAACACCTGGTTCCGCATCATGGTGGATCCAGGAGAGGACATCGAGCAGCTGCTCATCGGAGTCGATGGCCCACCTGCGGGCTCACCAGTCACGGTGACCGTCGGTGAGGCCGGATCACCGGTTCGGCGTGTGCAGGGCATACGCCAGACCGGAACGGCAGAAGTCATTCTCCATCAATTGAACGTCATCGAATCCCTCGGATCAATCGAGGTTCAATCAATCAACTTCATCGACGTTGGCGGCCATGTGGATGGTCCGATCATCGTCACCAACTCATCCAGTGATCTGCGTGGCATCCGGCGTCTCGATGTCGCTGGGGACATTCTCGGGGACATCATCGTTTCTGATGGCACGATTCGAGAACTGATCGTTCTGGGCGATATCGGAACCACTGATGAGATGATCCGAATCGAAGTCGGGCACGGGCTGTGGAATGTCGATGTCCGGGGCGACATCAATGCCTGCATCGATCTCTGTGCATCAGGCAACACCGGATTCATCCACCGACTCAATGCGGATGATTTCAATGGAACACTGTCAGTCGATCGATTGGACAGGCCATCGGGCGTGGACTCCCCGCCGAAGCTGTCCCTGACGGGTTGGTTGTCCGGGACATGGTCGATCGCCGGTTCTCTCGAGGACGACGAGGGAGTCATCGAGCTGCCTCCAGAAGGTCTGCGTGGTCAGGTGATCGTGAATGCCAATGGGGTGGATGACGGGACCTGGGAGACGCCGTTTGCGATGGGGGCGGGAAATGGAATGCCGTCCATCTCGTTGTGTGGGCCGACCTACGTAGAGCCGCCTTGGGCCATCGGTGGGGGATCGATCGGGCTTGTGCCTTATCGAGTCCATGAAAGCGCCTGTGTACCACCCTCCGGAAGTGTCGTCTCGCTGATGAACCTCGATGGAAAGGCAACGCTTCGTTTCTACGGACCGGTATCACTGGGTTGGGGGGCTCCGTTCCTGTTCGAACGAAAGTCGGCTGATTCCGATGATGACTTCGAGGAGATCGATGGAGATGGATTCGACATCGAACTTGATGCACAGGATCACTGTCTGGTGCACATCGCATCCTCAGGCAGCTGGGATGGTTTCCAGGCCGGCTGGATATACCGGATTCGACCGTCATCCTCGTTGCGTTGTGCTTCGCCAGTCGACAAGCCGGTCTCCCAGGAGATTGTGTACGAGCTGGAGATCGATGCGATCGAATGCGAAGCGGATGTCGATGGTTCGGGCCACGTCGACATCGTGGATCTGCTACTGGCGCTGGCTCTCTGGGGGCAGGGCGGAACACCAGCCAGTGATTCGGCGGACATAGATGGGGATGGGATAGTCGCCGTCGACGATCTTCTGATCATCGTGGCGACTTGGGGAGTCTGCCGATAGGCAGGCTGATCAGTCGTCGAATCTTTCCTGGCCGTCCTGGACGGCATTGCCGGGAGTCTCCACTGCAGTGGCGGCAAGGCTGCCTCCGGCTTCTCCAGCTGCACCAGCGATCTTGCCTGGAGCCTGCAACGCCTCGTCGATTCCGTTGTTGACCTCTGAATGACTCGGTCCACCGCTGTTGCAACCGAATGCGATGCCTGCGGTGAGAATGGCTGCTGTTGTGATGAAAGGCTTGATGTTCATGTGGGATTTCCTATAGGGGTGTGTGATCTGTCGACGTTCTCTGAAGTTCATCCAATGCCGCCCTTGAGCGGTCCATCGCCCCATTTGGCCTTGAGTTTTCGAATCATGGGATCCTCGCCTCTGTCGAAGGAGGCGGAGTCGTCGCCTTGCGCCTGCTTGAGTGAGAGGGCTATCCGCTTCTTCTCGGGATCGATCTGGAGAACCTTGACGGAGACGACCTGGCCTTCCTTGACGACCTGTGAGACTCGTCCGACTCGTTCATGGGCCAGTTCCGAGATGTGAATCAGCCCTTCGATGCCGCTTGGCATCTTGACGAAGGCACCGAATTCAGCGAGGCGGGTGATGGTACCCTCGACTACTTCCCCTTCGGAGACGGCGCCGACCGACGCGATGAAGGGATCAGTCGTGAGCTGCTTCATGCCGAGTCCGATTCGTGGAGGATCCTGTTCGAGATCGATCTTGAGGACCTGTACCTGTATCTGATCACCAGGCTTGACCAGCAGCTCGGCGGAACCGAGTCGTTCCCATGACATGTCGGAGATATGGACAAGTCCCTCGACGCCACCGATATCGGTGAATGCCCCGTAGGACTGCACGGACGTGACGAGCCCGGTGTGCGTCTGTCCGACTTCGAGGGTTTCCATGAGCGCCTGCCGGTTTCGTTTGCGTTCCTCCTCAAGAAGATCACGCCTACTCAGCACCAGCCGATCGCCCTGCTTGTCCAGTTCGATGACCCGACATGGGAACTTCTTCCCGATCATGATGGTCAGGTCGGGGACGTGGTGGATGTCCACCTGTCCAGCGGGCATGAATGCCTTGTGGCCGGCCACATCCATCTCCAGTCCGCCCTTGTTGGTACCGGTGCATGTCGACTCGATGACCTGTCCCTGTTCGAGATGATCCCAGGAAGCTCGCATGACACCGCCGGGACGCGACAGGATGAGCATGTCGTCTGTTCGATCCCTGCGTTCAATTCGGAATTCCGCCTGTGTGCCGGGCTTCGGTGGTTCCTCGAACTGAGCCAGCGGGCAGACGCCCTGCATCTTGGGGCCGAATTCGACATAGACCTCGCTGCCACGAACGTGGACGATTGTTCCAGTGCGTTCGGGTCTATCCGATGCTTCAAGAGGATCGTCTTCGAGCAGTTCCTCGATACTTCGATCGCCCAGTGCTGATTGGATTTCAGCATCCAGATCCTGGTTGTCTTCGGGATGGGGCGTATGGGTGCTCACCAGTCTGTCTCCGGGTCATGAGTAGGGCATCAGTTGAAGTCTGTGATCAGAACTGATGATCCTAGCGGGCGTGGGGGATTCGTCGAGGTTTTCGATGAGTGTTCGAACAAGTTGGCCCTTGTGAAAATCACCTTCCACGGTAAACCTCTCATAGTGATCGCATCTGCCCAGCCATCGTCCAGGGTGGTCCGGGTCTGGCTGTTCCATGATCAGACGGTGTTCCCTGCCAACCAATTGTCGTCTGTACTTGATGGCCAATCCGTCCTGAGGGTCGTTTTCAAGCGTATGGAGCCGTTTCACCCTTGATCGAATGGTCTCATCGTGGACAAACTGGCTTTTCCAGCGAGCGGCTGCTGTTCCCTCCCTCGGGCTGAAGCGGAAGGTGTGCATGTGCAGATAGCCGACTCTTCTGGCCATTTCGACGGTACCTTGAAAATCATCTTCCGTCTCACCCGGAAAGCCGCATATGACATCCGTCGTGATGGCTGGAGGCAGTCCATCGAGAGTGAGGGCCTCTTCAGCCATCTCGATCATCTCGAGATAGGCAGAGGCGTTGTACTGACGATTCATTCGGCGAAGAATCCTGTCTGATCCACTTTGCAGGGGCAGGTGCAGATGGGGGACGACGATCCTGGGATTGGCCACCATGGCATCAAGAAGATCTTCCGTGACATCCATTGGCTCCATCGAGGAGATTCTCAGCCGCTGGACACCCGGGATGGCAGCCACGGAATCGACCAGCTCGGACAGCCGGGTCTCTGGCTGGAAGTCCTGTCTTCGATGAATCGCGGTTTCATGGCCGAAGGCTCCGATAAAAATGCCTGTGAGAACGATTTCATTGTGGCCCAGATCGACCAGCCGCCTGGCTTCCTCGATGACATCCTGAAGCCTCTTGGATCTCAGATCGGGACGAAGCTTCGGGATGATGCAGAAGGTGCAATGGGCATCACAGCCGTCCTGAATGCGGATTTCGGCTCGAGTGTGATGGGCACGCTGGTTGGGCAGTTCAACCAGAGGCAGATGGAGTGTGGCCTGCTTGACTGAAGTTGCTCTGGATGAGGGGCTGGACAACCAGGCGTCAACCTCGGATCTGAATCGTTCAATCATGGACCGTCCATCCTCATGGTGATGGCCGATGACGGTTCCCGGCGATGCAGGTTCATCAGAATTCACGAGCCTCTGAGCCACATCCGGTTCCATGGAGGCAAAGCAGCCGGTCACGATGACTTTGGAAGGCTCGTGTCCCGGGCCCCGCTTTCGGGCGGCTTGACGGATCGATTGGCGTGATTTCGCGGCCGCTCTTGACGTAACCGAGCAGGTGTGAACCACCTCAAGGCTGGCTGGCATCCCGGATTCGGTGCGAATCAGCCCCTTGGCGTTCAGGATGGCTTCCATCTCACGCTGTTCGGCATGGTTGGCTCTGCAACCGAGTGTTGTCATTCTGTAGGATTTGGGGTGATCAGTCATCTCGGACGCCTCTTTGCGAAGTGAGGCATGCTATCAGGGGGGTGATAGGCCTTTTTTTCCACTGATGCGGAATGGCCCGGAAAGGGTCATGAGAGCCTTCACCCGTGTATGATTCCATTCGCTCAGGATTGTCCTGAGCGGGGTTCGAAACTTCTTGTTTCGGTCCCATTTAAATAGTTTCGAGGTGTGATCTGTCGGCCATTGCATGGCTGGAAGGTCAGACGGATTTGAGAAGGCGATCTGGCATGGCACAGGGCAAGGCAGCTTGGGGTATCGAAGTAGGTGCCTACGAGATTAAGGCCATTCGGCTGCAGGATGGTGGTGCGACCGGTGTCGAGGTGACGGACTTCGCCGTCGTGCGACACAAGAAGGTTCTGACCGAACCGGATGTGGATCAGAACGAGGTCATACGTCTGAGTCTCGGCCAGTTGATCAGTCAGAAGAATCTGCAGGGTGAAAATCTGGTGATGTCCGTACCAGGGCATTCGGCATTCGCGAGATTCGCGAAATTGCCCCCGGTCGAACCCAAGAAGGTTCCTGACATCGTCAAGTTCGAAGCCGTCCAGCAGATCCCCTTTCCAATCGATGAAGTGGAGTGGGATTACGAGACGTTCATGTCCGAAGACACGCCCGAGATTGAAGTCGGGATCTTCGCCATCACTCGTCAGCGTGTTCAGGAACGTCTGGACATGTATTCGGATGTCGGTATGAGTCCGGAAGTCCTCACGCTGTCGCCCGTCTCGTTCTTCAATGCCGTCTCGTACGACCATGATCTGGGAGAGGATTCAGATCCTGTCGTCTACATCGACATCGGGACGATGGCCACGGATGTGATCATCGCCGATCAAGGGCGTTGCTGGATCAGGACATTCCCGATCGGCGGAACCCACTTCACAGAAGCCATTATGGAGAAGTTCAAGCTCAGCTACTCCAAGGCGGAAAAGCTCAAGATGGAGACATCCACGAGCAAGTATGCCAAGAACATCATGGGCGCCATGCGGCCTGTGTTCACAGACCTTCTGCAGGAGCTGCAGCGTTCGCTGGACTACTTCCGAAGCAGTCATCCCAATCGTGAACTCAGTGACATGATCGGTGCGGGATCCACGTTCAAGATCCCCGGATTGAGAAAATTCATCGGTCAGCAGCTTCAGGTCGAAGTCAAGCGGCTGGACGAGTTCCATCGAATTTCAGTGCCCGGACGTGAAGCGGCGACCTTTGCCGAGCACAATGTCAGCATGGCAACGGCCTATGGCCTTGCGATGCAGGGCATCGGGCTCGCACCCATCGACATCAATCTTGTTCCGACCACCGTTCTTCGCGAACAGCTCTGGCATCAGAAGACCAGATGGTTCATCGGAGCCGCGGCACTGGCCATAGCGGCCGGTGGTGTCACCTTCATCCGACCGATTCTCGATCAGCAGGCTTTGGATGCGAATCCCGAGCCGGCCGTCGTGCGTCAGGTGACCGGGGTTTCGAAGAAGAACAAGACGGATCTCGACCGTGCCATCAAGGACATGAGTCTCGGTACCGATGCGAACCACATGGCGGCTCTGCTCGATTACAAGTCGGTATGGCCTCACGTTGTCAGTGATGCCGCCATGGCGGCGCTTGCGGCGGAGCCTCGAGCCGGGGAATTCTCCGCGGATGAGGAAGTGGTCCTCGAGATAGACCCGTCGGAGCGAAGGCTGATCTCAATCAGTAGTCTCACCGGTCAATACGTGCCCTCCAGCAATGGAAAGGGGCCCGGATCAATCGATGTCAGGATGGAAATCCGTCTGACCCATGATGAGCCTCGGAGATTCGCCAACGAGACCGTCATGAAATGGCTTCGTGACAACGAATCACCCTCTGGTCTGCGTGAGGGTGTTCCGTATCTCATCAAGAATCCCGCAATGGATGGAACGAACATCAGGCGTGAGAAGGTGGAGGATATTGATTCCTCCTCCTCATCCTCCGAGAACGCCGGCAGCTCTTCCTCCAGCGGTGGTTCCAGTCGTCGAACACCAGGTGGCGGTGGAGGTGGCTCCAGCCGTCGAACACCCGGCGGCGGTGGAGGTGGCTCCAGCCGCCGGACCCCAGGTGGCGGTGGCGGTGGTGGTAGCAGTCGTCGTTCACCGGGTGGTGGCGGCGGTGGTGGCAGCGCCCCTGCAGGCAGTGGCTCAGCTGGACTGGGATCCTCGGCGGATCAGGGTGACTCCTCATCAGC
>CESO01012404.1_pt1 | contig 15622 bp, 13 predicted proteins | sample 356341 | NCBI WGS metagenome assembly CESO01 (sample SAMEA2621812, study PRJEB7988) | marine metagenome | biome: marine biome (ENVO:00000447); feature: deep chlorophyll maximum layer (ENVO:xxxxxxxx); material: "saline water (ENVO:00002010), including plankton (ENVO:xxxxxxxx)" | depth 35 m
TTGTGCTTTAGATAATTCTCTTTGTTGTTTAAAAGACATGTTAGATGTAGTAACTTGCATGTTATTTACAGAATCCTGTAAAATGCCTTGTTGTTGATTTGTTAAGTTAATACCTTCTATTTCAGCATATCTTGTAGCATTTAAAACTTGTCTTTGTTGCTCAAACCCTAACTCTCTTTCTTGTAGTGCAGCTCTTAATTGTGCATTAGCTAAAGAAGCTTGTTGCATATTTGTTAAACTTTGAGATTGTAAACTAAAAGCATTAGTAGAATTTTGTAATTGTTCTTGTTGCCTGTTTGTTAAATCAGCTAAACCAATTTGTAAACCTGCAGCAGCATTAGCTAAAGCAACTTTTTGTTTATTATTTATATTGCTAAGATTTATTTCTCTAAAGACTTGAGCATCTTGTGCAGCTATAGGTATGGAAGATTCCATAGCAGCTTGCATAATAGCAGCACCTGCCATAGAACTTGCAGATAAACCTCTAGCAGCCATTTGTGCTTCGGCATTTCTTATTGCACCTGCAGCATAAGCAGGAGTTTTACCATCAGCAAACTGTGCCATAAGATTTGTTAGTTGTCCTTGAACAGTAGCCTCTACAGGTACTTCAGACATTTGTTGTGTTATAGCATTTGCTGTAGCTCTAGTTTGTTCGTCTGTACTAGATTGAGCTGCATCCATTACTGCATTATCTCTTAACTCTGCCATAACTTGAGCAGGACCTTGATTAGCTTCTGCAGGACCAATAGGTTGTACTATTTCGTTTGTGGTTATACTTCTTTGAGCAGCATTTATTTTAGCATTAAAGTCGCCAGTGTAATCGCCTACAGTAGGTGTCTTACTTCTATCTGCACCATCCATATCTATAGCAAGTGCACCTTGTGCTGCTTTTTGATCTATACTTTCTTTATCAGGTATTTGCCCAATAATAGATTCGCCTACAACTCTTTTACCTGTTTGTGGGTCTACACTATCTGTAAGTGTGTTTAACGTTTGGGCACTTAAAGCTTGAGCCGTTACATCATTAATAGTATTTGTAGTACCTGTTACAGTATCAGCATCAGTTTTAAGTGTATAGCCTGCTGCTTGTAAGGCTTGAATTTGTGCGTCACTTATAATTTCTGTAGCTGCTTGCTGTGTTGCTCCTAGCTGTACGCCTGCAGTGGTTTCTAACTCTCCAGTTTGTACTGCCATATCTGTAGGTGTTATTTTAGCATTAGGAGTTAAATCAGGATTAGTACCTGTAAGCCCTGCCATCTGGTCAAACTGGTTTAGTACGTCTCCAAATCTACCTTCAAGACCACCTGCTCCAGTTCCAGTACCTCCGCCAGTTCCACCAGGTATACTATCTTCTTTATCTTCTCTAGGAGTTGATTCTATTGTTTCTTGAAAATAAGTAGGAGAAAAAGGATTTTTATCTTGAAGTACTTTATCTATTGTATCTTTTTTTTGAAATTCATTTACTTGTTCAAATGCAGGAGTTCTATCTATGTCTGCTTCGTTAAGAGCCTCGCCTTCTTTAGTTTGTGTTCCACCTAAACTTTCAACTTCAGAAGCCCTACCTCCCAGTTGATTACCATCATAATCAAAGTATGTTCTAACAAAAGTACCGTCTGGTGCGGCTGTTTGTGTAGTTTTTGATAAATCTACTTGACCTCTATCTTTGTTGCCTATAGTTCTACCAAACATGTCTACAGATGTGCTAGTGCTTCCAAAGGCATCTATTTCACCACCTTCAGCCATACCTCTTCTTTCCAAAGCATCTAACCTTTTCTGTATTTCTATATTTGTCAATGGTTTCTTTGGCATATCTCTTTCCTCTAGCCTATAATTATTTTAATTAACAACCCTATTACAGAAACACTAGCCCCTATAAGTATTGCTTCAATTCTGTAAAGCCTACGATCAATGGCTTCATACCTACTCGTACAAGCATCTACATGGTCGTCTATCTTTTGGTTTACTACACTTGCTGTTGGTTTAGTAGGCATTATAAATCTTCTCCTCTGTAGTTTCTTAAAGCTTCTGGTAACTGTGGAAAACTAAGATTGTCATAATCTAAAGTAGAATTATTTAAGTCGATAATTCTTTGTTCCCACCCTTCTTTATAATCAGGATTGCCATTATCTATCCTACTTTGTGCAAACTCTATTTCTAGAATTTTAGATTCTTCCCATAAAGCCTCTATGTTATTTTTAATTTTTTCTTTTTCAGCACCTTCTGGTATTTGTCTCTTTTTAGGAGTATGATACAATTTACCATCTCTTTTTTCTATTACAGGAGGAAGTTCTTCTTCATAAATTTCTAAAGAGGGTGCTGATTCCAATTCTACCTCTTCAAAACCTAAACTTGATAAATCTTCACCAGGGTAACATTGTTCTAAGTTATCTTGTCTGTAAAGAGAATTATCTACAACTTCTCCGTTTTTTACTTTTACATAATGTTTCATTTATTGGTCAGCCGTATTTGTTGATGGGTATGCCCTTCCAGCTCCCCATATAATTCTTACACCTGCATTTCCTGCATCTCCTGCGTTAGGGGTAGGACCGTAACCATAAGCAGCTCCAGACCCAGAACTGCCACCACCAAAGTCTCCTCCATCTCCTGTTCGACCACCAAAATTAGTAGAAATAGTACTGAAACTACCTCCTGGCTCACCATCAGTACCGCCAGAGCCTCCTCCACCGCCACCAGAAGAAGTGCCAGCAGTACCATTACTACCTTTACCTGTAAGACCAGTTCCACCGCCTGCTCCTGCATAATTACCATAAGGAGCACCAGCAGCACCAGAGCCTCCAGAACCTCCTAAACCTTCATTTCCATTACCATTAGTTGAAGTAGCTGGACCTGGTCCATCACTATCGTAGCCAGCAGGAGCACCTCCTGAACCTTTTCCATTACCAGCACCAGCACCACCACTATATTTAGCATCACCTACAGAATAACTTGAATTACCTGCAGTACTATCAAAACTTCCACCAGGAGAACCTTTTTCTGCAGCAACTTGAACACTTCCACCATAGCTTACAACTACACCTGCGTGAGACGTGCTACCACTTGAGGTATCAGAATTATATTCTATAGATACACTCTGACCAGCAGCTACAGCAATATTATTTTTATAAGCTAAAGCTGCTCCACCTCCTCCAAGTCCAGGAGTCACTTGATTACTTATTGCATACGTAGCTCCGCCGCCTCTGCCTATTGCTACTATAGAAATGCTTGATACGCCTGCTGGTACTACCCATGATGTGCTACCAGTTTTACCTGAAAAAACTACTTGACCTGGAGCTGCTGCACCAGAAAAAGTACCTAATACCATTTGTGTTATACCACTCATAAAACTCTCCTAAGTTACATTACCTGTTATTACGCAAACTGTTCCACTTACAAATAAAACAGTTGCTATTCCTCTAGTAGCAAGCGTTACACTGCTTTTGTCTGTATTTGTTCCAGAAATATAAGCGGTAGTAATACTACAAGTTATAGTTATGTCTCCTGTAGAATCATTGTATATTGAGACAACATCTCCTTCACTAAACGTACTATTTGGAATTGTTATACTATGTTGTGCTTGAACAAATTTACCTACATCTCCTGTAGCTAATGTATAACTACTACTTTTAGAGCCTACATTAGGCACATTTAAAAATCCAACACTACCCCAACTTAAAGCATTAGAGCCATCTGTTTTTAAAGCCTGCCCATCTGAACCATCTGCATTAGGTAATACCCACACTTCATTAGATGATATAGCATCTGGAGCTTTAAACCCTACATAGTTTGCACCATTAGCTGCTAGTTCTTGAAATCTTAATTCTGTACCATTTCCTGCACTGGTACCATGAGGTGCCATGCTTATACCGCCTGCAGCTACAACTGCTGTAGTATCATTACCATCTTCATCATATTCAATACTTATATCTTGATCTGAACCAAGATAAATTTTCTTATCATCTGCAATATATAAGTCACCCCACTCAAGCGATGTGCTACCTAAATCAGCACCACCTGAAGCGTCTGGTACAACAGAAGTTTCTGCTGTAAACGTGTTTGTTCTAATTCCAGAAGTACCATTGTCAATAGCACCAAACCCTGCAGTAATAGAACCACCATCTAAATCACCTACTGAAGTAATATTTGTTTGAGCAACAGTTGTTAATGTACCTGCAATGTTACCAAAAGCTACATTACCTGCTGTACCACTAAATACTTCTGAAGAGTTTGTAGCATCTGGTATAAATGTAAATACGCTAGCAGAATCGTCATAACCAAAGAAACCTACTTTAGCAGCAGAGCCTGTATGATACCTAAACTCAATACCTCTATCTTTATTATCATCAGAGCCTGGAGCAGAATCTCCACCTAATGTAAAGATAGGATCATCTATAGTTACTGTAGTAGAGTTTACAGTTGTTGTAGTTCCATTAATAGTAAGATCACCTGCCACCGCAACATTAGCACCATCAAATGTTAAAGCAGTTGTAGTACCTGATTTAATAATTAAGTTACCTGAAGTATTAGTTGCACTACCAAATGTTGTGCCTCCATCTTTAAAGAATATATCTCCACCATCTGCATCTAATACAATGTCTGTGGTAGCATCTAAAGTAATAGTACTGCCAGAATCTATTTCTGCTATTACAGGGGTTGTTAATGTTTTATTTGTTAGGGTGTCTGTCGTTGCTTTACCGACTAATGTATCTGTAGCCGCAGGTAAAGTTAAAGTAACATTACCGCCATAAGTAGAATGTGCTGCAGATTGTAATTGTGTATAATGAGCATTACTTGCTTCACAATAGAATTTAATATTAGAAACAGAACCACCATTTTTAAGAACAATCTCACCTGTTTGTATATCTACATTACCATCTATTCTTACAACACCAGTGCCATTTGGTGTAAGAGCTATATTACCATTAGATGTAGAAACTAGACCATTACCATTTACATCTAAATCACCACCTAGTTGTGGAGTAGAATCTTCTGAAACATTAGCTATAGCAGAAGATGTAGCTAAACCTGAAACTAATGTACTTCTTGTTATTTTTTTAAGACCGCCACCTGAAGCATCTACAGCTAATAAAACATCACCAGAAGCAACCGAAGATATTTCACTTAAATCAGTTACAGCAGTAGGATTATAATTTGAACCATCTGCAATAAGTAAATGACCTGCAGTGTTGGTAGCCATAGTAAGGTCATCACCAGATATAGTAAGATCACCGCCTATAGTAACATTACTTGTAGTAGTAATTGTATCTATATAAGCATCTTTCCATCTAACACCTGTTGTGCCTAAATCAACATCACTATCTGATTGTGGACCAAATATATTATCAGCTAAGTATACTTGTTCTGTATTATTAGCATAAAAATGTATTTCGTTAGCAGTTTCAAAATCTATTTTTGTTTCGTTATCTTCACCAATTTTAATATCGGTTGCTAGTAGAGAAGTAATACCTGTTTGTGCTGCATCTACCGTTATAGTTACAGTATTAGAAGAACCTGTTGTTGTTACACCAGTGCCTCCTGCAATAGTAAGAGATTCACTATCTAAATCAATACTTAAAGCTCCGCCTGAATCTCCTTGAAAATCTAAATCTTGAGCTGTTACTTGTGAATCTACATAAGCTTTAATTGATTGTTGTGTAACAAGTTTAGTAGCAGAATTAGAAGACATATTATCTTCATCGGCTATATCTGTAATAGTTACTGAACCATCAGATAAAGACCCAAAACTTAAAGTTGCAGAAACATCTACATTACCGTTCATATCAATAGTAGTAGCAGCTATCTGTATTTCTGTATCAGCAACTAAATCTAATTGTCCATCAGCAGAAGAATTAATGTATATTGCAGTGTCTCTAAATTGTATTTTTTCTGTAGTGCTAATTAATATATCATCAGAAAACTGAAAGTAATCTTCGTCTTCCATCCATGTTATAACACCATCATTTGAATTAGCATTAAATGTAACAGCTATATCGGTATCTGCACCTGTACCCATACTAATAGTATTACTAAATAATGTTGAAAGAGGTCCACCATCTCCTGCCGTACTACCATCGTGAGTATGCCCAGTGGATACATTAAAAGCTGCTAAAATAGCATTAAACTCATTATTAGTATGAGCTGCTGATATTGTATCTCCTGTAGTATAACTCGATTGTCTTGCTGAATAAACTGCCATTACTTATCTCCTACCTGCTGCTGCAAATTCTAAACTAAACCCTCTTAATGAATAGGGTGCTGATGTTTCATCAGACTTTTCTGTAAATTGTACTGCTACCGCAAATCCTGAACCTGCTATAGGTTGCCTAGTTAAAACAAATTCTGCACCGCCATATATCGAACTGCCATATGTCGATGTACCATATAAAGCTAAATCTGCAGTGCCTTCAAAAGGAATACTTGATGGATTTGGAGTATCAGAGGAACCAAAATCGTATTCTAAGCCTAAATTAGTAGCTAATGATCCTTCTGGTCTGTAATTTATTATAGCTCTATGTAATCTTTTTCTAATTCCAGGATCACCCATAGTTAAGTGGGCTGATTTGAAACGTGCCTGAATACTTAAAGAATCGTTTCCAGCGTTAGTAAATGTATTTCCTGATTCTTGTTTGTATATGTAACCATCATGCCCTCCATGTATTACAAACTCAACATTATTAATATATCCACTATCGGCACAATTAGGTTTTATTCCTTTTACATCTGAATATTCCCATCTGTCACCTTTAAATACTGCTATAATTCCTGTAGAATCTGTCTCATCGCTAGCTTCAGAAAAAAATATTCGGTATTGTGTTTTAGCTTTTACTACAACAGAAACTATAGTAGATGCTGCCGTACCTAAATTTAAAGATGTAAACCTTCTTTGTATATTTCTAGATATAACACCAAGTTCTACGTCACCAATTTTTTCTGTACCTGCAATAGTTCTTAAACCATCGGCAGATAGAAAAATAATATCACCACCTACTTCTTGTATGCTTTGTGGAGCAACACAACCTACATTAGTTGTTACTGGTTGCATTTGAAAATCTGCTTGGCTGTTTCCTACTATTCTAAATATAGCGTTTTCACAAAATATGTAAAGCTGTTCTCTGAATACTTTTAATCCTACTATACTACCAGTTACAGATATAGAACCTGCACCTTTAGCAGCATTAAAATCACCCTCTGCATATGGAGAAGAAAATACTATTTTTTGTGGTGTAGCAGACATTCCTGCATAAAAAGCATGGTTTTTAAATATTTTTACATATTTAGGATTGGCAGGTGCTCCTGTACCATTAATATCTGTTACTGTAGTATTGTTGTAGGAAGACGCATTGTTAGAACCATCAGCCCATATTATTTTATTTGTTCCACTCATATTATAAATATCAAAATCATATCTACCTGCACTAGTTCTGCCAGAGTCTATTTGTGTTACAGAACTTGAACCTGAAGAAATTTTAAATACTTCAGTGCCTCTAGCAGCTATTACTTGGTCTTGAAATACAGCAACCATAAGTATAGCACCTGAAGTGCTGCCAGACGTTACAACATTAGTATTAAATTTTTCAAAACCTGAAATACGCCTATATCCACCACCAATATCAGGTTCAAAGTTTGTTAATTCCATAGCCTCGCCAGGTTCCATTTCAAATTGAGATTTATTAAGGACTAAACCTCCTTTAAGATTAACTACATATGGGTTCAACATATCTGCCATTATACTGCAAACATGTAGTTTTTACGGTTAAGCAAATCGGTTCTCATTCTTTGTAAGCCAAAACTATACTCTTGTAAGTATACTTGTGCTACTTGTGGGTCAGAACGTGTAAGTAAAGTATAGTAAGCTGCTCTTTTTACTATAAGGTCGTGGTAACGAGTTGGTAAGCTAGGCGTGTCATCTGAACCAGATAAGTCTGTAGGGGCAGTATAATAATCATACTCCACTGTATAAGAACTTTTATCTGGAACAGGTGATACCCCAAACGTAAGTGCTGTAGCAGAACTAGTAGTCCTGTATACACAATCAGGCTCTGCAAAATGGTCTGGGTTTTGGTGTTTGTCAGTATTAGCAACACGTTGTCTCCACTCATCCTCATTTAAATATTTTAAGCTTTTAGGATGAAAATTTTCTTTTACGCTTACATTATCTACAAGTACTGTGGAAGATGCTGTAGAATTTTTTATTGTTAAAAAATGTTGTGTAGCAGATGCTTCAAAAGTAAAATTGTGATAACTTAAATCACCTTCATCATTTGATCCACCTGCAGATGTATATGTGCCTGTCACTACGTCAGTAGCTAGTGCACTTGTACCTACAGAAACATCGAGGCTAGGACTAATAGCTGTACCAGATTCACTAGCATTTTTCATAGCAAATGATACCCTGTATTGCCTACCCCTAGTTAAAGACACTGCTTGGTAAACTGCAGATGTTCCTGAACCTGCTGCTAAAGATAGTGCACCTGAAGAATATGTAGCATCTCCAGTGCCTGAATTTGATTCTGTCCAGTTACTTATGTTACTTGTAAATTCACCATTAGTTATAAGTTCTGTAGGTAGTAGGATAAAACTATCCCAATCTATTGTATTAGCTGCTGTCGGTGCTGTATATTCTAATATTCCTGCTGTTAGTGCAGATGTGCCTGAAGCTATTAAATAAGACCATTCTACCTCAGAAGTAGCAATGTCTCTTATAGATTTATTTATATTTTCTTTTACTGTATTTTGTATGCCTACAGTAGCTGCTGCCGAAGATAAGTCTGCAGAAGTAGAAAGTTCAGGTTCGTTTAATTCTACTAATACTTTGTTTACCAATGAAAGAAATGATGCCATGTTTTGCCTACGTTGTTAATGGATTATAAATTAATTCTACACCTACCACTGCATGTATTGTGCTTGCTGTTCCTGCGGTAACTGTTACCTTGTCTCCTGCTTCTAATACTAAAGTTGTATCTATCCAATTTGTAAAGCCTTCTCCTGCTATAGATGTTGCACCTGATAAGGCATAATATGTAGTAGCAGATGAATCGTAATATTCTATTTTAGCTGTCTTAGCTGACGCATTTACATTTGCTACGTTTATAAACTTTACAATTCCTTTAAAGTTACTAGGACACTCGTAGATGTCTGTCCTGTCTGTATTCGATGGTGCAGCTCCTGCTGATATAAATGTTGAATCAACCATGAAGCTTTCTATATAACCACCAAGCTGCCGCACCATTGGCAGGTAATAAATATAAGAATGTTGCAAATTCTTTCAGCATAAAAGAAGAAAGACCTAGGTATAAACAAAACACAGTTGCTATACATAGAAGTAAATGTAACAGTTCTCTACTTATTTCTTGTGTCATAATTAATCGTTAGTTTTTTTAGTTTCTATTGAAATTATTACTTCTTGCTCTTTAGGTATATCTGCAGAAATATTAATTGCACTTGCAGCACAACCTATTAATCCAAAACCTACAAAAAGAATTACTAATAAATTTTTCATGTTCTTTCCTTGTAAAAAGTGGGGAGAATTAACCCCCCACCTTAGTTTATTGTTAAGCGTATGTATCGCCTGTAGCGTCATCACCGACTGGACCTTCACAGTCAGCCAGTAAAGCCCATACTCGGACTTTAGAGTTAACGTCTGCAGTAGCAACAGTCACATCAAGTGTGTCTGCAGCAGGATAAGATACAAACATCTCTCCAACAGCATCACCAGAAGTCATAGCACCTGCAGCAGTTTGAACAGCAGCAGCAACATAAGTTACTGAACCGTCTCCTAGTGCAAGTGTACCTGTTCCAGTACCTGCTGTTATTTTATCGATGCCTGCATTTAATACCACTGTATTAGCAGGGACATTAATTGCTTGGTAAACATCGCCACTTGTTAAAGCAGTAGATGTTCCATCAATAACAGTTGTTTGTACGTAAGTTTTAGCAACACCATTACCAGAAACATGTCCAGTAGTGCCTGTGCCGCCTGTTTTAGTTAAAGTAGCCATTAGTTATTCTCCCCTTAATCTAATTTAACGAAAGCTTTAGCTATGGATTCAGTACGTAGTACTTTTCTACCATAAACGTGTAAGCCTCGAACAATGTCAGCGAAAGATTCTGTGTCTCTAACAACTTCAGTTTTAGCAATCTGTGAAGCAGTAGATGTACTGCCTTGATGTCCTGCTAACACTTGGTAAACGTCAGAAGTACTAGCAGCAGGCATATTGTTAGACTTATAAAGTCTAAAGCCATTTACTAGCTGAGGAACTACTAAACCATTTCTTAACTGTGAGTTAGCTTCGTTTAAGAAGTTAGCGTCAAGTAATTTTGAACTAGTTTGTTGTAATTCTTCAAAGAATCTAGGTGAAGCAACAGCCCAACGGTTGTCTGTTGGAACGTTTCCGTCATCTAGAAGTCTTCCTAGACGAGCAAGTACGTTAACAGGGTCGATTTCATCTGTTCCGAAACCTGTGTCGATTGAGTTTGTTGCATGGTCTGCACCGTAAGTGTTACCTGAAGTAACTGCTGAAGCGATGTCAGAAAGAACATCTGAATCATAGCTGTCTTTAAGTGCATATGCACCTGCTGACGTTGCTAGTGTTTCAAAATTAACATGTCCCTGTCTTTCTTCAATATCGTCTACTTTAAAAGCAAATGCGTTAGCTTTGTCAATAGTTAATTGAATTTCATCATCGGCTAGGTCTTGTGTATTAACAGAAGCACCTCTAGCATATGATTGGACAGTGATTGTTGGTTCTTTTATTATTCTTACAGTATCGCCAAAGTTTTCAATTTCTCCTGTATAGTCAGTGTTGGTAATATCCTCAACAACTGAAGCTTTACGGAAGAATTTAAGAACTTTTTGACTGTAAATCTCAGGTAGAAAATTACCTGAAGGCAGATTTGTATAACCTGCGGAGCTTGATATAGCCATAGTATTATCCTTGTTAGTTAAAAGTTAATAAACTAACGGATTCTGCCCTCTCTTCTTGCTAAGTCAATTTCTTTTTCGTACTTTTCAAATTCGTGAGGTTTCATCCGTCTTATTTCCTCAGATGACCATTCTTTTTTGCCTTTACTAGGTTCCAGTTTCTTTTTAGTAGGAACATAATCGGCTGCAGAATTAGCCTTCTGTTTTGATGTACGTTTTATACCTTTATCGGCTTTATACAAGTCTAGTACTCTAGAAGCCCATTTTGCATCGGTGTTGTTTTTAAGAACTCCGTCTGCAATGGATGGTGGTTGATCTCCTAACCAACTAATAAACTCTTCATCTGATTTAATAGTCATAAAGTCTGGATGTGATCTTAAAAGTTCTTGTTCAGCTTTCTGTTTAGTTAACTGTACTCTTTCTTTCTTAAGTTCTTCAACTTCTGACTGCAGATTCTTAGTCTTATTATCGGCTTGAGAATAAGCCACACTCTCTATAACGTTGTAGACATCAGGATATTCCTCTTTAAACTTTTCTAGTTCTTCAGGGGTTTTAGGTGGTTTATAATTAGTACCACCATCTGATGCTTGTTTTGCTAAAGTTAAAAGTTCTGTTTCTTTACCTTTAAATTCTTCAATCTTAGCGTCATAGTGCCTTTTTAAATCATCATACCTTTTTTTATAATCATGTTCAGGTTCTGTTGATTCAGTCTTCTCTACAAAACTGTCTGTCTTTGCCTGTGGAGTAGCCTCTTGCTGAGTATCCTCTTCTTCGGTGTCCACTATGGGTTCGTCTTCTAGTTCGTTTCTGTAAGCTCCTTTATATGGAGCTGATTCTAGTTCTTGTTCTTCCTTTTGGTTTTCTTCGTTCATCTGTACCTCAATGGGGGCTGTTTGCTGCAGGTAGCCCATATTAGTTATTAAAGTGATAGGGTTGCTTTCGCAAGTAGCTATCGGTTAAATGTTGGTCTTATCACCAACTGACATAAGACCCCTGTTGTTCATATTTTCTAGAACATTAGAGCCTATATATTTCGTTAAATTCTTTGGTATAATGTATTCACCGTTGTGTACATTTACTGGTACTTTACCACCAGATTTAAGATTTGTACCTGCTTCTTTAGAAGCTCTGTTTACCATTCTTTGTATAGTATCTTCACCATATAGAGCTACAGCAGGTTGAGAAAGTACAAAGTCTCCCTCTTTTAAAGTCATTGGAACGTCATCTGCTCTCATTGAAGGTGGAGCTTTACCTTTTTTGTCTACTAAACCGTAATTCTTTGCTTGGTTACTATTATACAACACTTTTGAGCTTTTGTCAAGAATTTTTCCGCCATCTTGCATGAAATTGATATTATTTGTATTATAACCAGATTCTGCAATCTCTGTCTGCACCTGTTCTAAAGTTTTTACTACACCTGTATAATGCGTTAAGTCTGTAATATTGTTTTCAGCAATATAGGCTAAATCAGCATACAAAGCCTCATACATAGCTTCTAAACCTTTATCTGTAGCTTGGAAATGCCTACGATAAACCTTACCTCCGTCTTGTGTAGATTGATCTTTACCATCATAATAATCTAGTCTATTTAAAAACATACCTTCTGCATCTAAACCTTCTTGATCTCTATTACCTATAGTATAGTATATACCTGCACCTTTTTTATTACCTGAATAGTGTATTTGTAGATCGCCTTTAAAGTCAAACCCTGTTGTTTTTTCTAATTCTTGCAGATAAGGAATTAAAGGTTCTGTTAATTGTTTAGAAAATTCTACATTATCAGGATTTGCTTTATCAGAATCATAGTCTCCTTGTGAATAAGAATTTAATTCAAAGTTATCAAAGTCAAATGAAGCATAGCCTGACTCAAAAGAAGGTTCTTTAGCCATTATAAACTGTAAAGCCATCGCTGCCATACCTAAAATAGGGTTTACGGAAAATAAATAAGAACTTACTCCTGATATAGCGGCTTGTTCTAAATCTCCAGTTCTTATAAACCCAACTACTGCAGCTATTGTTGCTCCGCCTAATGCTTCAGCCCCTAAAGTTTCTGCAGCTTTTGTACCAAACATTTCTCCTACTGTTTTAGCTCCTAGTTCTGTAACTAAATGTTGTACACCTGCAGTAAGAGCAGCTTCTTCATCTCCTCCTAAAGCTAAGGTTGCTGCCATAGTAGTTGCAGCACCTCCATACCCTCTCCATTTTTTGTAAATAGCCTTACCTTCTACAGTGTCTATGCCTCCTACTAAATTAGCAGCTTTTACAGCATAAGATTCTACAACTTCAGATTTAACAAACTGTGCACCACTTGCAATAAGTGCTTTTTCACCATCACCAGTAACGAGCCCTGTTAATATTCCTGCAGCCATTTCATCATACAAATCTTTTAGGGCTATTTCATATTTACCATCTTGCATGCTAAATAAATGAGTATTGCCTATTTCTTCTATAGTATTTTTTATATTATCAAAAGCACTAGTAGTTAAATCTTTTCCTGAAACTGTTTTAGTATAATCTATACTTCCATCTGCATTTGTAGCAAAAGTAACATCTTCTGCCATAGGTGCTCCATATACTTTTAGAGGATCGCCTAATGCTTGTTTTATTACATCAACATTTAAACCATCTACACCTGCTATTGCACCAGGAACATCAAATACATTAACTGTAGTAGTTCCTACGGTAATATTACCCATTTCTCTAGTTAAAGTTGCAGGGTCCATGCTTGCTATAGAGTCTATAGTGTCCATTAAACTTATAAATTGTTCTGCGTGCTGTCCAGTTAAAGGAGCTATACCATTAGCAGCTCTTGCCTCATTAGTTTCTGCAAGCCATGTACTAGCTCTTGGACTTAACTCTAATTCTTGAGGGTCTAATATACCAGGTAAATCTAAAGTAATATCAGGATTAAAATCATTAAAACTATCTGCCCAATATTTAGCTGTAAAACCTGGTGCAGCATCTTGTTTAGCATTTTGCCCTGCCATTACATCTCCTGCAGTTCCTATAACAGTTAAAGCATTAACTAAATTATTATCTACATCATCAGGAAAAGTAACATTGTTAAGTGCAAGGTCATCTAGTATACTAGAATCGCCATCTCCACTATAACCCATAGTATTTGATATTCTAGGGCTTACGTAATCTTCTGGGGGTCTGAAAGAACTGGTGTCTTTAAGTTCTAATTTGTGTTCAAGAGTTGTATACTTTCTAGTCCTTCTTTCAAACTCTTCAATAGATTCACCAGGAGCAGGATTATCTGCATAAAAACCTTGTTCTGTATCTACTGTGTCTACACTGGGAGTGTTATCTACAAAACCTGTAGGTTGTACTGTTTCGTTAGGTAAGACTTTAGATGTAAGGCTTGGTTGGGTAGGGTCAAGATCAGCACCTGGAGGTATGCCTACTTCTCCTCCGTCTTCCATGTCTATAAAACCGCCTTTCATTTTACCATAAAACATTTTATGACCCTCTTCTCTCCATCTTTTTTTATAAGTTTCTACATCTTTAGGATCGCTTCCTGCCCAGTGCCCTTGTATATAAGCATCAAAATAATTTACTGTACCGTCAGATACCCCTTGCATAGACCATCCTCTATGAAATATTTTATCTGTTAACATTAAAAGATTTTGAAAATCTCGTGATTCTTTAGATAAATCTGGGTCTTCCATTGCTAATAAAGACTTTGCTTTTACAATTAATTCTTGTTTTACATTGTCATCAAGCTGTACAGGGTTTACAAAATCAGGTAATCCATCATTACTTAATACATTTATTAAACGCCCAAGACCAGTATGAGCCCCAAATGCTTTACCTTTTTCAAATTGAAATATACCTTGACCTCTTTTACTACCACCTATTTGATTTATAGATTGATTATTGGTTTCAAACCCTGCTATAGTATTAAAGGCATCTTCCATTACTTTTCTATCTATAGTAGGCATAGCAGCGTATATTGCGTCTGTTGCTATGCTAGATGATGTTTTATTTTTATAGGTTTTTGCTTTTTCGTCAAAAGTAGTACCAAAAAGAAAATTTTGTTTTGGATCAAACTTTGTTATTTCAGGATGAAAATAATCCATCAATACTTGATCGAATTTGCTAAACCTCCACCATTCATCTATCAGTCTTTCTTCTTGGAACTCTCCTCTTTCTGAGCTAGAAGCATAATTATAAGACTCTTTTTTAAGATTCATTAATTCAGGATCAGCGTTTGCTGCATCAAATAACTCTTTATGTACTGCAGGTAAAAAATCTTTTAAGCCATGAAGAAGCTCTATCTTATATAAGTCTTCTGCTCTATCTCTGCCTACTTTAGCTTCATTAATATATACTATACCATCTCGATAGTCTGAATCATAAAGAGGATTTTTTTTAAAGAAAATTTCTTCTTGTTCTTTAGAAGCTCTTTTTACTTTTTGTTTTAATTGGTCTTGTATATTAGGATTCATCTTTCCTTTCTGCCTCTGCTCTAACCCATTCCCTCAACTGGAGGAGGGTTGCCAGTAAAGTTGCTTTCCCCTGGAGTTGCCGCATTTCCTGTTCCGATTGTGCCATCACCAACGCCTGATGGGTCATTTGGGTTTGCACCTGCAGGAACTCCTCCAGTGCCTCCCATTGGTCCTTGTTGTTCACTAGGGGCAGGAGCCTCTTCGCCAGTTGTTTGTCCATTGTTCAATCCTTTTAACATTTCAGCAAATATTT